>Ga0209667_1003329_pt1 | contig 10036 bp, 9 predicted proteins | sample SaaInlV_165m_DNA_2_FD_184682 | JGI IMG/M metagenome (GOLD analysis project Ga0209667, IMG submission 184682) | Marine microbial communities from expanding oxygen minimum zones in the Saanich Inlet - Saanich Inlet SI037_S3LV_125m_DNA (SPAdes)... | ecosystem: Environmental > Aquatic > Marine >... | reverse complement strand
CATCGTTTTCGCTAATGAAAAGAAGAGCCATGAAATTCCCGAAGGCGGTTTTTCCAGTCGCCATCTTAGTGCAAGAGGGGCCAAAGGCAATCGCCCGCCTCCCGCCCTGTCAGTAACAGATGATCTGTCCGGTTTATTTTGTTCCCCGAAGGGGGACAGCAATGAAGCGGACAGAGTTGTTACAAGGACTACGGATGATGAAGTTTGAAGAGTTTGACGAGCGGGCGACGAGCCGCGTATTGAGTCAAAAAGACGCGGCCTCGATTTTGGTGATTTCGGCGCGCAGCTTCCAGCGCTGGCGGGACCGGTTTGAAGACGACGGAGCGGAGGGTCTATACGACCGCCGTCTTGGCCGTCTTTCGGATCGCCGGGTGCCGGTTGATACGGTGATGGAGGTGTTGGACTTGTTTGACACCCGGTACTGGGATTTCACGGCTAAGCATTTTCATGAGCAGCTGGTCTCGAAGCACGGCTTTGGCCACAGCTACAACTGGCTTCGCTTGACCTTGCAGGGTCATGGCCGGATCGGCAAGGCGCCGCGCCGGGGGGCACACCGGCGCAAGCGGGAGCGTCGTCCCTTGCCAGGCATGATGTTGCATCAGGACGGCTCCAGCCATCAATGGCTGAGCAGTGATCCGGAGCAGTGGTGGGATTTGATCGTCACAATGGATGACGCCACCAGTGAGATCTATTCGGCGGTATTCGTTGCCGAGGAAGGCACCCTGAGTACGTTCTCCGCGCTGGACGAGGTGATTGGCGAGCGCGGCCTGTTTTGCGCCCTTTACGCCGATCGGGGGTCCCACTACTGGCATACGCCGAAGGCCGGCGGCAAGGTCGATAAGGACAATCCGACCCAGGTTGGGCGCGCCCTTGGGCAATTGGGCATCGAACTGATCGCCGCCTATTCGCCGGAAGCCAGGGGCACTCGGAACGCATGTTCGGTACTTTGCAAAAGCGCCTACCCCAGGAGATGCGCCTGGCCGGGATCACCACAATGGACGAGGCCAACCGCTTCTTGAAGGAGACCTTTGTTCGCGAACACAACGCCCGCTTCGCCGTCAATGCCGGTGAGCCGGGTACGGCTTTCGTTGTATATGGTACTTAAACCGGTCAATTCGAAATGTTATCGACATCATTCGGGATAAATTTTCGGGATTGTTCGAGTTGGCTCAAAACCGATGATTCAGAACAAACTGCCAGTTATGCTGAACCTCTCCTGTTGCCCCATTCCGGACCTACTCAAGGCATCTTCGCAGCAATTCGAATAGGTTAGTTCTGAGCAACGATTTTGTCTCTTGGGAATTCAACGATTACCGTAGTGCCGATTTCGGGTTCACTTTCGACCAATAAATTTCCCCCCTGGGCTTCGACAAGCCGTTTGGTCAAGGGCAATCCCAACCCGGTTCCTTCGTAATTTTTCTTATCGTCGCGTTGCACTTGTCCAAACAGATCCATTGCCCGGCGGATATCTTTATTGGTCATGCCGACACCTGAATCTTTGATCTCAATCACTGCCGATCCATCTTTTTTGCACTGTACACTAACGTCCACTGTGCCGCCGGGTTCGGTAAATTTTACGGCATTGGAAAGCAGATTAACAAATACCTGCCTCATGCGCCTTTCATCGGCACGCAAAACCAGACGAAGACCGTCGTCCGCGTTTATGAATTCAACACCACCTTGTTCGGCTCTTGATTTTACGAGGAGCAACGAGGCCGTTATTGTATCGCCAATATCGACTTCTGTTACATTCAATTCCAGTTTGCCCGCCTCGATCACTGACACATCGAGAACATCGTTGATGAGGTCGAGCAAATGCTGTCCAGACTTGTGAATATTGTCCAGATACTCGTGCTGTTTCTCGTTGCCCAATGGTCCGAAAATATTGCCAGACAGTGCTTCGGAAAACCCGAGAATAGCATTCAACGGCGTTCGTAATTCGTGGCTCATATTGGCCAGAAATTCGGTTTTTACCCGGTTTGAGGTTTCGGCATCTAGTCTCGCTTCAACGATTTCTCTTTCCGCTTTGACGCGATCAGTCATATCGCGGATGGTGCCGAAATATGATGTTACCCCGTCGATCGTTGTTTCGCTGATGTTCAAATCAAGGGGGAATGTAGTCCCGTTTTTGCGCTTACCGTCCACCGCGCGGCCAACACCAATAATCTTAGACTTACCGGTGTTCAAATATCTGGCTAAATAGCCGTCATGGGCGCTGCTAACCGGTTCCGGCATCAGCATATTGACATTGTTGCCAATCATTTCATCCGTTGAATAGCCAAATATGTTTTCAGCCTCGGGATTTACGTATTGGATCATGCCGATGGTATCGATGACAATCGCTGCATCGGCTAAATTTTCGAGGACCAGCCTGTATCGTTTTTCACTGGCCTGAAGCTCCGTAGTCGCTTCCGATACTTTTTGCTCGAGGGATTCGTTGAGTAAACGTATCTCTCTTTCCGCCTGCTTTTGTTCGGATATGTCGATACGAATGGCAACGGTGCCGCCTTCAGAGGTCGCCGCGTTTCTGATCAGTATGGAACGCCCATCGGTGGTCTCATATTCAAACGCGTTTCCTTTCTCGCGGAAGCGTTTCAGCCTTTGTTCGATCCATTCGTCCTCACGTCCGATCGCTTCAAGCACGATCCCGCTATACGCAGCATCCCGGATAATCTCTTCCGCACGTTTCCCAGGCGCTAATTCCATGGCCTGATCAAGCCGGGTTATTACATTCTGGTTAAAAGACACAAGGCGTTCGTCAGCGTCATAATAGTTGAACCCAATGGGCAGTGAGTTGATCGCGTCCTGAAGACGGGTTTGAGCAAGTTCCAACTGTTCCTGGCTTTGCCGCAACTCTTCCTCGTGAGCCTTCTTTTCGCTGATATCTTGGATTTGGGAGACAAAATAATGCGGATTACCCTGCTCGTCTCTTACCAGGGTTCTGTTCAGCAACCCCCAGATAACGACCCCATCACGGCGCACAAACCGTTTTTCGATGGTGTCCATCTTCCTGCCATCGTTGACGATACGTTCTCGAGCATCGCGGGTAAGGGAGCGGTCTTCTTTCCACGTAATATCATACACGGATTGTGCCAACAGTTCTTTTTCGGAATAGTCCAACATCTGGCACAAGGCGCGATTCACCAGCAGAAACTGACCGTCTATGGTCGAGATGCCCATGCCGATTCCCGCTTCTTCGAACATGCCCCTAAATACGTCTTCATGTTCGAAAAATGTGTCAGTGATTTGCGATTGATTTTTTACAACCAATTTTGTTCCCCAGGATCGCTCATCGTTATGCCGTAGGATAAGTGCAGGAAATATCAGCGTAATTCCGCTTCAACGATAGCACGAATACTATACTACCGCGTTGAGATGTGCCTCGATAAAACTCTCCTTTCTCTCATCATATGATATTGGAAATATTTCCAACAAGTAATTTATTTTGTTTCCGATGCCGTGCGCGGCACCCAACCGAGGCTATTTTCCGATGCCAAAATGGAGGCGAGAAACGTCGGTAGAAAGATTTAGAGCATGTGTTGCGTTGATCGATTGAGGGGGAGGGGCAAAGTGGAAATTGGCGGAGTACAAAAATCAAAAAATTTCGAAACCCGTGAATACCCAAAAAATTTAGTTTGGGTATTTGCCGCCGTTTTATGGTCTGTGCACATTTAGCGTATTCGGCGGGAACTTGAGCTTCTGGGGGGACTCAAGTGATCGACGCAACACTTTATCTTTGATGGAAAGATGGAGTGATTAATTAGAGGGCGAATTTTTCGTCGAGGTTTCGTTGTGGTGGAGAAGACGGAGTTGCGGGATCGCTTTGGTCCGGGCCAGCCCATCATGTAGCGCTGAGCAGAACCATACCAATAACCGTTATGATCCGAGCAAAGACAGCCAAGTGACGTTCACCGGCGAACCGTTCGGCTGAACGCCACACGCTCACTAAGACCGTGATGTTGTATGGAACGGAAAAAGCGTAGCCGACAATGATTCCCGAAATCGGGCGTTCACTCATGATCAAGAGAAGAGCAAATCCGCTGGACGTAATGTTAACGATAAGACCGCCGAAAACAGCCCAGTCCCAAAACGCATTTTGGAGCGCCAGTTCGCCATACCAAAGATGCCGCAGGTTCTTCATAGACTAGAGATTCTATAATTGAAATTCTGGGGAAGTCCATCGCGTCTGAGGGTCGCAAATCGCTTCAATAGAAATTTTTGGTTTTTGGTCAAAAAGGTATTACTGCGTTCTGGGCTTACTTGTTTGTTCATTGAAATCATTCAACGCATGATAAATTTCGGCAATCAGCTGCTCACCGAGAAGACCCAAAACGTATCAATAAATATCCAGTCACAGCTGAAAGAATTGATCCAGTTAGTACGCCTAAACGAATTGGTACATCGAATGATGAATGCTCGAAAGCGAGTGAGCCAATAAATAAACTCATAGTGAAGCCAACACCGCATAACAAAGAAATTCCGTAGAGCTGTGCCCAGTTTGTGTCACGCGGCATGGCTGATACGCCGAGCTTAATGCCAAGCAATAGCATGAAAAACACACCCAATTGTTTTCCTGCAAACAATCCAAAGGAAATCCCAAGTTTTACCGGCTCTACAAAACTTGAAACGCCAATCCCACTGAAGGACACGCCAGCATTTGCAAAGGCAAATATAGGCAAGATCATAAACGCAATCCATGGATGTAATCGGTGCTCTAGGTCCTTCAGCAACGATCTATCTGTTATATCCGTTGTCCGCATAGGAATTGCGAAAGCCGTGATGACACCCGCCAATGTTGCGTGAACGCCTGATTTAAGGGTGCAAACCCACAAGACGATGCCGAGCAATATGTAGGCGGCGGGACGGGTTATTTGTAGTCGGTTAATTATCACCAGCCCAACGATGGCCACTCCAGCCAATAAAAGGGACAAAAGGGAGAGGTTTTCGGTAAAAAATACAGCGATAATAATGATCGCGCCCAGGTCATCGATGATGGCAATGGCTGTTAATAGTATTTTTAACGAAATCGGTGCTCGGCTTCCCAAAAGCGCAAGAATACCAAGAGCAAAGGCAATATCGGTAGCCGTGGGAATGGCCCATCCATTCATGTTAATGGGATTGCCATGATTGATCACAGCGTAAATTAAGGCAGGTCCTGCCATACCTCCAACAGCTGCCATGGTAGGGAGGGCCAACTGCGACGGCGTCGAAAGTTCGCCATCTAGGATTTCCCGTTTAATCTCCAATCCCACTAGGAAAAAAAATACGGCCATCATTCCGTCGTTGATCCACAACAACAAAGGCTTGGCGATTTTTAAAGCGCCGAACTGAATCGCGACTGGAATATCGAGTGTTGCCGAGTAGAATCCGCTAAGAGGCGAGTTGGCTAGAATAATGGCGAGCGCCGACGCAATGATTAAAACAATCCCACCAGCAGCTTCAAGTCTAAGAAATTCACGAATTGCAGACAGTGGCATCTTGGCTCCTACAGGTAGCAAAAAAGTGCCGGCCTAACAGGGAAAGGCCGGCACAGTTGAGGAATACCAGAACGCTTTTCAGGGGGGAGGCTCGGGAGCCAAACGTGCTGGGATTCAACGACGGATGTTTTAGTATTGTGCAATTCAATTTATCTGTTTCATCCTTAGTGAGGTCAATCAGGGCACTTGATGAAGCCGCTATCAGCCGCCTACGCGCCATCCTGGTTCGCGGAAGTCGCGATTTTCCAATCTAGCCGTCACCTAAGGGCCACGGTAACGCCAATAAAAAATACCAGGGCAATAAAGAGCCACACCGTGACCGAATATTTCTTTATTAATTCCATAACGAAATTCTTTCAGTACGCAGGATTCGCACGACTTCCCGTCAGCGACATTTCGATTAAGGCTGAGACCCCACAGTGTTGTTCGACCGGATGGCGAAGTGGCAGATCAGTGTGCACCGTGTAGTGGTTGTTTCGTCCTTCTCGGCGGTGGCTGAGATATCCGTCCGCTTCCAATTCAGCGATGATGCGCTGCACCGCCCTTTCGGTAATCCCTATGGTCATAGCCAAATCTCGCGTTCGGGACCTCGGGTTCTCGGCAACGCAGAGAATCACATGAGCGTGGTTGCTCATAAATGTCCATCTGTTTGCGGTCGGCGATCTTTGAGCTTTTACATCTTGCATTGGGCACCATCCTGTGGTGATCTAATATACGATATAAATTTCGTGAATACAATATCATATATTAATTTATCCTGAAATAGAGGTTTTTTATGTCTTCAGATTCAAATAGCCGGTTCACGTCGAGCACTCGGACAATGACGAATGCACAAACTGGCGCAGGCGTTGAAATTGACGCCGGCCTGCGTGAGTATATGCTCAGGGTCTATAACTACATGACGTCTGGATTGGTGTTGACCGGCCTGATCGCCTATTTCAGCGCAAATACCCCGGCCATCTTGAACATGCTGTACGTCGCCGGTGAAGGTGGAAATCTGCAGCCGACCGGACTTGCCTATTTGGTGATGTTCTCGCCGCTGGCCTTCGTGCTGGTTCTTTCATTCGGCATCAACAAGATGCAGGCTTCTACCGCACAAGCCGTATTCTGGGCCTTCGCTGCGGTCATGGGCCTCTCATTAGCGAATATCTTTCTTGTTTATACCGGTGCTTCGATCACGCGGGTGTTCTTCATCACGGCAGGAACCTTCGGCTGGATGAGCCTGTACGGTTACACCACCAAGCGCGACCTGTCGGGCATGGGGTCGTTCCTGATGATGGGCCTGATCGGCATCATCATCGCTTCCATTGTCAACATGTTCCTGGCGTCTTCAGCGCTGCATTTCGTCATCTCGGTTGTCGGCGTGCTGATCTTCGTCGGTCTGACCGCCTACGACACACAGAAGATTAAGTTGCTGTATATGGAAGCCGACAGCGGGGAAGTTATGACCAAGAAAGCTATCATGGGTGCGCTGACGCTCTATCTCGACTTCATCAACCTGTTCATTATGTTGTTGAGGTTGTTCGGACAGCGCCGCTAAAGCTTTTGATCATGACAATCGATCGACTGATAATGGGCTTCAAATCCTTCCGGGAAACCTATTACGAGGGACAGCCGGATTTTTTCCGGTCATTGGTTGAGAAGGGGCAGAACCCAGACATTATGGTCATCGCCTGCTCCGATAGCCGAGTTAACCCATCTATCATCACGAATGTCGGGCCCGGCGAGGTGTTTATTGTCCGTAATGTGGCCAATTTGGTGCCTCCGTTTGAGCCAGACAGCAACTACCATGGTACCAGCGCAGCGATCGAATTTGCGGTGCGGGATCTCAATGTAGGGCACATAATTGTTCTCGGCCATTCCCATTGCGGTGGCATCCGTTGGCTTTGCGAGGGCCATGAAGACGGCAAGAAACGGAGGTTCTTAGACGGATGGATGTCTATCGTCGAACAGGCCCGCAACGAAAAACTGCCGGGCGACGCCCAGCTCCGCCACGTGGAACGGGAGGCGGTAAAAGTCTCGCTGGATAACCTTCTGACGTTCCCCTGGGTGAAAAAACGTGTCGAAGACGAGCGGCTGAAACTGCACGGCTGGTGGTTCGACTTGGAGGTCGGGGAACTTCTTGCCCACGAGGCCGAAGACGACTGGAAGTCACTGACCAGGTAATTCCCCGAGCAATGACAACAGAATATCTCTCTATTTTGGCGGTGGTTGCCATTCTATCCGTCGTCCAATCAATTTTCGGAATGGGGGTGCTGGTGTTTGGCACACCGACGCTGTTGCTGATGGGTTATGACTTCATAACAGCCCTCGGCATCCTTCTTCCTGCCTCCTTCGCGATTTCAATGCTACAGGTTTTATCGGCCGGATCGAACCGGGGCCCGGTTTCCCGGTTTCTTTATCTGCTCTGCCTGCCTGGAATCGGCGCCGGGTTGTTGTTGGCGGATGCCAGCAGGTTAGCGCCTTGGACCAATATTCTGGTCGGTGGAACTTTGTTGTTCTCGGCGTTGGTTCGGTTTTGGTCTCCGTCGCGAAGGCTGTTTACCGTCATTTTGGAAAAACATCTCCCGAGCTATCACCTAATAATGGGGATAATCCACGGCCTGACAAACCTGGGAGGCGCCTTGTTGGCAATTCTCGCAAGTGGGATAAATACCGAGAAGGAGGCGATCAGATATACGGTCGCACACTATTACTTGGCATTTAGTGCCATCCAGATGCTGCTTCTAGCGACCATCATGGGCCACCACGATAAGCTCGTTGGCAATTTATCTGCCGCCGCCATGGCGGCACTGATTTACCTTTTCGTCGGAAATCGAATTTTCATCCGCACTGGCAATCAATCCTATAATTTTGCCTTGACCTTGTTCATCGCCGTCTATGGCATTGCCGTTATGTTGAAATTCTAGCCCTTACTCAGTTCCGCGTCCGAGTAGTTTTTGTGCTCCTGGGATCCGCCGCTTTTCTGCTTCAATCCAAGCCCGTCTCGCCGCAGAAATCTGCAGCCTGTTTAGTTCGCGTATTTGTGCACCGATTGAGCCATGGCGAGGACGTTCTCTACCTTAGCTTCATCGGGCATGCCGATGGAGCCGTCGAGGATGAAGCCGCCGCCCTTGCCAACCTTTTCGATCAGGTTTTTGCAATAGCTGTCCACATCGTCTTCGGTGCCGGTGCCGGGCCATTTGATCTGCTTGTAATCGAGGACCTCCATGGCCCGCCCGGTGCTGATAATCATCTGCATGGCGGCGAAGCCATCGGGCTGCAACAGGCGCACCGCCTGACCATAGGCATCATCCAGCTTGTCCGGGTCGTGCATGGCTTCTTCGAAGGTGATGCCCGCCAGCTTGGCTGGCCAGAAAAGGCTGAAAAAAATAAATGGTACACGGCCGGTTTCGCAGAGCGCGACTGCGTTCGCTACCCGATGTTTACGCTCAGCGAACAATTCGTTCGCGGGTCGATCAAGCATGGTATCCCCCCTTGCTATCGAGGCCGATATACTAACACAAAAGGTGCGGCGAATAAACGGTGTGTTAAGGTCCGTTAGGCAGGATTGGCGTTGCATGGATATTGCGAAACAATTGGAACGGGCGTTGACGCTCGACGGTGCCGGTGAAATCGATGCCGCCTTGGTCTGCCTCGAGGCCATCGACGGCCAAATCCCCGATCAAGCAGCGCATTTGATACTGGTGGGACAGCTTTACCAGCGGCTGGGGGCCGACGCGCCGAGCCTCCGCCATCTGTTGCGCGCGCTTGAGCTGAAACCGGATGATGCCGATCTGCATATGAGCCTCGGTTATCACTACATGGATAACGGCGATCCGGCGGCCGCGCTGAATTATTTCCAACGCCATCTCCAATTGGAACCCACGTCGCTTGAAGGTCAGGTGTTTGCAGGCCGCACTCTCGATTTCCTAGGCCGCCTATCGGAAGCCGAAGCGGCCTTACGGGGGGCGCAGGCGATGGCACCAAAGGATATAGATATTCTCCATCAACTCGGTCGGGTGTTGTTGAGGCAAAAAAATATCAACGCTGCCGAGGCGGTCTTCGGAGAAGCTACGCGCCAACAAGCGGGAGACGTACTCGCCCAAATCGGCCTGGCCCGCTGCCGGGCGCTGAGCGCCGCATCGCCGCCCGGCGCGCGCTCGGAGGCCGCACCGGCCACCGTTGTTTGCGTCAAACATGGGGACAAATACGGCCCCGAATATGTCAACCGGCTGCATGCGATGGTGCGGCGCAATGCGGCGTCCATACCGGGCTTCGTCTGCTTCACCGAGAACGCCGAAGGCCTGGATGCGGGTATCCAGGTTCAGCCTCTGCCGGGCGCCGGCCTGGCCGGCTGGTGGAACAAGGTCGCTCTGTTCCGGCGCGATCTGGCGGGCGTGGAGGGGCGCGTGTTGTATCTGGACCTGGATGTGGTGGTGACCGGTAATCTCGATCCGTTGCTCTGTCATCCGGGCGATTTTGTGATCATGGACAACGACTATGTCCCCGGTTTTAATTCGTCGGTGATGCTGTTCGAAGCTGGCGCCCGCTCGAAAATTTTTGAAGATTTCAGCGAG
>Ga0209667_1003325_pt1 | contig 10040 bp, 5 predicted proteins | sample SaaInlV_165m_DNA_2_FD_184682 | JGI IMG/M metagenome (GOLD analysis project Ga0209667, IMG submission 184682) | Marine microbial communities from expanding oxygen minimum zones in the Saanich Inlet - Saanich Inlet SI037_S3LV_125m_DNA (SPAdes)... | ecosystem: Environmental > Aquatic > Marine >... | reverse complement strand
GCTTGCACTATTAGGAACAGAGGATTATGTTACTGTGCATGAGGGCAATCTGGAGTTTGATGCCACTACCGATAGTCAAAAGAATATTAAAGTTGAGTGTAGCTATATTATTAAAGAGAGAGGTGTTGGTTCGGTAGTGCAAGGTAATGATATTGGTGAAGCCTATGGATACACCAATCCAGATTTAGGCAAGCAATTTTATTACGAAGTACAAAGTACTGGAATTTCAACTGGTAGCGCTAAAAAAGTAGTGGAGGTTAATGCGATTTATGGGCTTTAATATCAATACAATCCGTTTATTTATTGCCGCCCTACTATTATTAATAGGGCAATGCACCTTTGCAAAGACTGATATTTATGCATCTAACGGTTATTACACTAGCACCGTTACTTGGGAAAAAAGTAAGTCACCTTATGTATTGCATGTAGATGTCAATATAGAAAAAAGAGGTACGTTAATTATTGAACCTGGTGTTGAAGTTGTAGGGAACGGTAAGAAAATTAAAGTTGGCGGAAGGCTGCATGCTGGGTATGTAGAAGGGCATAAAAATGACAGCCCTAAAAATGAAGAAGTAATTATAAAAAACACCTATTTAGAGGCTGCAGGTATTGGTGATAGGATTATGAGCATCTCTCATATTGACATGAAAAGAGGAAGAATAACTTTTAGTAGCAGGGAAAGGTTTCTTGATAAAGGCTTCACCTTAAAAAACTCAAACCTAGAATACACACAAGTATATGGCCAATATGCAAGAGGTGATATTACTGTTGAAAATAATATTTTCAAAGGATATGGGTTTGAATGTAACAACTGTGGTTTGGATCCAGTTAATTATTACGGTAAAAAGAATTCAGGGAAAATTACTATAGATGGTAATACATTTACTGGAAGCAACTCAGGTGTTCAGGTTTCTAATCATAAATTAGAAGGAATTTTAATTAATAATAATAATTTTGAGTCAGGGTCTAGAGGTGTGACTGTATCTCCTCATTGGACAATAACAAATTTTAAATGGTACAGTAGCTGGGTGTCCATTCCATTAATAGAAATTAAAAAAAATACATTTAAAAATACATACAAAGGTATTTATGCACAAAACGGAATCTTTGATATATCTGAGAATAATTTTATAGAAAGTCCAGGTATTGAATACCATGCTGGAGAGGCTGACCATGAAAAAGGAAATTATGACTTTAAAATTAATAATAACTATTTTATAAAACCGAGAGGGGAATGGGGTAATAGTAATAATGAGTATTCTATTTATAATAGGAGTAGTGCAGATGTAAACAATAGTGAAATCAAAGACAATACTTTTTGTAGTAAAAATAAAATTGCATTAAGAATATCTGACTATAAATATTCCAAAATGGCTGCTCAAAAAAATTATTGGAATACTAAAAATGGAGAAAGAAATAGAGTTAGTTCAATAATTCCAAATATGATTTTTGATGCGAGTAAAGACATTAATATGAGGGATGAAAATAAAAAGGCTAATAAAATAAAATTTGGCATTCATTCAGTAGAGCGACCACCAGTGAGCACTCTATCTTCTGAGCGTAAAAGTCTAGGTTTAGACAACCTTTGTGCAAAAGAAGCAGAGGCTTCTACACCAGAAGAGGTGCCACCATGCACTCTGGGAGGGATGATTTTGCAAAATATGAGACTATCTCCATCTTTATGTTCCGTTTACAATGTTATTGGTGATATTCAAGTCCCTGATGGTGTAACTATTGATGTTGATTCTGGCACCAAAATTGAAGGTAAGAGTAAAAAACTTAAAGTTGAAGGAAATTTTAATGTTAATGGATCTGGTGATAGCAAGGTAACTATAAACAATTTAAATATTGAACCTGCGGGCTACCCAGAAAATGGAGGGATAAGCATATCTTATGCCAATATTAAAAGAGGCAGGATAGCTTTTAGCAGTAGAACAAGGACATTTCCTAAAGGCTTCACCTTAAAAAACTCAAACCTAGAATACACACAAGTATATGGCCAATATGCAAGAGGTGATATTACTGTTGAAAATAATATTTTCAAAGGATATGGGTTTGAATGTAACAACTGTGGTTTGGATCCAGTTAATTATTACGGTAAAAAGAATTCAGGGAAAATTACTATAGATGGTAATACATTTACTGGAAGCAACTCAGGTGTTCAGGTTTCTAATCATAAATTAGAAGGAATTTTAATTAATAATAATAATTTTGAGTCAGGGTCTAGAGGTGTGACTGTATCTCCTCATTGGACAATAACAAATTTTAAATGGTACAGTAGCTGGGTGTCCATTCCATTAATAGAAATTAAAAAAAATACATTTAAAAATACATACAAAGGTATTTATGCACAAAACGGAATCTTTGATATATCTGAGAATAATTTTATAGAAAGTCCAGGTATTGAATACCATGCTGGAGAGGCTGACCATGAAAAAGGAAATTATGACTTTAAAATTAATAATAACACCTTTTGTAGGCAAAAAGGAGAATGGGGAAATACACATAATGAATATGCAATAAAAAATATAAGAAAAATACCTGGATCCTCATCCTCAAGCATAGTTCAAAATAATTTTTGCTCAACAGATAAATTTGCAGTGCGAATTGGTACAACATCAAATGACACAAGTGGCATGATTGCTAAGTACAATTTTTGGAATACAGGCAATCACTTTACGATAGATTCTAAGATGGTATATGACCGAGCTGACGATATTAATATCTATGGCTTTATTCCTTATGTGCCGTTTTTATCAGCACCTTATGGTGAGTCGACTGGAGTATCGCCAAAGGTTTCACAGACATTGCCACAATGTACCGTGGTTTCTTCCAACCAAGCGGGCAGTATTTGTAATCAGGTTTGTGAAGGAGTCTCTCCAGGTGATGATGACCCAGAGCCAGAGCCGGTTGATTTAAATGTGGAGATGTTACTAACCTTTCCACCGCCATTAATAATTCCCAGAGATAGGCCTAAAGGAGATGATGCTATATTACAAGCCTCGTTTAATATTAGTATTGGTCATCAGTGGGAAGGGCATCTTAAGAAATATAAACTGAAGAAGGATGGGTCAATTGGCGAACTGCAATGGGATGCAGGTGACAAGTTAAATACTAGCAAGCCCGCAAGCAATCGTAATATATTTACTGTAGGTGACGGACTAACAGTATTTGGATATAACAACTTTAAAGAAAGCAGTGTTGAGAAATTAAAACCAATATTGTATGGTGACGGCCATACAAATGTTGATATTGAAGATGCTAAAAAGTTAATTAATTTTGTACGTGGTGTTGATGTTTTTGATGAGGTTGAGAATAAGGCTGAAAGATGGAAATTAGGCGATATTTATCATGCAGAGCTTGCAGTTATGGGTATGCCTACTGCGAAGATAACGGACAATCCTGATAAGAAGCATACTGATGCAGGTTATCGATTTAGTAATAAATATGCTACTTTTTCTAAATCATACCAAGATCGAACTAAGGTTGTGTTTGCCGGTGCAAATGATGGCATGTTACACGCTTTTAATTTAGATACTGGCGAAGAGTTATGGGCATTTATCCCGCCAATGATAACTTCAAAATTAAAAGATATGGTGTCTGCTAAGCCAAATAAAAGTATGAGTATTTTTGCTGTAGATAGCACTCCTGTTGTTAAGGATGTATTTTTAAGTGGCAAATGGAGAACGATTGTAATGGGCGGGCTAGGTATGGGCGGGCATGGTTATTATGCGCTGGATGTGACTGACCCAGGCTCGCCTGAGCATTTGTTTAGTTTTTCGTATGATCCTGATGCTAAACAAGGAAATACCTGGATCGGTAGAAATGGTGCGAAAAATATCACTAATGATTTTAATCAATTGGGTGAAGCCTGGTCCAAGCCATTAATTCTGCGTGTTCCTATAGGGGGTAGTAGTCGATGGGTAGCTGTTATTGGTGGCGGATTTAATGGCGGCAATGTTCGTGAGTATGGCTCGGTAATTTATGTACTTGATTTGGAAGATAGCGGCAGAGTGATTAAGAAGATTGATGTTGCTGACCTGAGTGGTAATAAGATTTTTAATTCTGTACCTGCATCGCTCACAGCTATTACACCAGATAGCAGTAGTAAGGCTGACTATACAGGTGCAATGGTATATTTTGCTGATCTTGAAGGTAAGCTTTGGAAGTTGAATTTAACTAATCAAGGGTCGCTTTATAGTATAAATAAAGTATTTGACGCTGAAGCAGATAATCTTAACGGCAGGTTGTCTTATCATTCTGTAACTCCTACAATGGGTAGTGATAATAAACTAAGAATGTATTATGGAACAGGAGATCAACAGAAGTTAATGTCAGGATCTTTGCAAATTGATAACCGATTCTTGGGCATTAAAGAGGAAAGATTCCCATCAGAAGATACAAACACTTCATTTAAAGAAAGTGAAAGCGATAAAAATATATTGGTAGATGTAACAGACAATACAGAGTGTTCTGATGAAAACGATAAAAGTTGGAAGATAAAGCTAAAATCTGGTGAAAAGGTAACATCTAAGGCAATGGTTAGTTATGGAACAGTATTCTTCTCAAGGTATGAGCCATTAACAACCGATCAATGCGCTCTTGGAAAGACATCAATAACAGGTGTTGATTACAAATGTGGTAGTGAAAAATTTACTGTTGATTTGGGTATCGGCATCTCAACCGTACCTACACTATATAGAGGCAAGCTGTATATTGGTATTAGTGGCGATGCAATCAATACTTTTACCCCGCCTGAAGGTTGGATTAAAAAAGATAATCTACTCATGGGAGAGCCAGGAGATCTGTCTAATTGGCAAGGAGTTAAGGTTAAAAGCTGGAGAGAGAGTTTTTGACATAATGTAGTTACTATTTGACTTTAAATACAACTACAAGTAGTATGGTTAAAAAATTATGAACCAAACAAAGATAATTAATGCATTTTTAGATCTACTCAGTAAGTACTCACGTGCTGATGAGGAGATTCTTGGCGTGGATATGTCCCCTGGATACATCAGGGTAGCACGACTTGAGCTTAAGGATGAAAAGTGGAGCATTCTTAACTTAATAGAAAGACCGATTGAGACTGATCTTAATACGACTCTTATTGATCAATCTAATGTCTATACAGATGCACTAAAAGATATTTTAGAAAAAGAGAAGATAAAGACAAAAAATGTAGCAATATCAATCCCTGTTTCTAACGCTATTATCAAAGTGATTGAAATGCCATCAATGACGGACAATGAAATCCAGAGTGCGATTGAGTATGAATCATTATGGGAAAATATTGTTCGTATTTCTGAAGACTTAAGTCAATACACGATTTTCCATCAAGTAATTAAACGCCATGTAAAGACAAATAAAATGGATTTGTTATTTGTGGCATCAAAAGTTTCTGATATTAATGCATACAATAAGATTATTAATAATGCTGGCCTTGAAACGATTATTATCGATGTTAAGTGTTTTGCTACCAGAAACGCTTTTGATATTGGGGTACAGAAGAATTCTAAAACTCAAAGTGAAGCGATAGCAATTGTAGAGTTTGGTTCTGTTGAAAACTATTTGCTAGTAATTAAAGACAACTCGCCACATATTACCGATATTTTTGTAAAAGATAGTGACACTAGAGACCTGGAAAGAGGAAGCTTTAGCGATGAGGAGTTAGACGGATTTTTTGGCAGATACACTATGCAAGTTAAGCAAATATTATCAGATTATGAGAGTAAGTATAGTTCTGGTCGCATCAAAACACTTTATGTTGTTTCTGATATGGTTAATATTAGAAATTATTTAGAATTATTGTCAAATGCTTTAAGTGATTTGAATATTATATTTTACGACCCTTTTGCCCAAGTATCGATATCTGGTAAAGAAAAAGATGTTATTAAAAAACACAAGAATAAATCTGTATTTACAGCTGCAATAGGACTTGCAAGCAGAAGTTTGGATATATTTGGTTATTATAAGTACACAACTGGCGTTAAAAATATTAACTTACTGCCAGATCGATCAAAAATTAAAAAGAAAAAACAGGCGAATGTTTTATTGCGCCTATTAATTATTGTGATACTTACTTTAAGCGTTGGTATTGGAGGTATTCAGTATCTTGTACTTTCTAGTGAGAAAAATACCCTATTAAAGAGAGTTGCACCATATGCAAAATTAAGGGCTGATCTGGATACAAAACAAGCCCGTTTGGCAAAAAGTATTGCTGAGAAAAAAAGAATGGATAAAAATCTTAAGTTTGGTCAGAAAGTGACAACCAACCAGGTTCAATTGAGGGATTTTTATAATGATATGGGTGCTGCAATTCCAAAATCTACTTGGCTAGATTCTGTCGAGTATAAGACGGACAATTCAGTTGATATTGTCGGTTATGCGATTAGTGATGAGAGTATCCTTAGTTATATATCAGCACTTTCAAAAAGCGATGAAGTAGAGGATGTTACATTAAAAACAATGGAATTAAAAACCTTTGACGATGAGACGGTTGAAAAACGTTATGAAATTAAAGCCTTTAAATTAGTGGCCAAGCTTAAACCGCCACGCAGAAAAAATAAATCTAATGAGGAAGGAGCTAAATAATGAATATAGACACTTCTTTTTTTCAAAAAATACAAGACTTTATCAAGAAAAATGTGAAGATTTCTTCTAAATCTAATGCTGTATCTATTCCTCAAGGCGGCCTGGGTGACGATACTGATTCGGTTAATCGTAATTTATTAATTGCCCTAGGTTTAGTTGTTGTGTCAATTGTTGTTATTATGACAACAATTTATTATCCTTATAAAGAAGATATTAACGCGCTTGAGAGTAAATATAAAAAGATTGCTCTTATGAGGAATGAAATTGCTCAAATTAATGGCAGACTTGATATTGAGGGTGTTTTATTACAAGAGAAGCGTAGAGAGTATGAGAAGATAACTCGTATTTTTCATTCAGAAAGTGAACTAGAAGAGTTGTATGAAAGTATTAGTAAGTTAGCAATTCGTTATGGTTTGAAAGTGGCTGGTTTTAGTAGAAAAAAGCCAGAGGCTATTTATGAAGTCGTTACTAAAAAGAAAAAGAAGAAAAGAAAAAAACGTGATAGAAAGATAACGCATTACAAGATGAAGGTTAATATCAATATGTCTGGGAATTATTTGACGTATATGAAGTTTAGGGCTGGATTAGCCGATCTTAAAAAAGCAGTTAATACAGAAAAAGAAACCATTAATATGGACAATGAAGACGGCGGTGGTAATGTTAAAGTACACTTAGTGCTTTCTACTTACCGATTGCCTTAAGGAGTAAAAATGAAAAAACAAACAATGATCTATTTATCTTTAGTTGTATTATTTTCTGTAGCCGTTTTTGCTGAGACATTGCCAAATCCATTTACCCCACATGTTTTTATTAAGCAAGTACAGCCAGTTCCAGTTAATTCTGGTGATTTAGTAGATAGCAACCCTACAACAGGTGGGCAGACATCTGTTCACCCTTTAAAGGCTTTTGACACTCTCCAGTATTCTGTTAAGGGAGTTATATTATCCAAGGACGATTCAATTGTTATTATTAATGCGGGACCTGGAAAGGACTATTTTGCCCGTAAAGGTGATGTTATCGGTAGTAATGGTGCTATTCTTGAAAAGGTTTTAAAGGATAAAGTTGTTTTTATTCAAGGTAAAAAGAAAGTCATAATTAAAGTACGCAATACTGAGGAGACCGCTCGTTATGGTTATTAATAAGAGAAAAATAATTAATTTTAGTATCGTTGCATTGTTGTTGCTCATGGCTTCAGGCTGTGAAAACAATAAAAACAAAGACTCTAATGCCCGTATTCATGCAAAAGATTTCATAGAAAAAAGTAAGGGTATAGTGCAGGAAACATTAGAAATCGGCCCTGTTATTAGTAAATCTACAGAAGTAAAAAAAATAGACAAAAAACGTATTTTTATTAGTCGCGAAGAGGTCGCTGATTATACTTCTATCAATAAGCAAATTGGAATCCAGGATGGTATTTTTAATGTCACTATGAACTTGGATGCTGTGGATATACACGCCGCTATGAAAATGTTGGCAGAAATTGTTGATAAGAATATTTTATTGGGTGATGAGGTTTCTGGATTTGTTTCTATACAGCTTACTGAAGTGCCTTGGAATAAGGCTTTAGATGCATTGTTAAAAATTAAAGGATTAGCGATGCATGTAGATCATGAAGCCAATATTATTAGAATTCATAAAGGTCAAACATTAATTTCTCAGGAAGAGTTTGAGAGAGATCGCATTGAAAGAATGAGGCAAAATCTTTCAATGAAAAAAGGTGTAGAGCCACTATACACTGAAATTATACGAATTCATTATGTTGATTTACAAACAGTACGATCTCAAATATTAGAAATGATGCAAGATTTCAGTTCTAATGGTCCTGAGAATTCAAGAATAAAAATAACAATAGATGAACGCCAGAAAAGTTTAATTATTAAAGCACCAAAAAAGGAACTAAACCAAATAGCGGGTTTAGTTGATAAGATTGATGTGCGCACTAAGCAAATATTAATAGAGGCATTTATTGTTGAAGCCGGCAAAGACTTTGATAAAAGATTAGGTGCAGAGCTTGCCTATTATAAAAAGCAAGCAGCTGAAGGGAGCCCTAGAAGTAACGAGGCCGCTGGTATTATGACTGGAACTGCCGGAGCATTATCACTGAGTTCAACCACAGGTAGGCTTGCAAATTTACCTATAACTGGAGCCGCAGGAGGAATTGGATTTTTATTTAATACCAGTGCTCATCAACTTAAATTAGCATTAAGCGCTCTTGAAGAGCAAATGGTAAGTAAAACTGTCTCCAATCCGAAAGTTTATACCTTGGATACGGAAACTGCTACTATTTCCCAAGGTAAAGAGCAGCCTTACGATACGCCAACTGGTGACGGTAGCTCTAATACGGATGTCTCTTTTAAGGAAGCACTATTAAAACTCGATGTAACACCAACCATTGTTGGTGATGGTAATATCATTATTGATATTTCTCTGCAGAAAGACACCGTTGGAACTGGTACCACACCACCAATTAACAAAATGGCGATCAAAACAAGATTGTTAGTTGAGGATGGCTCTATTGTGGTGATTGGCGGTATTTATGAAGACACCACTAAAAACACTGAAACCAAAGTCCCATTTTTTGGTGATATCCCGATAATAGGGAATTTGTTTAAATCAAATGTGGATGATACGGGTAGGGATGAATTATTGATTTTTATCTCCCCTCATATTATTTAGTTAGGCTGGCTATATTATGATTTGTTTATCTGAGGACATTACTGGAAAAATTGTTAGTTTTTTACTAGATAAAGAATCACTTACACTTAAGCAGTTAGATCAAGCCAAAGCATCCTCATCTGAGCTCGAATGCTCCCTTATTCAAGTGCTTATTGAGGATAATCATATTACTCAAGAGGAATTAGCTGACGAGATTTCAAAACTGTATGGACTTAAGAGGATCACTTTACATAAGGCCAGTGATGTTGAAGACAAAGCATACTCATTATTAAATGAAGATTTTATTATTGAAAATCATATTATTCCTTTTTCTTTAAGTAAAAAAATCATTAAGGTGGCAATATCTGATCCTGCCGCCCTAAATGTAATGGGAAATGTAAAGGTTTTAAGTGGTAGACAGGTTGAAACTTTTGTCGTTACTTTTAAGGAAATTAAAGACATTATTACAAAGCGTACTAATACTCAATTTGGCTCGGTAAAAAAGTTAAAAACTGACGATACAGATGAAGATAAAGAGGAGTTGTCAGAGATTATTCGTTATGTAAACCAAATTATTGAACTTGCAGTAAATGAAGGTGCGAGTGATATTCATATTGAGCCATTTAGAAAAGATTCTAGATTGCGTTATAGGGTTGATGGTGTTCTTAGTACTCAATCTGAAAAAATAATGACAGGATTTAGTGTTTCATCAGAATCTAGTTTTTTACATGAACATTATGCAGCAGTGACAACACGCGTTAAGATTATGGCTACACTGGATATTTCTGAAAAAC
>Ga0209667_1003312_pt1 | contig 10069 bp, 7 predicted proteins | sample SaaInlV_165m_DNA_2_FD_184682 | JGI IMG/M metagenome (GOLD analysis project Ga0209667, IMG submission 184682) | Marine microbial communities from expanding oxygen minimum zones in the Saanich Inlet - Saanich Inlet SI037_S3LV_125m_DNA (SPAdes)... | ecosystem: Environmental > Aquatic > Marine >... | reverse complement strand
GAGGGGCCTTGGCGGGCGAGGAATCTGCGTCGGGAACTTGAATCCGGGAACCGAGCGGCGGCTTCAGACGCTAAGCCACCTCAAGAGTGCGAAGGTAGTTTGGATCGATGAGTTGGAGACTTGAAAGGTGAGGCGATTCTAATCCATGTAAGGGGCTACTGGCTCCTCTGGCCACTACTGCTTCTCTTCGTGATGTCGCCAGGATTCGGCGTCAACTCGTCTCATTCTGGGTCGGGTACGCTGATCGCTCAGGTGCCCAATCTGACCTTTGTCGAGTTGTTCCATGTGAACGCAGAGGAAGTGCTGCAATTTCTCCGCGGGGTTCCGGGGCTTTCCGATCAAGTCGAAAGTGGTGCGGTGGCGATGGTTCCCGATCGCGCTCAGTCGCTGCTCCTCACCGGGGATCCCCCGACTACCGAGGCATTGATCCGGATCATCCGGGATTTCGAGAACCTGGAGGTCAGGGATCGCCTGATCGAAAAATCGATCACCATCCGTTATGCCGGAATTCAACTGGTACTCGAGACGCTGGCGGCGGGCAAGATCTGCCAGGTGTACCATCGAACCGAGGAAGTGAAGAACGACTCGACCAAGCAAGGAAATCGGACCATCACACGGACCTACAAGAAGGCGGTCTATGCCCGCTATGAGGCCGCCAGCGAGACGGTCCTGCCTTCGTGGAGTTTGCCGGAGTACCCCTACATTCTCGAGATTCCTCACGTCGATCCGGTCGAATTGCCGCCGGTGAATCTCGGCAGTGGAATCGACGAAGCGGCACTCTCCCTCACCTTCAAGGATTCGCCCTCGACAGAAGCACGCAATCGATTGCTGGTCGTCGGAACCGAGAAGGACATCGCCAGAATCCAGGGATTCATCGAGCAGATAGATATCCCTGCACGGCAGATCATGATCGAGGTTCAGATCATCGAATTGGAAGCCGATTCCCTGACAGATCTGGGAATCGACATGCTCGCCTACGAAAAACGTCACGCGGTGATCGACTTCGCCTCACCGCTCCCTGGCGACCCGATGCCCCAGGTCGGTGATAACTTCAATCCGATCGAGCAAGCGGGGTTGTCATTCCTCTTTGATGACACCACTGAACGCCTTTCCGCCCAGTTCCTTGCCGGAGTCCATGCACTGGTGCGCAAGGGAGATGCAATCATCAAGGCACGTCCCAAGTTGTACGCACTCGACGATCGTCAGAGCCAACTTCACCTGGGAGAAAAAATTCCGACCTTTGTCTCCACCGATGTCGTGCGAAATTCGAACGGCAGCAATTTCGTCGAGAATATCAACAAGGTGGGGACCGAGCACATCGGGACCACCCTGGTGGTGAAGCCGAGGATCAGCGGCCCCGACGAGAATGAAGTCTCGATGCTGATCGATATCACCGTCAATAACTTGCAGGGACGACAGCGTGTTTTCGAGGAGGACCTGCTCGGAATTCCAGAGATTGCCATTCGGAATTTCCGGGGACAGGCCAGGGTCAAGAATCACAGGCCACTGATCCTGGGAGGCCTGATCAAGGAGAGTGAGTTCGAGTCCCGCAACAAGATGCCACTGATCGGAGACATCCCGTTTCTCGGTGATCTCCTGGGTCGCAGGAACTCGCAACAGATTCGCTCCGAGATCATCATCGTGTTGACTCCTCACATCCTCAGTGAGGATGGCATCGATCCGATTTCGACTCCCAAGGAGAGTAGCCACTTCGACACCTACAATAGCGTGCTCTTCAACGACCGATACATCCTCAAGGGACGTGACCTGGTCGGACTGGATCCGATCAGCAGGACGCCGGTGGAGGGGTTCTCCAGCGATGAGGTGATCGACCTGACGCTGCTGAACATCGTCAAGAAGCGTGAATTGGTCAGTCGGTTGAAGATCTTTGAAGACTACCTTCCAGAAGCGGCTGGAACGCTCAGTGCATTCAAGAGGAAGCATCCCGAGAAGTCGATTCGCACCTGGAGTGTCGAGGAGCGGCAACTGTTCTTCCAGGCGGCTGCAATCCTGGTCGAAAACATCAAGAGCCTCAATCCAGGGCTCGACTACGACGACGTGGTCTCTCCGCGGCGTGAAATCGTGGTGCCCACCAGTCCGTACCATGTCAGCCTCTCCTACGACAAGTTGAAGACCTTTTACGACAAGGGAGACCTGGTGGTGTTTCGTGGCGAGACCAATCTGTCGGAGGATACGATTCGCAGTCTCGAAAAGATCTACACTCGCTCCCTAGAGGAGTTCGCCTCCTTCCTCGAGTTGCTCGGTCGTACCGACCAGCAGCATGGTGATTTCCGTGGCATTCTCGAACAGCAAAGAAGCATCCTCTTCCCCTCTGCGGAGTCGGCACAGGAACTGACTTATGGCGACCTGTGCAGGGACCTTGACCGTCGTGGTCTCGATTTCATCGGTGTAGCGACCTTCCTCGCCAACCGTCTCCAACGGGCAGTTTCCGACGGTGAAGTTCCGCTGGGAGTGCTCGAGGATGACCTGGAAGCATTCCAGAACAGAACGGTCACTCTCGATGAACTGGGAGATCGCCTGCAGACCCTCGACGAGCGCTGGGATTTCCTCAACGATTCACCGTTACGACCAGTCAGGGGGCTGTGATGAGGTCGCTATCCTTCGGGGATTCACCCCTGGTCAAGCAGCTGCTTGGCACTGTAATGGCGACCTTGATCGTCAGTTTGATGGTCCTTGGCTCCGGCTGCAAACCGATCGACAAGAGGAGTGCAGAGGCCGATGTCTTGAAGGATATTCGCGACACGACGGTGATCCCTGACCTCGGATCTTACGACGAAGCGATCCGCAAGAAGTCGGTGAATCGCATCTTGCTGAGCCTGCAGAAGGCACCCGATATCACCCGCAATCTGCTGCTGGCGACCATCGATGATTCGATGGTCAGTGCCCGCACCAAGAGAGTGATCTGTACGCTACTGGCGGACCAGGGGGATTTCCGCGCGATGGCCCCCTTGACCCGGATGCTGGCGGAGGGATCTCAAGCTGAAGATGACCTGCTCGAGACGGCACTGCTCGAGTTCGGGGAACGTGCAGTGTCGGGAGTCTCGACGGTGCTGGCTGAAGGGGGACCGATTGCACGGCGCAACGCCGCGGGAATCTTGCTCGGCATCGGTGGCTCCAGTGCTCACGACGCACTGCGCATGAGACTACGGATCGAGAAGGACCCTGAAGTGCGATTTCTCTGTGTCTGCGGGTTGGTCGAGGATCGTCGAACAACCTCGCTGGCACTCCTGGGAGAGGCTCTCGACGACATCGATGAAGAGGTCAGAAGAGCGGCTTGGGGTGGGTTGTCTCGTCGAGCCCGTCCTCCCGGGGCGATCCTCTTCAACCCTTCTGGACTTCCTGAGGTGAGAATTCGTCAGGCGCTACAGGTGCGAAAATGGCTCGAAGTCGGGGCAGTGCCACTCTAGTGCGGGGCAGTGCCACTCTGGTGTGGGGCAGTGCCACTCTGGTGTGGGGCAGTGCCACTCTGGTGTGGGGCAGTGCCATTCTGGTGTGATGAGCAGTTCCATCGATGGATTCAGTCACGAGAAGGGCCGGCAGGGGAAACCCCTGCCGGCCCTTCTCAGTACAGATCGAGCGCCTGACCTTCAGACTTGAGACTCTTGCTCTTCGATGAACTCCTGCCAGAAATCTTCCGGCATGTCGAGCGCAATCTTGAGAGCTCCGTTGGAACCTGCGTACTGCGGCTCCTCGACCGACTTCACCTTTCCTCCACCGTACTCGACGAGGGCTTCCTCGAAGGCTCGGGAGAGTCCTGTGATCTGGCTGCCGCCGCCGCCGAGCAGGATGTGATTGCGCATCTTCTGCTGGAATTCCGGGTCGTAGGTGGCGATCAGATCTTGCAGTGCTTCGACGGTGGGGGCGACGATACCGGAGCACGCCTCGCTCACCTCGGCAGTGATGTCAAACTCGGTCGGCTTTCCCTTGACCGGGAAGGTCGCCACAACCGGATCCATGTGGGTTCCGACACAAGCGTGATCTTCCTTGATCTCGCGCACCATGTTGGAGGAAAACTGTGCCTCCGGATGGTTTTCGCTCAGCAACTCCATCAATCGGGTGTCGATGGCGTCGCCACCGAAGTGGTGAGTTCGTTGATCCTCAGCCTTCGGCATCGTGGCATGGACCCGGCACAGATCGACGGTTCCAGCACCGATATCGACGACCAGGGTGTCCGCCAGGAAATCGAGGCCGTAGGCCACCGAGAACGGTTCAGAGCAGACCACGATGCTATCCATGAATTCGGAAGCGGCAGCGAGGATATGAGCCTTGGAGTCGACGCTGGCTTCGGCGGGGGCTCCGATCACACCGTAAATGGTGCTCCCGGTGGGGATCTCCGCCTGTTCGATGACGTACTCGATCAGGTCTCTGACGGCGTGCCGGGATTTCTCATCATCCTGGATCACTCCCTTGTCGAGGGGGCGAACCAGATCGACCGCCATCCGGTTCTGCACCGCTTCCTCGCCGAACACCTTGTCACGACCACCGAGGTGCTTGCGACTGACATGATCCTGGGCATATCCGACGTAGGACCAGACGGTGGTCCGGACCCCTGTCGAAGTGGTGATGGAAGTGCGGCTGGTGCCGAGGTCCATTCCAATGTAAACGATATCGCTCATCACTGATTCCTCTCCCGATGTGAATCGTTGCCGATCAGGCGTGATCCTTCTCGGTCTTCTGTGAGTTTGTTCTTGTCGCGGAGATTTTGCTCCTCAATTCCTTGTTCTCTTGCACCAGTTCCAGCAGCAGTGCTTGGCGCACACCCTGATTGGAGTCGTCGCTACTGGCCTCGACCAGGTCGCCTCCCGCCCCCTTGAATCCGGGAGCACGGTCTTTCGCCTCGGCGCGGCGGGCGTTCTCCCGCGCGTGGTCTCGATCTTTTCGGGCATCGTCCAGGCTATGCGCGAGACGGTGTATCTTTCTTTCGAGCAACTGGATGTTCTCGTTGCGAGCTCCCTCTTCTTGAACTCGGGTTCGCTCCCGCTCCGAGTCGAGAGATCGTTCCATCGCTTCGCGGAGCTTCTCCTCGAGCGGCGCCGCAACCGTTCCCGATTCGACCGCCGCATCGATCACCGAGCCCAGTTTCGATTCGAGTTCGATCATCGCCCCCTCGGAGAGGGTAAACTGATCTCGCTCGACTTCGCGATTTTTTTCGCGCCCCAGCAAGTTCTGGGCTCGATCCAGTCTGCTGGATAGGCCCTGCACATGCGACTGGAGATCTGCCTTCTCGCTCTCGAACTCGGCGAGTTTCTCGCGGAAGCCCTTCTCGGACTCCTTGAGCAGGCGCTGGATCTCATTTTCATCGTGGGAGAGCCCACTTTCTCGCACCACATCCTCGACCGCATCCTGGATCAAATCCTTGATGGCAGACAGATTCAGCACGCGGACACTATCGCGCTGCGCTGCGATGGCTGCAGTTCTCACCAGCCTCGAGCGGGAACGGAGGGCCGATTCGAGATCGGAGTGCCCTTCACCGGAGGGGTCCCCCGAGAAGAGGCGATCGAGGGCTTCGAGTTCACGTGGATGCGCAGGTTTCCAGCGCAGCAGCACTCCGGCAGAGGTGCGGGTGAGCACCTCGGCGTGAATCAACTCGGCTTGGCCATCGGGGCGCTCGACGATCAGTTCGAACCGATCTCCGATACGGAGCCGGATGGTGGTCTCCAGTAAGACTTCTCGGCCGTCGATCCGTGCCACCGGGAGACGAAGGATGCCCGCTTCCAGTTCGGCTACGACGCTCCAGCGTCCAGAACCGGCAGGGACTTTCGAGATGGTCTGTTCCGGCAAGAGATATCCGATCTTCACCTGGCGGGGATCACTGAGATCGATTCATCCGGGTCTCATCATCGAGCCCACGAGATTCGAGCATCAGAGAAGGCTATCGGGAAGCGTGGTTTCCTGCAAGGTGAGGGGGCGTGAAACGTTGCTCAGCACCTGGATTCCGGGATTTGTTGCCGGAACCGGATCGCAGTCTGGAGCGTCTACCTGAGGTGGAAGCGACCGGTGGGAATCCCCTGGATGGAGTCGATCTGGCCTACCAAAGCCATCCATGTCGGTCTGATGGACATCGGTACCCGACCATGGGATGCTGTCGATGTTGGAGAACCGATGCCACCTAGTACCATGCTCCTGCTGATTCTCGCCTCGGTCCACGGGCTCCCCGTCGACGTGATCCCCGGCACCGAACCCTCTCGTGCTGGATCGATCCCCCTGGGTAAGGTCTTTTATTCGCCGCAAAGCGGCGAAGTACAGGTCGATGGAGTGCTCAACCTCAATCGAGGCTTTGTCGAATATGTCGCCTGTACTGCGGGAGTGAAGCCGCACGAGACGCTGGTCAGCCTCGATTGTGATCCGGCGGATCTGCAGGGGGTGCTGTTGCTGCTGGGTCTGACGAATTCGCGACGGCCCGAATCGGAGTACGATCTGGGGCCCCTCAGCGGAGGGGATCGAGTGATCTTGTCGCTCAGATTTGAGGTGCTAGATGGAGAGGGGCGAAAGCGTCTCCGGACCATCCGGGTCGAGAATTGCCTGATCAATGCTCCGATGGAAAGATCGATGGCGCGCTGTGGATTCAGTTTCACCGGATCGGGATTCCAGTGGCTCGATCCGCCCCCAGGGGCCCCCGAAGGAGCGGCGCCCAAAGAGCATTTCATGGCCCGGGTCACCGGAGAATTGGTCGCCCTCAGCCACCGGCCGTGGGCGATTCTCGACAATCCGCTGGCGTTGCCCTATCCAGACGGCGATTATTTTGCATATTCGGATGTTCTTCCCCAGCATCGAAGGGATGATCCACCTGCGGTCACATTGTTGCTACGCCGTGCAGTGGCGGGAGATGTGGACCCGAAAGCGATCCGGATGGAACTGCCGCCTCGGCCGTTGAACCCGGACACCGAGGCACCACTTCGTGAGGGGGAGGGAGGACGATGATGTCAAGTGCTCTCAGTGCCCCAGTGTTGGCACCCACAGGTGGCTCCATGGCAACTCGGATGATCCTGTTCATGGCACTCTTGCTGGGGCTACTCACCCCGTGGATGCAGGCCCATCCGCTGCACCAGAAAGATCAAGATGATGAGCAGCGAGCACCGCTCGATCGGGCCGATCTCAAGGGGGTCATCGATAAGGGTGCCAACTGGATCATCGATTCGCAGCGACCCGATGGGTCGTGGGGATCTCATGCCGGCGATCCCGGAATCACTGCGATGGCATTGAAAGCGCTGGTCGATTCTCCCCGTGCGTACCGTGAGGAAGATGGCCCCTTCATCAGTGCCGCAGTCCAATCACTGCTGTCGCTACAGCAATCGGATGGTGGAGTGTATGTGCCGGACCAGGGGCTGATGAACTACAAGACATCGGTGACGCTGCTGGCATTGACCGCTCTCGATGCGGGTCGCAAGAAACCACGCTATCTGTCACAGGTGGCGCGTATGCGAGATTACATCTCGGGTCTCCAGTGCTCGGATCAATCGACTCCGGTTCCCTACGATCCCACCACCCATATCAGTTCCTGGGGGGGAATCGGTTACGGTAGTGATCGCCGTCCCGATCTCAGCAACACCCAGCTGGCGCTGGAAGCGCTGACGGCAGCGGGCCTGTCCGAGGACTCGGAAGTGTGGAAACGTGCAGCGCAGTTCATCTCACGCTGCCAAAATCGCCAGAGCAGCAACGATGCCCTCGCTGCAGCCCAGAAGACCTCGACCGAAGATGGGGGATTTTATTATCATCCGGATGAATCGAAGGCGGGATTGGTGACCCACGAGGATGGCAGCCAGTCCTTCTCCTCCTACGGATCGATGACCTATGCGGCAGTGAAATCGATGATCTATGCCGGCTTGAAGAAAGATGACCCGAGAATTGCGGCTGCGTTCTCGTGGATCCGTAATCACTGGAGCGTCGAAGAGAACCCAGGCATGGCGACCCTGGAAAATCCGGATCGTGGTCAGATGGGGTATTTCTACTACCTGGCAGTGATGGCTCGAGCTCTACAGGTGCTCGAGGTCGAGACGGTGACGGACGTCACTGGACAAGAGCATCTGTGGGCCCAGGAGTTGGCCGCTGTTCTCATCCAGAGACAGAACCCGGACGGCTCCTGGTCCAATCCCATCGATCGCTGGTGGGAAGGGGACCCGGTCCTCGCCACCTCATATGCCCTACAAGCGCTGAACATCTGTTACCAAACGATGGAGGACTGACCGTGCCAAAGATGAGAGCCATACGTGGACTGCGTGCAAACCCCGAGGTGTTGAACCCGGGCGATGTCATCTGTCCTCCTTATGATGTGATTGCTCCGGATCTTCATCAGAAGTTGCTGGATCACTCGCCAGATAATGCGGTGCGGTGGATTCTCGGCGAGGATCCAGATTCACCGGTCGGGGAGGAAGTCTTCCGAGGATGTGGAGCGGCGCTACGGGGTGCCTTTGAAGAGGGGCGACTGATCCGGGAGGAGAGTCGATCTTTCTACCGCTATTGCATCCGCTATTGCAGTGAAACTGGCGAAGATCATCAACTCGATGGAATCCTCGCTGCGGTGGAGAGTCGGCCTTGGGGAGAAGGAGTTCTTCGTCACGAGGAGATTCGACCTCATACGGTGAAGCGGCTGGTCGATCAAGCTCGCTGTACTCGCATCGATACAGGGGTCGTGATGTTGACCTGTGAGGGTCTCGAGGATGCACTGACAGAAGTGGGAGTGGGCCTGGGATGCGGTGAACTGGTCTTCGAGAAGCAGGACTGGAACGGAACCACTCACATCCTGCACCGAATCGATGATCCACAGCTGGTGACTGCAATGGAGCAGCGGATTGCCGACATGCCATCGGCGGTCGCCGATGGCCATCATCGATACACCACGGCCCTGGAACTGAAGGACGACCCAGAATTACCCGCTGCGGGGATGGTGCTGGCGTTCCTCTGTGACATGAGTCAGCAGGGGCTAAGAATCTTACCGACCCATCGAGTGTGGTCCTGGGACCAGGGTGACCTGACCTCCGAGCAGGTACGCGACCGCATCGTCGATGCGCTCGACGATGGAGAAGGAGACCGCTGGAGCATCGAGATTCCTGGAGCCGAGCCGACAGTGTTGCATTGCCGACAAGACGCCACCCGGCCGACGCTGGCACGGCGGCTAGCGGACACGGTCGAGCAGATCGGAGGACTGGGAGCACCGGCAACACCTCATGTCATCGAAGATGGACGCAAGGTACTCGCTTCGGTGGAGCGTGGGGTGTTCTGTATCCTGCCTCCGATCAGCCGTGAAGAGTTCTGGACTCGCGTTCTTGCGGGTGAAATTTTCCCTCCAAAAACTACCTTTTTTGAACCCAAGATTTCCACCGGTGTCATAGCCCGATTCATCGACGAACAGGAGACTTCATGAGAACCATTGACGAACACCCGGTCCGCAGAGATGTTCCACGCCTGTTCATTCCAGGCCCAGTCGAGGTGGAAGAAGAAATTCTCCAGGCGATGACCAGGCCGATGATCGGTCACCGTGCACCTGAGTTCACGGTACTGGGAGAAGCACTGCATAGAGACTCCAAGCGGTTCTTTCGTACCGAAAATCCGGTCTACATCCTGACCTCCTCCGGAACCGGAGGGATGGAGACTGCAGTGCGCAATGGAGTGCGCGAAAACGTGCTCTGCTTCGTCAATGGAGCCTTCAGCGATCGCTTCTACAAGGTGTGCGTGGCCAACGGCAAGAACGCCACTCGAGTAGACATCCCATGGGGCGAAGCCATCAAGCCGGAGAAAGTGCGCGAAGAACTGTCTCGCGGAGATTTCGACTCGGTGACGATTGTTCACAATGAAACCAGCACCGGAGTGATGAGCCCACTGGCTGACATCGCCGAGGTGGTAGCGGAGCAGGACGACGTGTTCCTGCTGGTCGATGCCATCACCAGTGCGGCGGCGGTCCCCATTCACCTGGGGGAGATGGCTACAGTCGACTACCTGGCAACCGGCAGTCAAAAGGCTCTCGCCTTGCCTCCAGGTCTGGCGCTGCTGGCCATTTCGGATCGGGCACTGGAGCGAGCCGAAACCATCAAGAACCGAGGTCTTTACTTCG
>Ga0209667_1003309_pt1 | contig 10077 bp, 5 predicted proteins | sample SaaInlV_165m_DNA_2_FD_184682 | JGI IMG/M metagenome (GOLD analysis project Ga0209667, IMG submission 184682) | Marine microbial communities from expanding oxygen minimum zones in the Saanich Inlet - Saanich Inlet SI037_S3LV_125m_DNA (SPAdes)... | ecosystem: Environmental > Aquatic > Marine >... | reverse complement strand
GGAAAAGTTCTGACTCCTAACCTTGATCGGCTGGCGAAGGAAGGCATGATCTGCCACAACGCGCATGTGACGAGCACAGTCTGCACGCCTTCGCGCTACACCTTCCTGACCGGGCGCTACGCAAGCTCCTCTCACTCCAATACCTTTCTCGAAGAATGTCCGGAAGGCACCCAGGCGCTTCCCGCCTTCAACGTTGGGCTGGAATCCGACAGAATGAATGTCGGGCGGGTTCTCGCTGATGCTGGATACGCGACCGGCTTTGTTGGTAAATATCATGTGCACGATACGGATCATTCAAAGGAGGCTTCCCTGTTTGGTGATCTCGATGTTCCTAAAAACGCTGAATACTCAGAAAAGCTCAACAAACGGAAATTCAAACTCGAGAAATTACAAAGAGACTTAGTGAAAAAGAACGGGTTTACCTGGGCCAAGAACATCTACTGGGGAAGCCTCAAGAGTCCATTCAAGGGACATAATCCGGACTGGACCGCTCAGGCAGCACTTGAATTTATCGAGGAACACAAGGATCAGCCCTTCTATCTACACTGTTGCTCAACTCTCTTGCATGGCCCCAATGGAGAGTGGTTCAAATCGATGATGGAAAAAGAGCTCGTTACCGGAGAGGGCTTCTTAAAAAAACCCTTGGGGTTGATCGATCGCGAATCCGTATGGAAACGGATCCAAAAGGCAGGCCTTACCGAAGCGGAGGTCGGTTACCTCTGGATGGACGAAAGCCTCGGACTGATCCTCGACAAGCTCGATTCCCTTGGCATTGCCGACAACACGATCGTGGTCTTCGTGTCGGATCATGGATCGGAAAGGAAAGGATCGTTGATCAAAACCCGCGGAACCGAAATCCCCTGCTTGATCCGTTGGCCCAAAGTGATCAAGCCCGGCTCGGTCAGCCATGGCCTTTTGCAAAATACCGATTTTGTCCCTACCTGGTTTGAGTTGGCCGGTGCCAAGATACCCGAGGAGTATCACATGGATGGCAAAAGCTTGGTCCCAATGTTTGAAGATCCTTCCGTTTCCGTCCGCGAATTCATCTATGCCGAACAAGGTGCGGCCCGTGCAATCAAGACCGATACCTTGGAGTACCTAAGCATTCGCTACACCGATGAACAGATTGCAATGGCCCAAAGCAAACGGTCCGATCGCGCCTATAAAACTCTACTTGGCTTAAGCAGCGGAATTTCCCGAGCCAGGTATTTTCATCCGGATATTTTTTCTGCTGATCAACTATATGACTTATCCAAAGACCCGAACTCACAAAAAAATGTGGCTAAAGATTCGAGTTATGCCGGACAACTGAAAAAGATGAAAGCGATACTTACCAGAAAAGTAAAGGAACTGGGACCCCGACCATACGGTGATTTCGTACCTGGAAAAGGAACCAGCGATGCAGAAGCCAGTAAGAAAGTTTTGGACCAGCTGGCGGCTTATCACGCCAAGGAAGGTAAAAAGAAGAAATAATCAGCTTTTGCTCTACGAATCCGTAAGGAAAAAGAGTTCAATTACATTCATTTTCTATGAAATTAAAAAACATGGATGCAATGGCTGATTTCATCCTTAAAGAGGCTGAAGCCAAAGAATCCCTCAGAAAAAGAATGAGTGAATCTGCATGGGAATATTATACGGGGCGTTACTTCTTTCGGTCTATTATGGATCTACTCTTCATTGGCTCACTCTTTTACATTTCTATAAATGACCATGTGTCTATTCCACTCTGGGGGCTGTTTCCCATCGCAATAGCGTTGATTGCGTTACAGGAATCTAAAAGAAATACAGGGCGTGTAGATGCATTGATTAAGCTCTCTGAATTAGATTCGGGTACAACAAACGCAGCTTTCAAAGCGAGCCCAAAACAACAAGACTCTTAAGAGCAAGACTGCGATTCAATTCGTGGCTTCGTAATCACTACTCTTTACAATACTCATGAATATCCGACCCAAAAAGCTTCTACTCCATTCCACATTTTTTCTTTGTGCTCTAGGCACTGCCTTTTCAGCAAAACCCAACGTCGTTTTTATCATGGCCGACGACTTGGGCTGGGCAGACACCACCCTTTATGGCCACACCGCCCTATATGAAACCCCGAATCTTGAACGCCTCGCTAAACGAGGAATGCTTTTCGATCGGGCATACACGGCGAGCCCTCTGTGTTCGCCAACCCGATCAGCAGTGCTTACCGGACTTCATCCTGCACGAACCGGGTTGACCGCCCCAACCTGCCATCTTGCAGGCGAGCCGATCCTTCGCCCCAGTCTCAAGCTCAATACACCCGCCCACCACAAACTGCTTACCCTCACAAAGGTGAACCGGCTAGACACAAAGTATCCGAACATGGCGAAAACTCTCAAGCAAGCCGGATATCATACCGCTCACTTTGGAAAATGGCACTTGGGAAGAAGCCCCTTCACTGCACTTGATCATGGCTTTGATGTCGATGTACCCAATTGGTTTGGTCCCGGACCTGCAGGCAGTTATGTGGCTCCGTGGAAATTCCCTGATTTCAAGGAGGCTTACCCGGGTGAACATATTGAAGACCGAATGGCAGATGAGATTGATAGCTACCTGGAAAAACGGGCAGTAGATAAAAAACCATTCTTTTTAAACTACTGGCAATTCTCCGTGCACGGCCCATTCAATGCAAAAGCCGACTATATCGAGTCTTACAAAGACAAAATCGACCCTAACGATGCCCAAAATTCACCAACCTACGCGGCCATGGTTAAGTCATTGGATGACAATGTGGGTCGGGTACTCGATCAATTGGACGAACTTAAACTCAGTAAAAACACCCTGATCTTCTTCTATTCCGACAATGGTGGAAATATGTACAGCGAAGTGGACGGGACTACCCCGACCTCCAACCGACCATTACGCGGAGGAAAAGGAAACAACTGGGATGGCGGTGTACGGGTTCCATGTATTGCGGTTTGGCCGGGGCATATTGAGAAAAAATCCAAATCGAGAGAACTGGTAACTTCCACCGACTTTTACCCAACCATTCTGGATCTGCTGGGAATCCCAAAAAATGAAGAGCAGACCTTTGACGGCCTTTCAATCCGTCCCGCTCTGGAAGGTAAGCCCATGGATAATAGACATATCTTCACCTACTTTCCTCACGCCACCAAGGTGCCCGATACTTTTCCCAACAGCGCCGCCATTTATGATAATGAATGGAAACTCATACGCTTGCTTCACAATGCGCCCAACGGCGATCACGAACATTGGTTATTCCATTTAAAGAAAGATATCGGTGAAAGAAACGAAGTCTCCAAGAAGTACCCGAAAAAAGTTTCGGAACTAGGCAAGGAACTAGACCGGTTTCTCGCGGAAACCGGAGCGGTCTATCCGACCCCAAACCCCAATTATGATCCGAACAAGGCATCCTCTCCGAAACCCAAAAAGACCTACTCCGCCGCCCAATTCAAAAGAATGGATAAAAACAAAGACGGCTTCCTCACGATCAAAGAGTACATTGGCAACCCGAAAGGCCGGAACGTGCCCGCACTGAAGAAGCAGTTCAGTCGACGCGATAACAACGCCGACGGCAAGCTCACGCTGGCGGAATTAAACAAATAGGCCACTCGGCATGATCCTTTTGCTCGTCCCCAATATTCTCGCTTAAGAAAATGGACCCCTTCTCGATCAAAAATATTTTCTGGGACGTCGATGGGGTCTTGGCGGATCTGAATCATGCTTACTATCATTTCCTGACCGGACATCCCAGCTATCGGGATCAATTCAAAGGCTTAAAGTGGGAGCAACTTCCTGAGGTTCTGCCAATCCTTCCCGAGTATGGTGCCCTGGAATTGAAAACCCATCCGGAACTGGGAACCGAGATGGACCGCGACTTTTGTGCGGATCAGGCCTTTTTCAGAGATCGTCCCCTTTATCCGAAGGTTATCGAAGTCCTCAAGGAACTCAATGAATGCGGCTACCGCCAGTTCACCATGTCTGCGACCTTTGATATCGAGGCAAAGATGGCCTACCTTCGGGATGTCCTCGCCCCCGTCGCCGATTTCCTGATCATCGAATGCGTGCAGCATGGGGAGTTCATGCACGACACTGCGAAAATCGACCGACTGAATGCCTGTTATCAAAAATATGACCTTGATCCAAAGGAGACTATTTTGGTGGACGACCGGATCTACAACCAAAATGCCGCCATCGAGTCCGGTGCCCATCCTGTTCGGATGCGTTGCGAATTCACGACCGACTTACCAACCGAATTGTCATGGATACCAGAATTTACGAATATTGAAGGGGTGAAAGACTGGTTACTTCAAAAGCGATAGATTTAGCGTTAAAATCAATTCACTTGCGGAGTAACTGAGATACTAATGTCAAACAGGATCAAATTGAAAAAGTATGGCGATACCTTTAGAAATAACTTTCACAAATCATCCATTTTCAGATATTTATTCATTAATTTCTCCTCCTCGTAATCATTACTCTATGATTTTTTCTTCCAACAGGTTTATACACTTTATCATACCGGCAATTTCCTTTTTTTGCTGGTTTCAAGTGGATGCAAAGCCAGAGGTATCCATCCCAAAAAGCATTGAACCTTTTTTCGAAAACTACTGCTTCGACTGTCACGATGCCGATACCGCCAAGGCAGACCTTGATCTGGAAGGACTGACCCGTTCCATTGTCGATGTCGCGGATGCCCAAAACTGGCAGGATATTCTAGACCAGCTCAACTCGGGTGAGATGCCCCCAAAAAAGAAAGCTCAACCAGGCAAGGAGGAATTGGCAAAAGTTGTCGGCGATCTCACGGAATCCTTACAATCCGCCCAGAAAATGCTCCGAGACAGCGGGGGGGAAATCGCCCTGCGTCGAATCAATAGACGGGAATATGAGTCGACCATCAAAGATTTATTGGGAATTCGAATCCTTGCCCTAAAACTACCAGATGATGCAAGTGGCCGTTTCGATACCATTGGTCAAGACCAGATACTCAGTTCCTTGGATTTGGAGAACTATTTCGAGCAGGGGCAGGAGGTCGTTCGAACGGCGATACACTGGGCAATGCTCCCCCGGGAGAAGGCTAAAGTGGTCCGGAGGGATCCCAAGGAAGTGTCGAGAGGAACAAGGAAGTTCTACGGGATCCTGGATAAGGTGCAGGAGGTGCACGACACCGATCGCACCTGGGCAGAAGTGGGTCTGACCGAAGACGAATGGAATAGCTACAATCGCGGTTCGAAAAAGTATCCGCGGCATGCCAAGTATCAGGAGCGGAAAAGTGTCCTCGGCTGGTACTTCGACAATGTGAAGTATCACTCCCTGGGGCTCATGTTACCGATCCGGAACAGGTTCAGCAAAAGCGTCAAAATCGGGTTTAAGCGCGACGCCCGGGCCTACTACCGGCTGCGAGCCTCCGCAGGTGTCGTGGATGGGGTGGAAATTCGACGATCTATCCGCATGACGGTCCCAAGTGGAAACCTGGAAGCATCGAACGGAAAACCGATCGGTAGTCTCTACATAACCGGGTCGATTGAGGAGCCCTCGACTCACGAGATGGTGTGGTATCCGGAATTCGAAGACGACTTCAGACCGGCAACAGATGAGGAGGCGAGAGGGGGAGGAGTCGCCTTCCTCGAAGATCGGCGCGGTGGCCCGGGGAGGGCACAGCTTTTTCAGTACTACTGGCCCATCGAACCCGATGCTCCGACGGAAACCATCCTGTTGAGGTGGATGGAGGCGGAGGGGCCTTTTTACGACCAGAAAACACCATTCGAAAAAATGGTAGACGCCTACAAAGACGCCTCAACGCGTCTTACTCCAGAGAAACTAGATGCATTTGCAGGATCGTTTCTAAAGATGTTTGCCGCAAGTGCGTTTCGAGGTCAGGAAGTATCAGATGAGTTCGTGTCGAAACTAAACACTTACTACATGGCTGAGCGGAAAGCGGGTAAAAACTTTCTCAAGGCCATGGTGGACCCACTGGCGATGATCTTATCTTCTCCCCGTTTTCTTTACTTGGTAAACCCATCGAACGACGACAAACAAAACAATCGGGCACTGGATGGGCTCAGCCTTGCGAATCGCCTCTCTTCTTTTTTATGGAGCGGGCCACCTGATCAGGAGCTACTCGAACTGGCCAGAAATGGATCGCTCCTTGATAAGTCTGTTCTCTTGAAACAAACCGAGCGGCTCATATCGCACGCCCGGGCGGAAAATTTCCATAAGGGGTTTATCAGCCAATGGATGCATTTGGATCGTCTGGATGGCACTGGTCTGAGCTCACGGTTCCACCTTCACTTCACGGATGCATACATCCACTCCGCAAAACAGGAACCGGTTGAGTTTTTCAAGACATTGCTCAAGGAAAACCTCCCCGCTAATAATCTGATAGATTCTGACTTTGTTACTGTCGATGGTGTGCTTGCCACAAAGTATGGACTCCATGACCAATACTCGGGCAACGGCTTTCAAAAAGTGAGCCTGAGTGCAGATTCTCCCCGTGGCGGACTGATGACCCAGGCCTCCTTCCTTGCCATCGGCACGATGGGCAACCGCACATCACCCGTCATTCGCGGCGCCCTTGTAAAAGAGATCCTGCTCAATGATCCGCCTCCTCCCCCGCCTCCGAATGTTCCCGAGCTTATTGCATCCTCTGCGGAACCCTTCCCCAGTGTTCGGGATCTTGTCGATCTGCACCAGCAAAAGGCCCAGTGTGCTTCCTGCCATGCCCGCTTTGATTTCATCGGACTGGGATTGGAAAACTTCGACGCTATTGGTATGTGGCGAGAAAAGGAACTGGTCACCCATGTTGAGCATTTCCACCAGCTGAAAAATCCCAGGGCGAAAAGAAAGCTTTATCCTGTGGATGCCAGTGGGGAACTTCCCAATGGAGAAAAGTTCAAGGATATCAATGGATTGAAAGCCGCCCTGATGAAACAGCAAAGACAGGTCGCCGCGTCCCTGTTTGAGGAGCTTTTATGTTATGCCCTCGGTCGGGATGTCAGTTTTACCGATCGTCCGATCATCGAAAAAGCCCTGAACGAACTGGAAAAAGAAAAATATCCAGTTCGCGACATAGTCCTCAAAGTGGTCTTGAGTGATCTCTTTAGCCGAAGCTAAGTTCATTGATAAAACTACGATTAGAATATCTCCTTTGGTTTGGAATTATCCAAGCCACTCTTTGGGTTGCAAATGCCAAAGTATCGATCCGTGATTCAATCGAACCCTTTTTTGAAACCTATTGCTTTGACTGCCACGACTCGGATACAGCCAAAGCAGATCTCGACCTCGAAAGACTGACCCGCTCCATAACCAACGGGACGGACGCCCAGCACTGGCAGGATATTCTAGACCAGCTCAATTCGGGAGAGATGCCCCCTAAGAAGAAAGCGCAACCAGGCAAGGAAGAATTGGCCAAGGTTGTCGGTGATCTTACTGAATCCTTACAATCCGCCCAGAAGATGCTCCGAGACAGCGGGGGGGAAATCGCCCTACGCCGATTAAACAAGCGTGAATACGTTACGACCATCAAGGATTTAATGGGCATCCGGATTAATGGAGAGAAACTCCCTGATGATCCGAGCGGTCGTTTTGACACGATTGGACAAAACCAGTCACTCACCGCGATGCAACTGGAAACCTATTTCAAATTTGCTCAGGAAGTCGCCAAAACAGCTTTATATTGGGCTTGTGAACCACGCCACGAATCCAAAGTGCTTGAACGACGGGAGTTTGCCAATACCGAAACCCGGAGCAAGCGGATCTATGAGTTCATGGAAAAAGTCAGGTTGGTCAAGAAAGAGGGAAAGACGCCCGCTGAAGCCGGACTAACCCAAGAAGAATGGAAAAAGTACGACACCGATGGACCAAATGCGCAAAACGGCGTATGGAAAGGTCAGGAACAGTACTACCAACGGAATATGCACATCCATGACAAAGGTCGCATGTTGTCGCATGACCTGCTTGTGGAACATGTGGGGGTCTTCTTCCGCCACGATGCGAGAGCTCATTATCGGGTTCGGTTTTGCGGCGGAACCGTCGACGGCGTAAAAGTACGCCGGGGCGTCCGTCTGATGGAGCACAATGGAAGATTCAGTGGCAAGCACGGTAGAGCTATCGGTAGTTTTTGGATTCAAGGAACGATAGATCAACCTTCGGTACATGAGGCGGAGTATCATCCGGTTTTCGCACCAGACTTTCGTCCGAAACACTGGCACCAATCCCGCAAACATGTCTTCGCACTCGAAGACAAACGGGGCGGACCCGGGTTTGAACAGTTCTACCACCACTATAAACCCATCGAACCAAGTGCACCGAAGGATACAATCTTTGCCAAATGGATGGAAGTTGAAGGCCCGTTCTACGGTCCCAAATCACCGTTTGAAAATCTGATTGAGAAATATCAAGTAAAGTCGGCATCCGACGAAACGCTCGATTTGTCCGCAAAGGATTTCTTAGCTGAGTTTGGCGAAGTTGCTTATCGTAACCGAAGCATCTCCAATGAGTACCTGGAAAAGCTATTGGTATACTACCAACAACAGCGAAAGTCCGGACTCGGGTTTCGTGAAGCAATCATTGATCCCCTGGCGATGATCCTGACATCCACACGCTTTCTTTATCTATGCGAACCGGATGATATTGAAAAACAACCAACCGAGCCAAGTAAATCAGAAAGCGAAAGGACTCTGCCAAATCAGGTAGTTAGCAAAGAACAAATTAATAGAAAATCAAAAGCACTCGACGCCTACAGCCTGGCCAGTCGTCTTTCATACTTCCTCTGGAGCAGCGCCCCAGACCAAGAACTTAACCGGCTTGTCGAAACAGGTGACCTGCAGAAACCACAAGTTATAGAAAAACAGGTCGAGCGAATGCTGAAGAGCCCGAAAGCGAAGAATTTCTTTCAGGGTTTTATGGCACAATGGACACATTTGAAACGTTTTGATTCGGTCGGCCTTGATTCGAAATTATTTTTGCATCGCACGGACGGAATGATTCATTCCTCAAAACAGGAGCCCGTTGAGTTTTTTAAAGTCCTTGTGCATGAGAACCTGAGTGCATCCAACCTTATCGATTCCGATTTCGTAGTGGTGAACGGGGTGCTCGCTAATAAATATGGTTTGTCAGAACACTACGATGGAGATGACTTTAAGAAAGTATCCATCCCCCCAGTTTCCCCACGAGGGGGGTTGATCACTCAGGCGGCCTTTCTTTCGTCGGGAACAATGGGCAGTCGCACCTCACCCGTCATTCGGGGATCCCTAGTGAAGGAGATTCTGCTTAATGATCCGCCTCCCCCTCCCCCTCCCAATGTCCCTGAATTGATCGCATCCACCACAGAACCCTTGCCCAGTGTCCGGGATCTTGTCGAACTCCACCAACAAAAGGCTCAATGTGCCTCATGCCATGCCCGCTTTGACTTCATCGGACTGGGATTGGAAAACTTCGATGCAGTCGGTATGTGGCGGGATCAAGAATTGGTTACCGATGTTGAGCATTTTCGTCAGCTAGCTAACCCGAAGGCGAAAAGAAAGCTTTATCCTGTGGATGCCAGTGGGGAACTTCCCAATGGAGAAAAATTCAAGGATGTACATGGACTGAAAGCCGCCCTGATCAAACAGGAAAGGCAGGTAGCCGCCTCCTTGTTTGAAGGGCTTTTATGTTATGCCCTCGGTCGGGACGTGAGTTTTACCGATCGTCCGATCATCGAAAAAGCCATCCATGAACTGGAGAAAGAAAAATATCCAGTCCGTGACATGATCAAAAAAATCGTCCTCAGCGAACCTTTCTCAAAGTCATAACCAATTACAATTGATAAGAATCTTACTTCAGAGACATATTATAATCATTAACATTCGAGAAACATTATGAACCTCTCCACCAGTTCCAGCCGCAGATCCTTTCTCCGCAACGGTGCCAAAGCGATCACCCTCCCCTTTCTTGGCAGTCTTTTACCGGCTGCACTCCAAGCCTCCACGAATAGCACTCTGGCCGGTGGCACACCGAAACGGCTGCTGTGGATGTCCATGGGCCATGGTCATATGGAAAGACACTTTTATCCGCAAGATTCCGGCTCGCTGGCAGACATTTCTTTGCCACCCGGCT
>Ga0209667_1003307_pt1 | contig 10078 bp, 7 predicted proteins | sample SaaInlV_165m_DNA_2_FD_184682 | JGI IMG/M metagenome (GOLD analysis project Ga0209667, IMG submission 184682) | Marine microbial communities from expanding oxygen minimum zones in the Saanich Inlet - Saanich Inlet SI037_S3LV_125m_DNA (SPAdes)... | ecosystem: Environmental > Aquatic > Marine >... | reverse complement strand
CGCGTTCCGGCACGATGCGTGTGCCGGGGGCTTGCGGGTTGTTGGTGTTTTTTACGAGCACCGGGATGCCGGCGTGGAAAACGGGTTCGAGCGCCTCGTCGTGGAATACGGAGAAGCCGGCATAGGAAAGCTCGCGCATCTCGCGGTAGGTGATTTCGTCGACGGCGACGGGGTTTTCCACCAGGGATGGATTGGCGACGAAGACGGAGTCGACATCGGTGAAGTTCTCGTATACCTCGGCGTCAACGGCGGCGGCGAGAACGGCTCCGGTAATATCGGAGCCGCCGCGCGGGAAGGTTACTACTTTGCCGGCGGTGGAATAGCCGAAGAAACCGGGAAAGATCGTGATGCCCGGGCGATCCTTTATTTCGCGCAATTTGCCAAAGGACTGTTGCAGCACGCGGGCGTTGCCCGGCTCGTCTGAGAGGATCATCCCTGCGTCGCCGGGATTGAGATAGTGGGCTTCAAAACCACTGTGGCGCAGAAATTCGGCGACTACGCGAGCGCTATTGTCCTCGCCACCGGCCTTCATGGTATCCATGAAGAGCTCCTCGTCCTCGGTGGACATCGAGAGGCGTTCATTAAAATCGGCGGCGATGGGCTCAAGGACCGTATCGGGTAGGCCTAGGTCACGCACGATGGCGGCGTAGCGCTCGACGACGCGGTCGAGTTCGGCTTGGCCGTCTTTGTTGGTCAGGCGGGCCCTGGCGGTTTCGATCAACAGGTCGGTGACCTTGGTATCATCGGCGTCGCGTTTGCCGGGGGCTGAGACCACCACCAGCTTACGTTCGGGATCAGAAGTGACGATGGTGCTGATTTTTTGTATTTGCTCGGCCGAAGCCAACGAGGTGCCACCAAATTTGGCTACTTTCATCAGTTTTCCCTTTGGCAATTTGTTAAGGGCTATAAAAAATGCACAGATTGAGTTTTTTTCAATAGTGGACCTCTCCATACGATCAGCTAGGTCTGTATGGGGGGACGGTCTACAATGAGAGTCGGTTGTTTAAATTAAGACTATGCAACGCAAATGTCGCGCAGCACAATCGGGAGTTGACGCGACTCAGTACCACCGCCCCACTCACTGAATGGTTCGGCGGATCTGCGCTTGTTGCAGGCGGTCGGTGATATGCTAGGAGTCGCGATTGCGCCCGCCAGTTTTTATGATAAGAGCGTGGGAGGCCGGGGCGGCAAGAGGAATGCGCGTGAGATCACACCTGCATATGTTGCGGGCTTTGGTGGGAGACCAGTATCTTGGCAGGGCTTATGAAGATGCGTTGGCGGCGGGATATTTATGGCATGAGTTTGGTGACATGCATTTCATTATGCCGCAAAATTAGTCGGTTAAGGGGTGGGCGGCCACAAGGCGGCTTGATCTTGTGGGACCCTGTATGTGAAGCTATTCAGCTTGTTTGCGTTTGTTTTTCCAGGTTGCGGGGCCGTCCTAGGGGGCTGTCCCATTTATTTTGTAATTTCCTCAGCGTTAGATTTGTCTAACGCACGCTTTATACCTACTTTTGATAGATTGTAATAGAAAATCTGCATATAAAACCCGCAAACTCAGCGTACCTTTGGAAATAGGCCCACCATGAAAGCAATGCGCTTCCATCAGCACGGGGGACCCGAAGTCCTCGTCTACGAGGATGCCCCCACGCCCGAAGCAGGACCGGGCGAAGCCATCGTTCGAATCGAAGCCATCGGTTTAAATTATATAGACACTTACCACCGCGACGGTCTCTACCCGGTCGAATTGCCCTGTATTCCCGGTATGGAAGCGGCGGGAACTATTGCGAGAATCGGCGATGGTGTCGAGGGCGTAAATGTCGGCGACAGAGTCGCCTATGCCGGTGCGCTCGGTGCCTATGCCGAAGAGGCTGCGGTCGCTGTTGATCGCTTGGTCCCGTTGCCCGATGACATTTCCTGCGAAGTTGGTGCTGCCGCGATGTTGCAGGGCATGACGGCCCATTACCTCGCGCATAGTTCGTATGCCTTGGGCAAAGACGACACGGCACTGATCCACGCTGGTGCGGGTGGTGTGGGCTTGCTCTTGATCCAGATGGCGAAGCGCCTCGGGGCTCGGGTGCTGACGACCGTCTCGACAGAAGAAAAAGAGCAGTTAGCGCGCGCAGCAGGTGCCGACGAGGTCATCCGCTATACCGAGCGGGATTTTGCCGAAGACGTAATGACGTTAACCGATGGTCGAGGTGTAGACGTCGTCTATGATTCTGTCGGCAAAACGACTTTCGATAAAAGTCTGGATGTGCTCAGGCCGTTGGGGTACCTAGTTCTTTTCGGCCAATCGAGCGGGCCGGTGGAACCAGTTGATCCCGGAATTCTCAATGTAAAGGGGTCGCTTTTTTTGACCCGGCCGACCATGGCCCATTATATCCCGACCCGCGAAGCGCTGTTGCAACGAGCGGGCGATGTGTTGGGTTGGATCGGTAGTGGTGAGTTGGATCTGCGCATCGGCGATCGTTTCGCCTTGGCTGACGCCGCAGACGCTCATCGAGCCCTACAAGGGCGCAAGACGACCGGCAAGGTCGTAATTTTACCCAGCTGATATAGGTTGTAAAATCCGCGACGTTGCGGGCCGACAGAAAATGCAAAGGAGCTAGGAGATGGCTGAGACGCCGCAAGCCAACGAGGGAGACGCCGAGGATAAAATAAACCCGGTCGCCGCGCCGCAGGAAACTGTGGCTAAAGGGGAAGCGCCGGCAGGGGACGATGCAAGTGGAGCGGAGGTAGCTGGGAAGGATGAGGGCGAAACATCCGCCACTGAATCGAGTCCGGAGGCTGATGTAGCCGCCGATCAGGCGCCCATACCAGAATCAAAAGAGCCGATTGCTGAAACCGGTGTTGCAAAGGGCGATGAAGTCGCGCCAGAGGCTCCGGTTGAAGCCGCCGAAGAGACGGCAGCAGAGAAGCCGGTTGAGGCACCAGGCGAAACGAAGGATGAGACGGTAGCTGAAGCACCTGCTGAAGCGTCTGCTGAAGCGCCTGCTGAAGCGTCTGCTGAAGCACCTGCTGAAGCACCTGCTGAAGCACCTGCTGAAGCACCTGCTGAAGCACCTGCTGAAGCACCTGCTGAAGCGTCTGCTGAAGCGTCTGCTGAAGCGCCTGCTGAAGACTTTGCGCAAATGCTCGACGAGGATGGCAGCACAGAGGCTGCCGCTGCGGTCAATACCGGTGATAAGATCGGCGGTGTGATCGTTAAGATTGAGGGCGATAGCAGTTTTGTAGACTATGGAGGTCGCGGCGAGGCGGTAATCCGCACTAGCGAGCTCAATGATCCCAAGGGCGAACTGCTCTTCAAAGTCGGCGATCCGCTCGAAGCCTTTGTCGTCTCCATCGGTGATGAAGTGCAAATCAGTCGTGGGTTGAGCCGCCAGGACGCGCAGGCGGACGTGCTCTACCAAGCTTATAAAGCGGGGATGCCGGTAGAAGGGCAGATAGACGCGGTCAATAAGTGGGGCTTGGGGGTGACGATAGAGGGTGATGTGCGCGGGTTTTGCCCGATCTCGCAAATCGATACTAAGTATGTCGAAAATGCCGAAGAGTACCGCGGCCAAAAGATGGCCTTTAAGATTATAGAGTTTCGACATCAGGGCCGTGATATCGTCGTCTCCCGGAGGGCTTTGCTCGAAGCTGAGCAGGACAAGGCCGCCGGGTCCGTGCGCGATGGCATCAAAAAAGGGGCCGAGTTTGACGGCGTGGTTACCCGCCTTGAATCGTTTGGCGCCTTTGTGACTTTGGGCTCGGGCGTCGAAGGTCTGGTGCACGTCTCCGAAATTAGCCACAACCGCGTCGCTCATCCACAGGACGTCTTAAAGCAGGGTCAAGAGGTCAAGGTCCAGGTATTGCGCACCAAGGATCTTGGCAAACGGCGTAAAGAACGTATATCCCTTTCGATCAAGGCGATGGAAAAGGATCCTTGGCAGGAAATAAAAAAAGAATTCCCAGTTGGCAAGGTTGTCGAGGGCAAGGTCGATGGCTTGGAAGATTTTGGTGCCTTTGTCGAGTTGGCTGAAGGTGTTCGCGGGATGGTCCATGTTTCAGAGATCGCCGACCGCCGCATCGGCCACCCGCGCGAAGTGTTGTCGATCGGTGAGCAGGCAAAAGTCGTAGTACTTGATGTCGATACCCGACGGCAGCGTTTGCGTCTTTCGATCCGCCAGGTTGACCAACTCGAATCTGCTGCCAATCTCAAGGAATTCCGCGAGCGCCAACAGGAAGAGCAGCAGGAGACCCAGAGCAGCAACGTGATGTTCGACGCGCTCCAGCGCGCCAAGCTGATCGACTGAAATGGGCCTCGTCGACTCGATCTTCAGCCATGAGCGCCAGGGGTATTACGGGGAATACGGTGGCGCTTTTATCCCCGAGATATTGCGCACGACCCTCGACGAGCTGATTGTCGTTTTTGACTCCGCCCGCCGCGACCCGGCCTTTTGGGACGAATTTCTGCAGGTGATGCGGACCTACTCCTGTCGCCCGACCCCGATCACCCACCTTGAGAATCTTTCCAACGAGGTGGGGGGAGCGCAGATTTACCTAAAACGCGAAGACCTCAACCACACCGGCGCGCACAAGGCCAATAATGTAATGGGCCAAGGGCTGTTGGTGCGGCGGATGGGCAAAAAACGGGTAATCGCCGAGACGGGTGCCGGTCAGCACGGTGTGGCCACCGCGACGATGGCGGCTCGGCTCGGCTTGCAATGCACCATCTATATGGGGGCTGTCGATGTTGAAAGACAACGGCCCAACGTTTTTTGGATGGAGCAATTGGGGGCTGAAGTCGTATCGGTTACCGACGGATCCGCCACCCTCAAGGACGCGATCAACGAGAGCCTGCGCGATTGGGCACATTCGATGGCCCATACGCACTATGTGCTTGGCACCGCTTGTGGCCCACATCCCTTCCCGCAAATTGTCGCCTATTTCCAACGCGTTATCGGCGAGGAGAGTCGCGAGCAGATGCTGTCGGCGCTCGGATGCCTGCCTGACAAAGTGTTCGCCTGTGTCGGCGGCGGCTCCAACGCCACGGGCATGTTTCTGGGCTTCCTCGATGATCCAGAAGTTGAACTCGTCGGGGTCGAGGCCGGTGGTTTGGGGCTCGCGACCGGCGAGCACGCCGCGCGATTGGCCGGCAAGGTCGGTTCGTCGGGTGTGGCTCAAGGTTATAAGACTTATTTCTTCCAAGACCCCGAAGGACAGATGCAACACACGCACTCGGTTTCTGCCGGGCTCGATTATATTGGTGTCAGTCCGATTCTGGCGCATCTTTTCGATATCGGCCGGGTGCGCATGGAGTCGGCGACCGATAAAGAGGTTATCGACGGCCTCAAACGCATGATGCGTGCCGAGGGCATCATTGGCGCATTGGAGAGCACGCACGCCGTGGTCGCGGCGCTGCGCGAGGCGACCACGATGTCGGCCGATGAGACCGTGTTGGTCAATCTCTCCGGTAGAGGTGACAAGGATATCTTCACCATCGCCGACGCACTCGAAGACGAGAATTGGAAACGCTTCCTCAAGGACAAGGTTGGCAAACTGTGAATCTGCAAGCCTATATCGCGGAACAGCTCACAGAACGCAAAGTCCTGTTGATGACGCACCTGATCGCCGGCTTCCCCTCGCTGGAGGCGAATTGGCGGATGTTGGAGATTATGGCTGAGGTCGGGGTCGACCTAGTTGAGTTGCAAATGCCCTTTAGTGAGCCGATCGCCGACGGCCCCACTTTCGCGATGGCCAACCAAGCGGCGCTCGAAGGCGGAATAACGCTCGATAAGTATTTCGATTTGTTGCGCCGGTCGACGCAGGCCTTTGACTTCCCGCACCTGATGATGGGGTACTATAATACGGCTTATCGTTTGGGGCACGGCCCTTTTTGCCAGCGTCTGCAGAGCAATGGCGGCTGTGGTTATATCTTGCCAGATTTGCCGATAGAGGAATATGGCGACCTCTTCACTGAGAGCGCGGAGCGCGAGTTGACCTCGGTGATGTTGATGACACCGACGAATACCGACGAGCGACTGGCCAAAATTGGTGCCAAGGCCAATGGTTTTGTTTATGCCGTGGCGCGCAAAGGCGTCACGGGTGGTCATACTGATCTTGGAGATGAGCTTTACGAGTTTATCGCACGTTGCCGCCAGGTGACGGACTTGCCGCTCGGCATCGGTTTCGGTTTGCGTTCGGGTGATGACCTGCGTCATTTACATGGCCATGCAGAAATTGGTATCGTCGGTTCCGCGCTGCTCAATACCTGGCAGCGCGACGGAGAAGAGGGGTATCGTGCCCTCTTGCAAGATTTGGCTGCCGGCCGCAGCTAACGCATCGCCCGTTATTTCCCCTCGCGATTCGAATTCGATCCGTTAAACTATAGCCTCGTCTGTACATCGTTTAATTGCGATATTTGCTTGCCCTATATATCCCAGCCAAAGTCGTTTTCGCAAGATTAAATCTTCGACGATCGACAAAAATTATCACGCTTGATGAAGGGGGAACGTGCGTCAGGCTGTGTCGGCCAAACGTATCGCTCGGCTTTGCTCGTTTCAATCCATATACAAGCCGCCATTAACAGCGATTGTTTCACCGGTGATATGTTTCGAATCGTCCGACGCCAAAAAGAGTGCGCAATACGCGATGTCTTCCGGTTGGCCCGGATGACCGATCGGGATTGTCGCTTTTAACGCGTCGTGTTGGGGAGCAGAGGTCATGGCAGTATCGATTACGCCCGGGGCGATGGCGTTGACACGAATATTGTCCGGGGCCAAGGCGCGGGCGAGACCGATGGTTAAGGTGTGCACGCCGGCTTTGGCCGCGGCATAGGGTGGTCCTGCCGCCAGCCCGCCCGTTTTGGCCGCGAGAGAGGTCATATTGATGATGACTCCGCTTTTTTTTGCCTTCATAGGGCTTATGGCGGCCTGGGCGCAGAGGAAGGTGCCTTTCATATTGATATTGACGATGCGATCCCAGTCCTCTTCGCTGCAAGTCTCAAAGTCAGTGTAAACTAGATACCCCGCGTTGTTGACCAGGATATCAAGCTGGCCTAGACGTTCGAGCGTCAGGTCCATTCCGTTGAGCACGGAGGTTTTTGCGGATACGTCCATTGCCAAACCAAAGGCCTCTGGGCCGATCTCGGCGGCAGTGGCCTCGGCGGTAACCGGGTCGATATCGGCGATGGCAACCTGGGCTCCTTCGCGCGCGAAAAGTTCGGCGATGGCCTTGCCTATACCGCGGCCCCCGCCAGTGATCAAGGCTGTCTTGTTCTGTAACTTACCAGTCATAGTGATACACCTTTTTTTATTGGAAAATGAGCAGCATGGAGACGATGCCGAATGCGACACCGATTAGACCCAACCGGCTTTGGGTTTCTCGCCAGATGTATTGCGCACAGAGATTGTCGAGCATGACCACGGCGCTGCCGTTCAATGGGAAGAACACGGTGCCAGGGAAAAGGCTGAGCGCGGTGAGCGTGGCGCCCAGGGCGACGAGATTAAACAACCCGATCCCGATGCCCATGCCAAGGTCGCGGGCACGGGGTTTTAATCCGCGGTAGAGTGCGAATAACGCGCCGAGCAGTCCGGCGCTCAGCGCGGTTATGCAGAGCACGTGCATGCGTTGTTCGTCGAGTCCGGCGTAGTGGATCCAGCGCAAGCAGCAATGGCTAATGCCCTGTAATAAGAAAATCGCCAGCATAAGCGGCAGCGGGTTCGCCGAGTTTGTATCCTGGTGGGCTGAAGGTTGCCATGTCATCAGGACGAGCGAGACCAGGGCCAGGCCAATGCCCAGGTATTGCAATGTACTGGCCGTTTCTCCCCAGACTAAAATACTGTAGACGATGGGAACGAGTATGGCCAGACGGAAGGAGGTCAGGACGACGCCGACGCGCGCTTTTTCTAATGCATGTGTCATCACTAACATCGAGACGATAAAACTGAGCCCGGTCGCCGAGCCGACCAGCAATACCATCGGTGGGAAATAGAGGGTGCCGGACCAGGCGAAATAGAGCATCAGGGTCAAGGCGATCGTCAAGTAGTTCGTCGGGACAACGATCGGGGCCGACAAACCGCGTCGTTGCGACCACTTCCACAACTGGCCGAAACCAAAGGACAGCATACAGGTGGCAATAAGCCAGAACAAGGGCGGAGTTCCACTGTGAAGGTGGGTAATTGGCCAAAACCAAAGGCGCGTTGATCGATAAGCACAGGCAAGGTAAAGGCTTATAAACCTCTTCGCAAGCCTTATATTTCATACGGAAAAAGAGACCGAATCGATCGAGGTAAAATGGAGGAATCCGGGCAGGAGAAAACGCGTGTCGTGAATCTAGCTAAAAAACGCGAGGGGTTGGCGGAGACCGTGGGAGAATTGCTGGCGTTCAACGACGAACGCGGCTTGTGGCTGATCCTCAACCGTCGGCACCGGGCGGACCTGGGCAGATGCTGCGCACAACTTAATGACAGCCACCGGCGGCGTATCTTCCCGCTACTGGCCGATGAATTGGCCGCCGATGTTCTGGCCGAATTGGACACGCTGACGATGTTCGATGTCGCGGAGGATCTCGCCGAAGGCGATCTATCGGGGCTGGTTGAGGCGATGGAACCGGACGATGCGGCCGATCTATTGGGCGAGCTGCGCACGGAAGAGTTGGAACGAGTATTGGGGTTGATTCCGGTGCAAGAAGCCGAGCCGAGTCGGGAGGTACTCAGCCACGATGAGGACATCGGCGGTGGTATTATGAACTCCCGATTGTTAACGGTGGGTGAGGGGGGGAATGTCGCCGCGGTTATCGCCTATTTGCGGCAATGGAGAGATGACGAGCAGCTTTTCTATCTCTACGTCTTGGATGCTTGTATCGGCGTGGCGATGTTGGCGGCGATTTTATTCTCAGCGGCCCTGGGTTTATTGGTCCCCTTGTTTTTTCGCAGCATTGGGCTCGACCCGGCGGTGGCCTCCGGGCTGTTGATTACTACTCTAAGCGATGTTTTCTCCCTAGCGAATTATTTTGCGATAGCAATAATTTCGCTGCATGTGTTGTTTTGATGCTACTGCGCATTATCGGCTGTGTCGCTGTCTTATGGGGATGCGGTAGTCACAGGATTACTGAAGAGCCCTGGACGGTTCGCGTGGCCCCGTTACTGCGGGGCCAACTCGACCTCGGCGGGGATAGGGTGCCGGTTGATGAGGGCTTGTTATCGCGTTTTTATTTGCAGCGCGATGACCGGCCGGCTTGGTGTGGACCGACCGGCCCTAAGTCGCAGGCCGATGCGCTGGTGCTGATGCTGGCTCGAGCGAAAGAAGACGGATTGCGCGAACAAGATTATGCCCTCGAAAAAATTAGGGCAGAGATTGCGCATTGGCGTGTTCCGGGAGCTCAGCCAGACCTGAGGCGCTTGCTTGGTCTTGATGTGCTGTTAACCCGAGCTTTCCTGGCCTATGCGGGGCATTTGCAGCGCGGGCGGATTGATCCGCGGACGATTCATCCCGAATGGAATGCGCCGGTGCAATCCGCGGATTTGATCGGACTATTGCAGACGGCATTGGATTTGCAGCAAGTCGGATCCGCGTTAGAGCGCTTGCGGCCGCCCCAGGCCGGGTATAATCACTTGCGACAGGCTTTGCGGGGGTATCGCTCGCTTGCGGCAAGGGGCGGTTGGCCACTGCTCAAAACCGGGGCCGATACGATACTGGTGAGGCGCTTGCGCGAAATGGGTGATCTGCCGGTGGGCATTGATACGCCGGACCGGGGGCAACTTTCCGCGGCGATCGCCCACTACCAAGAACGGCACGGGCTTGCAGTCCATGGGCGGCTTGACGGGCAGACGTTGGCCGAGTTAAATCGGCCGGTGGAGGAACGGTTGGCCGCGATAGAGCTGAATCTAGAACGCTGGCGGTGGCTGCCGCACGACCCGGGCACCCGATATATTTTAGTGCGCATCGCCGATTACGAGTTGGACGCGGTCGAAGGCGGCAAGACTGTGCTCAATATGCGGGTCATCGTCGGCAAGCCCTTTTGGCGCACGCCGGTCTTCAGTGCCAAACTCACTCGCATGGTGTTCAATCCCCATTGGTATATTCCGCGCAG
>Ga0209667_1003299_pt1 | contig 10094 bp, 10 predicted proteins | sample SaaInlV_165m_DNA_2_FD_184682 | JGI IMG/M metagenome (GOLD analysis project Ga0209667, IMG submission 184682) | Marine microbial communities from expanding oxygen minimum zones in the Saanich Inlet - Saanich Inlet SI037_S3LV_125m_DNA (SPAdes)... | ecosystem: Environmental > Aquatic > Marine >... | reverse complement strand
GAGCAACATAATGGATTCAAATGGCCAAGCTTTCAAATAAGGGTATAGACTACGATATCAAGGTTTTATTGGCCTGGGGTGAGAGTATTTCTGGAAACCAAAAGATAACAGGCTGGTTAACCAAAAATGGATATCCAGAACTAGGGTTATTCTTTTACGCCCTACGAAATGAGCCAAGGAGTCGTGAGTGGTTGATGGAAAATGGGCATCCCCATCTCCTGGCATTAATCAATGGTATTGAGGGTAATGAAGAAGCGAGAAGTTGGTTAGAGAAACACGGCTATGATCTGCTCCACACCATGGCTCTCTCTGGTGATGGAGAGAATGAAGCTCATGAAAAATTGCTAAAAGCTGATCTAAAGGTGTTTGCTATGCTGGCAAAAAAAATGGAAGCGATTAAGGACGGTATTGATTTAAACAAGGCCGACTTCCATAGATTTTATTCTTCCTAGGACGGTGGCGCCTCAACCGCACAATTGGATTTGAACTCTCCTTTGAAAATTTGACCATCTGGATATTTGATGCGCCCTTTTCCATCCATCTTGCCGTTTTTAAAATCTCCTTTGTACATCTGACCATCAGGCCACTTCATCTGCCCTTTCCCATTGGGTTGATCGTCCTTCCACCTTCCTTCATACTCTCGGCCTGAAACCCACTTCATATAACCCTTTCCGTGCCGAAGTCCGTGGTGCCATTTCCCTTCGTAAAAACTGCTATCTGACCAAATCATGGTGCCGCTCCCTCCCATCTCGCCGCCGTAAATGTCTCCGAAATATTTTGATCCATTCTGCCAATAGACTGTATGGAAGCCATCATAAAGGTCACGCATGTCCTCAGCGTTCACCTCTTGTGCAGTAATAATTGAATTGACTGCAAAGATTACAAGGATGAGTACTATGTGTTTTTTCATTAACGCTTAACCTGTTTTATTTCTCCAGCGCCCGTTATGGACTCGGAAACCTCAGGGCTGCCAATATAGTTCACTTCACCGGCACCTGTGATACTTACGTCAAGACTCTTTTCAACTCTCACATCAACCTCGCCTGCTCCAGTTACACTTACTTCTGCTTCTTCCGTATCAAGATCAAATGCCTCGACATCTACCGCACCGGATACATCAATTTCTTCGATATAGTCCGTTTCAATTTCAAGTCGCAGTTCATCGGCATCAAAGTATTTGTCTCTTGATCCGATGTGCAATTCTCCGTGATCCACCTTGATCTCAATATGATCGTGGATGTTCTCATTTGTAACGACGGTAATACCTGGGTTGTTACTACCGCTAGTCAGCACGACTTCATATACACCACCGATTTGAATTTCTGTAAACTCTGGAAGATCATGGCGTTGTTCGGTGACATCTCCTTCGCCCTTGATCCTTGTTCCGCAAGAGATAATTATCAATGCGCTTATGGCAAGTAGAAATAGTGTGGTAAGTTTCATGATTTGTGGATTTAAGCCAAAATCGTAAAATGTGAGACATTTGAAGCCTACCGCTCATCAAAAACTATTGAAATGAAACTTCTTTTACTCAGCAATTCTTCGCTCCCCGGACAAGCCTACTTCGAGTGGCCAAAGGAAATTGTATCAAATTTCCTTTCTGGAATCAGCAAGGCTGCTTTCGTGCCCTATGCCGCAGTTTCCTTTTCATACGATGAGTATGAAGCAGCTGTTCAGAAACCATTTTCAGCCATGGGAATCGACATAAGATCTGTTCATCATGCAGATAATCCAGCAGAAGAGATCGCCAATGCCGAATGCATTTTAGTTGGTGGGGGCAATACATTTCATCTCGTCTCCAAACTCTATGAATTAAATCTAATCGAAGCGATACGGTCAAGAACAAATGAAGGCATCCCATATGTAGGCTGGAGTGCAGGCTCCAATGTTTGCTGCCCAACATTGTTCACTACCAATGATATGCCCATTGTACAACCTCCTTCATTCCAAACGTTAGACTTGATTGATTGGCAGATAAACCCTCATTACACAGAGAAGACAATCGACGGCCATGGTGGCGAAAGCAGATTGGATCGACTGAAAGAGTACATCGCGATTAATGATACACCTGTTCTCTGCCTACCTGAAGGGTGCGCTCTTAAGGTTGATGAGCAGGGAAAAGAATTGATTTCTCCGGAACCTGTCAAGCTCCTGAAGTCTGGTGGTGAAATAGAGATGATTGCTCCAGGGAGGATCTGATACAAAACAAAGCCGTTGGCTTTTGGCTTTTCGCCATTGGCTGATCAGGAGTCCGGCTAAGAGCTAATGGCTAATGGCTGAATCTTACTTCTTTGACTTAAGCTTTTCCGACTTAGTCTTGTCGATCTCGTCCTGCTCTGGTGCGTTGTGATAAGGCGCTTCCTCGCCTTGATCTTTTGCTTCTCCAGGGTCCATCTTAGGCTCTAATGCTTTGGATGGCGCCGCATCATCAGAATCCACGGCTGGAGCTTCTGCATAAACCTCTATCGGTGTTTCATCAATTGCTGGTTCAGTCTCAGTCGGCTGACTGCAGCCAATTAAGAAGACAAGAATCAGACTACTGTACAACCAACTTTTCATTGCTTTCAATTTCTCCATTTTTCAAAATGCGGACAAAGTATGTTCCAGGTGAAAGAGCCAGTTTATTAAAACTGAATCGATGAACTCCTGGTCTCATCACATCATCATACATCAACTTGATCAGTCTTCCATTCATGTCGACGACATCAATAAATATGTCAGCTAATTCTGGAACGTCAATATCAAAATGTACTAACTCGAATGTTCTAGCCGGATTTGGATAAATCTTAGCAGCTGTTGTCCTTGGCACATCTTCAACGCCAATTGGGATGTAGAATTCAATTTCAATGTAGTTCTCCTTGATCATTGTATCTGGGCCATAGGTATTCGACGCAATCAACGTTACATCAAATATTCCTGTGTCAGTATATGAAACCATCGGGTGTTGATCAGATGAAGTCGATGGTGTACCTCCGGGGAACGTCCAGTCCCAACTCGTTGGATTATTAATCGAGCTATCAGAGAAGGTCACATCCAATAGATTCTGGCCCCACACCGTATCGGCTTCAAAGTCAGCTTCAGGTCGCAGCGCAGGCTCATAGGTTCCGGTTACTTCCGAAACCCATGTATTCCACACACTAGAACTGGATCCAAAACATCCGCTCATCCACACCGTCGGATCAGTTTCATTATGACGTCGTTGCATATCAGAATAATCTCCCCATCGCTCTGTTCCAGAAGCCCACGAATAATGCACGTAGCTGTTTCCTCCTTTCACGAGCGTACTATTCGACCAGTCCATTTCATTGTCGCAATTCACTACCCTAATTTCAGGATATATTGAACTCCCTGATCGGAGGAAGCCAATCATGACGGATCGATCCCATTCTTGAATGCCATAAGAAGAGATTGAAGGAAAGGTGTAATCATAGCCAGACAGTCCGAAGGTCTCTGTCTGGACGTTCATAGGATTGTTAACCGGAATTCTGTAGTAAATTATACCCGCGTATCCACTGTTATTGAAATCTGCATGATGAACGGCATGTACATAACCGTCGAGGTAAAATGCATGCTGCATTCTGCAGTCATTCGTATTTAATAGACTGCTTGTTCCACTTTGATAAGCGTCAGCTGCAACCGAGTAGACTGGAACCAAGGGCTGAGATGCCAACTCGAGTTCAGGATCTCCACCAAGGCTGTCTGTAACCTCGTAAAAGTTCAATCGATTGTTTCCGCCAGAACGAGAACAAACCATGTAAATTCCGGGTCCATAATCGCCGCCTTGTCCATAGCTAGCCGGAACTAGTGAGAACGAGCCAATAAAACCTCCGGGAATATTTGAATAGAGCTCATAATCAGACGCAAAGCCACCATAACAAGCCTCCTTGTCAATTTGATAGACAATCGCCTGATTGAATCCTCCAGAGCTATAGAATAAATTACCTGTAATGAACAAGTCCTTATCGCTGATACCAATTTGAGGGTAATCAAACCAACTTCCATCGTTTAATGCATTGCCGCTAAACTCATAGACATTCCAGTCATCGAGTGGGTCATTTGAAGTAGAAAAGCATACTAATATCTTGGATGAAGTGTAATTACTACCATGAAGAATGACCAAGATGAAACGATCAGCAACTGGGTCATAAATAACTCTTGGATCAAAAATGCCGCTGTAAAGGTTCAGGTTTGGTGCGATGTCATCAAACCAATCCTCATGCGTCTCATCGTTCAAAATCACGCTTCCGTTCTGATTATAGAACTCTAGCGTGTTGTTATCTGAACTTATGATCTTCCCACCATTGCTAATCGCCATACAGTTATCTGGAGGAGTCGATGACACCACACTGTTTCCTAAGAAGTTTGTACCCAGTGATGGATCAGCTGCCCGAGAAGCACCGATGTCATTTCCAATATTCTTTTCGAAAGAAGCCTTGACCGATTGCTTTTCCTTCTTGATCAGATCGATTTCATCAGGAGAACCGTGATCATACGAAGCCAATTTTGTCATAGACTTCATCCACTTGGTCTTGCCTACATGCTCTGATGGCTTAATAACGCCGACCAATTCGCTCTGTTGAACTCCAGCTTTGTCCGCAACCCCTAAAGGTTCAGAGATTGTCTCTGGTTTTGTGAATTGTGAAAAGGCAAGTTGAAGGGAAAAAACCGCAATAGCGGAGAGTATGATTCGTTTCATAATGAACGTTCTGTCTAGTCAGGTTCGACGTTTCCATGCAAATATGCTTCATTTGCAGACCATCAAATAATCATTGGACGAAGATGCTTAGGAACTTATCGAAATTATTGACGCTCTGTGCTTTATCACTCGTAACCAGCCTTTCCATGGCGAAGGAAGGAATGTGGGTGCCAAGTACCATTCAGAAACTCGTCGCTGACGATATGACGGCGATGGGAATGAAGATCTCTCCCGAGGAATTATACGCTGTAAACAAATCAAGCATCAAGGATGCCATCGTTCACTTTGGTGGAGGATGTACATCGGTATTGGTGAGTGATGGAGGCCTCCTTTTGACCAATCATCACTGTGGATATAGCCGCATCCAAGCTCACAGTTCGCTGGATCACAACTATTTGGAAGATGGTTTTTGGGCCATGTCAAAAGAAGAAGAATTGAGTAATCCAAATCTAACAGCAACCATCATTCAAGAAATGGTTGATGTAACAGATAAAGTGCTCGAAGGTCTAGACGAGAATGCTTCTCAATCTGCCAGAAGCGAACACATCAAAGCGAAGATTGAAGAATTGGTAAAAGAGGTCACAGCAGACAGTCTTTTGAACGCCTACGTAAGAGCATTCTATTATGGAAATCAATACTTACTCTTCAAAACCAAAGTTTACAAAGACGTCCGACTCGTAGGGGCACCACCATCGTCCATCGGAAAGTATGGATATGACACAGACAACTGGGTTTGGCCACGACACACCGGCGATTTTTCGGTCTTCCGAGTCTACGCCAATAAAGACAACGATCCGGCTGCTTATAACACGGAGAACGTTCCTTACAAGCCTGACCACTTTCTACCTGTGAATGTTTCAGGAGTGGAGAAGGATGATTTTACCTTGGTTTATGGATTCCCAGGGAGAACCGAGAACTACATCGCGAGCACTTCCGTTGAGCAAGTGCTCGATGTTTTGAACCCATTGCGATATGAAATGAGATCAGCTTCCTTAGACATTATCGATGCTGCGATGCGAAAAGATCCACTCACTAAGATTCAGTACTCAGCCAAGCAGAGTAGAATATCGAATGCTCACAAAAAGTGGATCGGGCAGACTAAAGGACTTAAGCGACATAAGGCAATTGCTAAGAAAGATTCATTAGAAAGCCTTTTCAAAAAGCGCATGACGGCCAATCCAGAGTGGTCCAAAAAATACGATGGCGTCTTAGAAGCCATGGCTGAAATAGACGGCAACATCACCCCGTTAAACATTGGAAGAAATTACTTCATCGAGTTCTTTTACATGGGACCTGAAATCCTACGTTTCATCGGCAATTTCAAGGAACTTGTTGTGATGAGTAAGGATGAATCAGTTAGCGACGAAGCGATTCGAGATTGGATCACAGAACGCAAACAGAAGCTCGGGTTCTATAAGAATTACAACGCGGATATCGATCGCGACATCATGATTGCCCAACTTCCAATGGCACGACAAGCGATTAAAAAGCATTTGAGCGTTGACATAGCTCCACTCATGGAAGGAGATGTAGCCGAATATGTTTCTAGAGCATACGGTGAATCTGTTTTCACAAACAAGGAGCGCATGATGGAGTTTTTAGAAAACTACAATCGAAAGCGGTACAAGAAGATCGGTAAGGATAAGCTTTGGCAGCTCTCAGTTGCTATGGAAGGCATGTACTTCAGCCGTGTAAAAGAACCTATCACGGTTATGCGCTCCCAGAACGACAGCCTGATGCGAATTTGGATGGAAGCTCAAATGGAAGTTTTACCGGAACGCGTGTACTCACCGGACGCGAATGGAACGCTGAGAATCACCTTCGGAAAGGTTGAGGGTTATGTACCATTCGACGGGGCGGAGTATGACTACTACACGACGCTTGAAGGAGTAATCGAAAAAGAAGACCCCACAAATCCTGAATTCAATCTTCCATCAAAACTGAAAGAATTGTATGCGGACAAAGACTATGGTCAATACGCTGATGAGGATGGGAAAATTCGAGTTTGTTTCGTTGCTAGCAATCACACTTCTGGAGGAAACAGTGGTAGTCCCGTTCTGGATGGAAACGGTCATTTAATCGGACTCAACTTCGACCGAACTTGGGAAAGCACGATGAGTGATATCATGTTCAATCCTACCATCTGCAGAAACATCACCGTTGATATTCGCTACGTGTTGTTCATCATGGATAAGTATGCCGGAGCCAAGCACTTGGTGGATGAAATGAAGTTGGTAAAGAAGATTGAAGAAGCGGCTCCCGTCGAAGCAACATCACCTGAAGAGGGATAACTCTTATACTGTCAGTTCCCCGCCTGCACGTTGGCGCTGAAGTTTCAATGCAGGAGTCCGCGGGCAGGGAGCCGAGCCTGTCATCCTGAGGAGGAGTGAAACGACGTCTCGAAGGAAAGGGCGAGGGAAAGTCGAGAACGACAGCCACTACTACCCAAAGAAGATATAAGCAATCACAATCGCGGCAACAATTCCGCACAGATCAGCCAGCAATCCTGCTTGGAGCGCGTAACGCGTCTTTCTAATCGACACTGATCCAAAATAAACGGCCAGCGTGTAAAACGTCGTTTCTGTTGATCCTTGGAAAACGGATGCCATTCTACCCACAAAGGAATCTGCTCCATGGGTGTTCATTGCTTCAACCATCATTCCTCTGGCGCCACTACCACTGAGTGGTTTCATAAGCGCCGTCGGCAAGGCATCAACGAATCGTGTGTCTTCCAGAAAGAGTCCGAAGAACCCAGCTATCAAATCTTCAAGAACGTCCATTGCTCCACTGGCTCTAAAAACACCAATGGCCACAAGAATAGCGACGAGGTATGGGATGATCTTGATGGACACGTTGAACCCGTCTTTTGCACCTTCAATGAATGTGTCATACACATTGACCTTCTTCCTCAGGGCCATAAGTAAGAAGGCAGTGATGATTGTCAGAATTATTCCATTTCCTGCTGCGCTTGAGATAGTGCCAACGGATTCGGAATCCATGTTTGAGAACACGACCAGAACGCTTGCAATGACCGCCGTGATGCCACCAAGCCAAGCAAGAATCACTGGTTGTAGCAAGTTGATTCTTTGTCTAATGGCCACGGTAATCAATCCACCTAATGAAGCGAAGTATGTCGCAATGAGGATAGGAAGAAAAATGTCTGCTGGATTTGCGGCTCCTTGAGCCGCTCTGATAGCCATGACACTAACAGGTATGACGGTTAATCCAGATGTATTCAGGACAATGAACATGATCATGGCATTGCTGGCTACTTCTTTGTCTTCGTTGACGGTTTGAAGTTCCTGCATGGCTTTCAATCCGAGCGGTGTGGCAGCATTGTCCAGTCCGAGCATGTTGGCCGAAAAATTCATCATCATGGCTCCAATAGCTGGATGATTCTTCGGCAGCTCTGGAAACAGTTTGGTGAAAAATGGAGAGACGATTCGAGTGAGGTAATTGACTGCGCCACCCTCCTCTCCTACCTTCATGATACCTTGCCAAAGGGTGATGACGCCAATCAGGTAGATTGAAATGTCGACGCTGACCTTGGCCATATCAAACGTGCTCTGGACCATGTCGCCGAACACCGCCGTATCTCCAAGTATGAATCGAGCAACCGCAACTACGAATGCAATCAGGAAAAATCCTACCCAGATGTAGTTTAAGGCCATGGATCAAAAATGGAGGAAGATTGGCGTGATTTGAGAATGACGAGTCGAATTCTATGAACAACGGAACATGAAAAGCCTATCGAATCTCCACCTCGGTAATAAAGTCGACCCCAATAAACTCATTTACGTTGTCCTTGATACCGCTTTTCTGAAAATGGAGTTCGTGGCGCATGGCAGCAGAGCCGACTTTGATGTAAAGCACCTTGCCTCTGATTTTCACTTGGTCTGTCCGAGAAGCAATCACTGGGCCGACGATCTTCTCCCAATTATTGATGATCTCTTGTTCGTTGAGGCCACTACGCAGCTTATAGACATTGAGCAAGCGATCAATTACTTCGCCTAAAGTTTCCTGATTTGCTTTGCGCTTCTTCACTGACCAAACTCTTTAATCGTCCCCTGTTCCACTTGAAACTTCTTGATCGGGATATCCTCATCCTTAAAGAGGTCAGGAACACGGTGCAGGTTGGCATCGGTGATGAAAATTTGACCAAAGTGGTCTTCACTCACCAATTTCATCAATGCAGCCACGCGTTGGTCATCTAGCTTGTCAAAAATGTCATCAAGAAGCAAAATAGGCTTCCGTTGTTTAAGCGCTTTCAAGTGATCAAACTGTGCTAGTCGAAGCGCAATGACGAGGCTTTTCTTTTGTCCTTGACTCCCAAACTTCTTCATTGGATAACTGCCAATTTTGAAACTCAGGTCGTCTTTGTGCGTGCCCTTCGTGGTGTACTGCGCACGATAATCGTTGTCACGACACTCTCGTAGCCAATCTATCAATGGCTTTTCATTCAAATGGGAGTCGTAGTCGATCGAAACTTCTTCTGCCCCATCTGAAATCATTTTGTAGAAATTGGAGAAAATCGGCAAGTACTCTTTCAGGAAGGCAACACGTTCTTCATGGATTTTTGTTCCGAGGTCATGAAGCTGTTCGTCAAATACCTCGAGACTCGTATCATCAAACTTTCGCTCGATCCATTGGTACTTCAACATGGCATTGCGCTGCGCTAACACTCGATTGTACTGCACCAATTTATCCAAGTACGGTCGGTTGTATTGGGAAATGATGCCGTCCATGAACTTCCGACGGACATCACTACCCTCTCTTATTAATTGCGAATCAGATGGTGCAATCATGACCAGGGGAACCGTTCCAATATGATCAGCCAATCGATCGTATTCTTTCTGGTCTTTGCTGAACTTCTTCTTCTCCCCTTTTTTAAGTCCACAAAAAACGCGGCTCGTATCTCCGTCAAAATCAAACTTCCCGTCCACTACAAAAAAGCCTTCGTCGTGGCGTATATTTTGAGAGTCGATCGGATTGAAAAAGCTTTTGCAAAAGGCGAGATAGTAAATGGCGTCAAGTACAGTGGTTTTACCAGCTCCGTTGTTTCCTAAAAAGCAGTTCACCTTCTCAGCGAGGGTGATTTCTGCTTCAGAAATGTTCTTGAAATTAACGACGGAAAGATGGGCTAAATGCATTGGCACCAAAGTTAGAATTTGGACCGAGGAAGCGCGCTAAGAATTGTGGCATTTTCGGAGGATTGCTATTACGTAATTTGGCAGCACAAATTCATGACCATGAGAACAAGTCTAACTGTGCTGCTGTGCTTGATACTATGTCTCGAGCTCATCGCTCAATCAGGTGTCATTACCATTGACGAAGACTATTCAGACTGGGACAGCAACTACACAACGTTCACTGATGGAGTCGATGTGTCAGGAGGACT
>Ga0209667_1003258_pt1 | contig 10180 bp, 8 predicted proteins | sample SaaInlV_165m_DNA_2_FD_184682 | JGI IMG/M metagenome (GOLD analysis project Ga0209667, IMG submission 184682) | Marine microbial communities from expanding oxygen minimum zones in the Saanich Inlet - Saanich Inlet SI037_S3LV_125m_DNA (SPAdes)... | ecosystem: Environmental > Aquatic > Marine >... | reverse complement strand
ATCTTTGTTTAATTCAATTCCAAAATTTACTGGGCCTGGGTGAAGAAGAATCATATCGGGTGATGCTACTTGAAGAGAGTCAACGTTAATTTGATAGCGCTCGACATAATCAGAAGCGCTAATAGAGAGTTTCTCAGTTAAGCGCTCATTCTGAATACGCAAGGCAATGACCACATCGGCATCTTGGAGTGCTATATTTAATTCGGGTTCAAAATTGCCAATTGGATTCTCAAGAAAGGTCTTGCAAAGATCTGGATGGCCGCAGAAGGTAATGCTCTTATAGCCAACAATTTGAATGGCTTCTAAAAAAGAACTGACAACTCTCGAATGATCCAAATCACCAACAATAGTAATTTTTAAATCTTTAAATGTATCTTTAGATTCTTGTATTGTCATCAAATCAAGCAGAGCCTGGGATGGATGAGCTGTTGAACCCTCACCCGCATTGATAAATTGCATCTCAGGGAATGCTTTGGCTAGATCGTGAATAGTAGAATCGGAGTGGCGCAAGATACATAAATCAATCCCCATCAACATCATTGCTTCAATTGTATCTTCTAACGTTTCACCTTTTTGGATAGAAGAATTCTCAATATTGAAATCTATGAACTTTGCCCCTAGATTGCAAGCAGCTATCTCAAAAGATAATTTTGTCCGAGTGCTTGGTTCACAAAAGATAGACGCAACCTTTTTATCAGGGAAAAGATTTTCATGCCTATATTCAATTAAATCCTCAGATTTAAAGTTATTAGCAAGCTCAATTAACTCTAAAATATCTTGTTCTTTTAGATGAGAGAGATTTAGAAGGTTTTGAGACATTAAATTGTAATCGATAAAATTGCATCCATCTCAATGCTAACTTCCTTGGGTAACTTCGATATCTCTAAAGTCGCTCTTGCAGGAAACGGTTCAGAAAATCTAGAAGCCATTATTGAATTAACTACATCAAATTTAGAAAGATCAGTTAAATAAATGGTGAGTTTCAGAATATGATCTAGAGTGCCCCCAGCTTCTTGGCATATAGCCTCAAGGTTATCTAAGACTTGGTTAGTCTCATCTTCAAACGTAGCATTATTTAATTGGCCATTTTCAGGGTCCAAGGGAATCTGTCCAGAAATAAAAACTACATCACCCCATTGAACTGCTTGAGAATATGGTCCTATTGCAGCCGGCGCTTTACTTGTAAATATTGGTTTTTTCATTTTTTGATTTAGTGTCATTGATAATTCTTGAGCAACTGGTTACGTACTTTAAAGACCTCAATTTTATCATTAATTTGCTCAAGGACTCCGCATTTAATACTTCTGTCTCTACGATAAATTCTATAATTTTTGCATCAATGTCTTTGCTATTAATATTTACGATATTTAAATTTGCTTTTGTAAATGCAGACGCAATATCTGCCAGAATGCCTGGTCTATCCTCTGCATGAATTTTTAGATGGCCAGTGTAGTGCCTCTCGATTTTATTTGTTCCCCAGATTGCGGCTAAATATCTTGCTGACAGAGCATTACTTCTGTGAGGAGTTACTTGCCTACAACTTGAATGATGTATCACTATGCCTCTATCTGTATCTGAATGAGCGGTGATTGGATCGCCATGTATTGGCATACAACATTTAGCATAAATAACAGACACTCCTTCAATTTGATGATCAGCAAGAACCATGGCTTGAATGCTAATGGATTTATCCTTGGAGATATTTAATCCTTCAAAAAATCTTTCGGCTACCAATGCACCTGTTTTCTTTCCAGAGCCAAGATCTGTTAATAATGCACTGAGAGATTTCACTCCTATGACCTCTAAAATCCTAGACAATGTCTTACGCGGATATTCTGAAAGGCTGACTCCTCCTCTCTTTAGTTCTGATTCCAACATTAGCTTTCCTGCTTTTCTTGATTGAGAAGTCTTTTGACTTCTCAACGCTGATCGGATCGATGAGCGCGCCTTACTGGTTACTACAAAGTTTAGCCAATCTGGGCTAACTTCTTGCTCATCGGATCTTATGATTTCTACTGATTGACCGCTTTCAAGCTGAATATTCAAAGGAGCATATTTTCTATTAATTCTGCATGCAATCGTGTGATTACCAAGCTCAGTGTGAAGCTCATAGGCAAAGTCAATTGGCGTAGATCCCGATTTTAAATTCACAATCCTACCTTTTGGTGTAAAGACATACACCTCGTCATAGACTAAGTCTGTTTTGAGCGCCTCAACAAACTCATTAGTATCTATAGAAGCCTTATTTAAATCGGTAAAGCTCTCTATCCATTTTTTTGCACCCATCGATTCAGAGTTAATCTGATCTTTTGTTTTATAGGACCAATGAGCAGCAATACCATTTCCTGCAATGGTCTCCATGCTTTTGGTTTGAATCTGAACTTCTATGGGTATGCCATCAAGTGCAATTAACGAGGTATGGATCGCCTGATATCCATTAGATTTGGGGATGGCAATATAATCTTTAAATCTTTGTTCAATTGGTTTGTGAACATTATGAATAATGCCTAATGATCTGTATGCGTCATCCACAGAATTAACTATTACTCTAAAGGCAAATACATCAAGTATTTCAGAGAAAGGTTTCTTCTTATGTTTAATTTTAGAATAAATACTATAAAGAGATTTCTGTCTGCCTTGAACTGTAGCCAAGATGTCATTATTTTTTAGATAATACTTAAATTGCTTGCGTAACTTAGATACTATTCGTTTTCTTCCGCCAACTGCCTTTGCGATAGCTGATTCTAGCATCCGAGCTCTCATGGGATGTAAGCACTTAAATGCAAGGTCTTCTAACTCCACTCTTATGTCTTGCATGCCAACACGAATTGCTATTGGTCCATAAAGCTCCAGTGTCTCAATAGATTTTCTAATCTGCTTTTCTCTTGGTAGAAATTCAATGGTTCTCATGTTGTGCAAGCGATCACACAATTTAACAATGATAACTCTGACATCTTTTGACATAGCTAGGGCCATCTTTTGTAAATTATTTGCATTACGGTCCGCAAGGCTATCAAAATCTAATTTATTTAAGTTGCTAACTCCGTCAATAATGACAATCGTCTCCTTGCCAAACAATTTCTCTAGATAAGATTTTTTAATGACGCTGTCTTCGAGCACATCATGCATTAGCCCAGCACATACAGTCTCAACATCTAAATTAAGTTTAAGCAGTATTGATGCTACTGCAATAGGATGCGTAATATAGGGAGAGCCTTCTTGTCTAAATTGATTTTTGTGAGCTTCGGTTGCGACGCTATGAGCTTTTTGGAGCAGGTCTAATTCTGTATTGGTGAAATATGAACTTGCAAGTTCATGAAGATCCTCTGGAATAGGTTGGAGTAATTTTTTATCAGAGAAATCTAATAAAGGAGTATTTGAGACAGCCCTGTCACTCAATCAAAAGCTCCAGGAATAACATTAACCGATGTATTCGTCTTGGGGTTTTTGCCGATCAATTGCAAATTCATCTAACAACAAGTCTTCTTCTAAAGTTTTGTCTAAAATTTCTTTCGTGATCAACCCTTCTTCTATCTCTCTTAGCGCAACGATTGTAGGTTTATCATCTTCCCACTCAACCATCGGCTCTCTGCTAGTTGTTGATAGTTGACGAGCTCGCCCTGAGGCCAACAAAATCAATTCAAATCGACTTGCAACTTTATCTAAACAACCTTCTACTGTAATTCTTGCCATAGTGTTTTACTCCGAGGGCGTATTTTAGTGTTTATTTACCTAAGAAGACAATAGCTTAGCTAAAAACTGTTCAAGTTCTTTGTGATTTGGGCGAATAATAGCCTTTTCCTGGGTAATAATTTGATAAAGAGTGTCTGCTGCATCCTCAAATGAGTCATTAATAATCATGTTTGCATATTCACTTGCGCAAATTAATTCCTTTTTAGCATTTTCCAAGCGTAAATTGATAGATGCAAGATCATTGTCTCCCCTCTTTTTTATTCGCTCTTCCAAGGCTTGAATCGATGGCGGCAAAATAAAAATTGATTCATATTCTAGCGATAGCGAATTAATTTGCCTATAGCCCTGTACATCTATTTCTAGAATCAAGCTAATTCCTTGGCTCAATTTAGATTGAACAAATTCTACTGAAGTCCCATACCAATTTCCATGAACTTCTGCGAACTCAAGAAAGAAATTTGATTCTTTTTTTATGGCAAATTCTTCAGGAGAAATAAAGAAATAATGATTACTGTCAGTTTCGCCGACACGAGGTTTTCTCGTGGTGTATGAAATAGAGAGCTCGAGTGGAAATTTTGATTTATCTGCTCTATCAAGAACAGAATTAATTAAACTAGATTTCCCTGTGCCCGAGGGTGCGGATACCAAAAAAAGGTTTGAATTTTTCATTTACTCTAAATTTTGTGCCTGCTCTCTTAATTCTTCCACTTTCAACTTCATTGTTAAAGCTAAATCTTTAAGGTCTGGTTTTTCAATTTTAACAGAGAGCGTGTTAACCTCTCGAAATAATTCCTGCAGAATGAAATCCATTTTTTTTCCGTGAGCATTCTTTGATTTAAATAGTTTTTGTAATGATTCAACATGAAAACTTATTCTTTCAAGCTCTTCTGCAATGTCATGCTTCAAAGCAATAGTAGACACTTCGTTTGATATATCATCTGTTTGAAGATTAATATTCTTTTGCATTAACTTCTTTTTAATCGATTTAATTCTATGTTGGAGTAAGGCTGGGGCTGATCGAGTAAGCTTAAGGTGGGCTTTAATTAAAAATGATAGCTTGCTTGAGACAATTTTCTCGATCTTCTCTCCCTCAATTGCTCTTGAATTAAATAAGTTTTGAATTGCAAGATTCAAAGCTTTTTTACCTAGGCTCGAGATATCTTTTTTAGATGTTTTTACTACCAAAAGTCCTGGGATATCCTTTAAATCGCTTAATCTCAAATCACTGCTATTAAAATCTTTAGAGGACTTCAGGGAATCCTTAAGATTTTTTAGGCTCTGCTGATTAATCTCATATTCATGTTCGGATTGAAAGTTATCATTAATTTTTATTTCGAACGAACCACGTAAAAACTTTTTTTTAATCTGAGATTTAATATATTCCTCAAATTCGTTGGGGACGCTATAGCCCCTAAAAGAAATTTCCACGAATCGATTATTTACAGATTTAATCTCGCACAAAACTTCTAGATCTCTTGAAGCTGCCGTCCCATTTCCATAACCTGTCATGCTGTAAAACATATTGTTCCTTTGTATTTTTTAAATATTATCCCATTAAATTGCTTGCTATTAGCTTTTGAAAATCAAATGATTTGCCAGAATGATCGGAGGCAATAAAAAAATCTTCAAAGTTCTTGTCAGGATATTGTTCCGCAAAGAGTTCGGAGAATATTTTGGAGGGTTCACTGCAAATAAAGATACCAGAAAGTTCTGCTAATTTTTTCTTGGCAACATAGTTTGAGATGATCGTTGCAAGGATATTGCGATCAAATCTATTAGATTCTTTTGAGGAAAGGGAGTGTTGCTTAGTTTCAAAGCTATTTATGAACTTCTGCATCCATTTTTGCTTTGGGTCATATAATCCAGAAGGTCTTAAAATCAGTGGCTCAACCTTTGACTGGTCTCGCATTATTTTTTCATACTCTAGGATGATATGCCCTCTAAAATCATCTGGTTGAGGTGCAGCTGTTTCGGTAATACCTCTCCCATTCTTTTCTCCATATACTCTTGTGGAACTCATCACCACTAATTTTTGATAATCAAAACTCTGATTCAGATTTTTTATAATAATTTCAGCAGCTTTCAGGTATCCAGTCTGATAACCATTCTCATCAAAAGATATTGGCTTAAGTATGACAATCACGGTTGATATTTCTTCATTGGGCAACTCTAATGATCTTCCAGACAACCAATCCCATTGATGCCATGAAGTATTGCGATCTTGAGTGTTGTTATTTCTGGATACGCCTATTATTTGATGCTCAGGGAGAAGCCTCGAGACTCTTTGCCCAATATCTCCATAACCAATAATTAATACTTTTTTCATATATATATTTCTAAAGTGCTTATATTAAAAGTATTATCCATAGGTGGCTAATATTGAACTAAAACAATTAAAAGGAATTGGTCCTTCTATTGTTGAAAAACTAAATTCTCATGGGATTTTTAACCTACGTGATCTTTGTTTTCATCTGCCATCAGGATACCAAGATAGAACAAATGTAACGCAAGTCATAGATTTGGTGCCTGGCGATGAAAAGCTTATTACAGTCAAGGTAGTGACTTCTCAATCTCTATATAGACCAAGAAAAATGATGGTTTTAAAATGCACGGATGGGTCTAGTCCTATCAACATAAGATTTTTTTACTTTCACCCAAGCCAAGCAAGGCAGTTAAAAGCTGGGGCTGAGTTAGTATGTTTCGGTAAAGTTAGTCTCAGTAGGTATGGATTAGAAATGATACATCCAGAATATGAAATGGTTCAGCCTGATCAGTCACCAGAACAAGAAACCTTAACGCCTATGTATAGGGTGCCCAAGGGAATTGGTCAAAAAAAAATACGTCATTTTATTCTGGCAGCCATACAGAAACTTGATTTTGATGATGACTTTCTTAATTTAGAGAAGTATGACCCTTCGCTAGATATGAATATCCTTGATGCTTTAAAAGCGATTCATAATCCAGCTCCAGCAACTGATATTGACGATATTCTTCCAGGAGGCTCACATCCAGCTAGGGTGAGATTGCTAAAAGAAGAGATGATTGCATTTCAAGCTGGTATGACATTCTTGAAAAGAAAACAAAAGAGACATCATGCAGAACCTTTGATTGAAGTGGGGTCATGGCACAAAGAAGTAACTAAAAATTTTCCTTTTGAATTAACCGATGCTCAAAAGAGAGTGATTTCAGAAATTAAAGAAGACACTGCTCAAAAAGTACCAATGATGAGATTAGTTCAAGGAGATGTGGGTTCTGGGAAAACTGTTGTTGCGGCACTGGCAGCGGCTTTAGCGATTGACTCATCTTTTCAAGTTGCATTCATGGCGCCTACGACTCTCCTCGCAGAACAACATTTTGTAAGCCTTAAAAGTTTTTTTGGTAAAGAAGCTTCAAAGGTTGCCCTACTTACCGGCAGCACCACAGCAAAGGGAAGAAAGAAACTGTTGCAGGATATTGAAGATATGTCTATCCGTTTGGTTGTTGGTACACATGCGTTATTTCAAAAAGGTGTAGGCTTTCCCAATCTCGCTCTCATCATTATTGATGAGCAACATCGATTTGGAGTAAATCAAAGGCTCGCTCTAAGAAAAAAAAATGATTCTGATATTTCTGCTCCACACCAACTAACATTAACAGCAACGCCAATTCCAAGAACTCTTTCCATGAGTGTCTATGCCAATATGGATGTTTCAATAATTGATGAATTGCCGCCTGGCAGAAAACCAATTCAAACATCCTGCCTCCCACTTAGTGGAAAAACAAAATTAATTGAAAGAATTTTTGCGGCCACTAAAAATGGAAGTAAGGCATATTGGATTTGTCCTCTCATAGAGGAATCAGAAAACTTAGATTTAAATGCTGTCATGGAAAGTTATGAAGATCTTAAAGAATACTTTGGGGAACAAAAAGTGGGATGCCTGCATGGAAAACTTTCAGCCAAAGATAAGCAGCTACAAATTCAAAAATTTAAAGATAGTCAAACATCTATTTTAGTTTCAACCACTGTGGTTGAAGTTGGAGTAGATATACCGGATGCAGATATCATGGTAATCGAAAATGCAGAAAGATTTGGCCTTGCACAACTTCATCAATTAAGAGGAAGAATTGGAAGAGGAAGCAAAGAAAGTTTTTGCATACTTTTGCACAAAGATAAAATAGGAGAAATTTCCTCTCAAAGACTAGATGTATTGGTAGATACACAGGATGGTTTTAAAATTGCTGAAAAGGATCTAGAAATCAGAGGTCCTGGAGAAATTATGGGCGCTCAACAAACTGGGATTGTGCCAATGAAATATACGAATCTCGTGAGAGATAGCCAATACCTCATGGGCACAAAAAAAGTAGCTGAGGTGATCTGCGATGAAGATCCTGAGCTTGCTAATCAGCTGATTAACAGATGGATATCAGGATCCATTGCATTTGCCGATGCATAAAAAAAACCCGCTTACGCGGGCTTTTAAATCTTACGAAGTAAGTGTCTGCTTAAAGCATTCCATTCAATGTTAGTAAAGGAGCGATAACTAAGCTGACTATCGCCATAACATTAATGAGGATATTCATGGCTGGGCCAGATGTATCCTTAAAAGGATCTCCTACAGTATCCCCTACCACTACAGCAGCATGAGTATCTGAACCTTTGCCACCCAGGTTACCTTTCTCAACATATTTCTTTGCATTGTCCCAAGCCCCGCCTGCGTTTGCCATAAATAATGCTAAGGCTACACAACCCAATAATCCACCAGCCAACATTCCACCTAGTGCCATAGCTCCAAGTGTGAAACCGACTAATGGAGGCATTGCTACTGCAATAACACCAGGAAGGATCATTTTTTTCAATGCTGCTTTAGTGGCTATTTCAACACACTTTTCAGAGTCAGGATCAGCAGTGCCTTCCATCAAACCATCAATTTCTCTGAATTGTCTTCTAATTTCATTGATCATTTCAAAAGCTGCATCGCCCACAGCTGTCATAGTGATTGAAGAAATTAAAAATGGGATACAGATTCCTATGAACATTCCAACAAGAACGATAGGTTGACCAAGGGATAAGGTAAAGGCATCTCCAAAATTCAGTGTAACAACTGCGGAGAACGCTGAAATAATTGCAAGCGCGGCCAATGCAGCTGCTCCAATTGCAAAGCCCTTTCCAATGGCTGCTGTTGTGTTACCTAGTTCGTCTAATGAATCAGTTATTTCTCTAACGTCTTCACCCATGCCAGACATTTCTGCAATGCCGCCAGCGTTATCAGCAACCGGTCCATACGCATCAATTGCCATGGTAATACCAACCGTTGAAAGCATGCCAACTGCTGCAATTCCAACACCATAAACACCAGATAAAGTTGTTGAGATCAAGATGATAGTTGCGAGGATTAAAATCGGTATTACTACTGATTGCATACCAACAGAAAGTCCTGAAATCATTACAGTTGCTGGACCTGTTTCACCAGATTCAGCAATCTTTTTAACAGGCTCTCCACCAGTATAATATTCTGTGATAAGGCCTATCAAGACTCCGCCTACAGCACCACATACCACCGCCCACCATACATTCATTGAGACCTCATTCAAGCCAGATATAAAGAAATAAGCCATAACTAGAAAAATGGCTGGAGCAAATAATGTCCCAGATCTTAGAGCGCTTGCAGGCGCTTTAGATGCTTGCAATTTAACAATAATAATTCCAACAATTGAGGCTATTAAGCCAATAGATGCTAGTGCTAATGGCAACATCATCATTTCCTCTGAGCCTAAAGTATAAGCAATAGCTATAGAAGCAATCATTGAGCCGCAATAGGATTCAAAGATATCAGAACCCATGCCAGCAACATCCCCAACATTGTCCCCAACATTGTCTGCAATGACTCCTGGATTTCTGGGATCGTCTTCAGGAATTCCTGCTTCAATCTTACCAACTAAGTCTGCGCCAACATCAGCACTCTTTGTAAAAATACCGCCGCCAACTCTTGAAAATAAAGCTACAACTGATGCGCCCATTCCAAAGCCTTCTAACGCGTGAACATGTTCAGCACTAAAGAAATAAAATAAACCGCCTAAACCAATAAGTCCAAGTGAGGCAACACATAGTCCCATAACAGAACCACCGTAAAATGAAACAGATAATGCGGCTGCAGCACCATCTTCTTGAGCAGCAGTTGCTGTTCTAACGTTTGCTTTGGTCGCTGCATACATTCCTATAAAGCCAGCAAGGGAAGAACAAGCGGCCCCAACAATCACCGCAATCGCTGATTCCTTCGAGATAAACATTGCTACCAATGCCACTAATATACTGACAAATATTAATAAGTAGGTGTATTCAGTTTTCATGAACTTCATTGCACCTTTGTGAATTTCATCACCAATCTTTTTAACTTGATCGGTACCATCTGAATAGCGCATAACTAGACTAAAAACTATAAAAGCTACTATTAATCCAAAAACACCAAGGGCTGGCGCAATTAATATATTCATTATCTCTCTCCTTTAA
>Ga0209667_1003247_pt1 | contig 10203 bp, 5 predicted proteins | sample SaaInlV_165m_DNA_2_FD_184682 | JGI IMG/M metagenome (GOLD analysis project Ga0209667, IMG submission 184682) | Marine microbial communities from expanding oxygen minimum zones in the Saanich Inlet - Saanich Inlet SI037_S3LV_125m_DNA (SPAdes)... | ecosystem: Environmental > Aquatic > Marine >... | reverse complement strand
AAGTAAAAGTGAGCCTGCCCTGCTTTGGCGTGGGTCGGAAACTTCTTAAGGAAACCGTCAAGCACGGGTTTGGCCTTGGCGAACTCCTCTTCGAGGGCAAGTAGTTTGCCGTATTGAAGGGTGGCATCGGAAGCCAAATCGTGTCCCGGGTGCTTTGTCGATAGAGTTTGAAATCGAGCCAGCGCATCCGCTTGATTTCCCTCGGCTAGCGATAGGTAACCGAGAAAGTAAATGGCATGCGGGGCAAAATCGGATTTCTCAGCAGACAAGAGGATCTTCTTTGCCTCGTCAAATTGTTTGGCTTCGTAAAGAAGTCGCCCAAGCTCAACGGCAGCATGGGGCGCATGCTCTCCCTTGCCGTGCTTGGCGAGCATCTGTCGTAAGGTTTGTATCGCGCCATTAACGTCACCATCGTTCTCTCGAGATTTTCCTAGCTTAAAGAGGGCTAACCCCACATTGGGGTCCTTCGGTTGAAATTGAGCAAAAGTCTGGAATTGAACAACGGCTTTTTTCCAATTTTCTTGATTAAAATAACAATCTCCTGCGACAAATCGGAGTTGAGCGAAAGCAGTCCCCTTGGGGTTCTTATTCAGCAAAGGTTCCAACATGGACAGAGACTCCGGCCACTTCTTTTCTTGATAACGGATTTGGCCTATGCGAAATCGGACCACGTCTTGTCGGTCTGGAACGATGCCCTTAACTTTGAGCAGGCTTTCATACGATACGACCGCCTCGCCAAACCGTTCCAACAGAAAGAGGTTTTCTGCTCGGAGGAAAAGAACTTCGGGGGCATTCTCATCAACTTTGTGACTGGAAAGGAAAACTTCGCAACGCGTTAAACTATTGGCGTAGCTCTTGGTTTGATGAAGAGAATATGCCTCCATCCAAAGAGAGTTGGCGGCAAGCGGACTCTTTTTGCCCACCTTTGCAAAGATGGGAGCAGCCTCGTCGAACTTGTCCCCCTGCATAAGTGCAGTGGCGTAATCGTAACGAAGGTCATCGCCTAGGTCGCCTGCTCCAAAACGATCAACGATGGGCTTAAGAGATTGCTCGGCTTTCACGAAATCCTTGTTTCGCAAGTGCGCCCTACCCAACCAAAGTCCTGCCTCGGCTCCGATTTCGGAATCTCCGACAAGTCCGACTAGAGCTTTGACGGCATTGTTAAGATCTTTTTTTTCAAGATAGGATCGTCCTAGATAAAGATTGGCACGAGGGACAAGCTCGGAACCCTTGTTCTTCTTAACGAAATCGCCTAATTCCCGGATGGACTGATCGTAATTTTCGTTAAGAAAGTGTACGTAACCTAGCCTGTAATTAGCTTCAATAGACCGAGCGCCATCTTGCTTGCGAGCATGATCATAATACTTTACGGCATTTTGGTAATCCTTCTCCTGCCGAAAGCATTCGGCAAGCAGGAAGGAAACGTCCTGAGCAAAATCAGCGGGAGTGTCCTTATCCTTCACCAATCGATCAAGAATAGTCTTGGCTCCGAGGAAATCCTTCAATTCGAAACGGGCCAAAGCTCCCTGAAGAGAACAACGGTGAGCAACCGCAGATTTCGGTGCTCTACGATAAGCCTCATCAGTCGCCTTTACGACTTGCTCCCACTTTGCCTGATTGTAGAGAGCCTCGGCGAAACCTGCATAGGCATCGGCCAAGTGGGCTGAGTTCTTGTCTTTGGCAATAGTAGCCGAAAAAGCCTTTTCCGCCTCGGCATGCTTCCCGAGACTGAGCAGGCAATTCCCTCGCAAGTTGTGGATTGGAGCAAGGCCGAGAATTTCTCGATTATTAGCAATTTGAGTAAATACGGGTTCCGCCTCGGCAGGTTTGCCCGATTGAAAAAGGCACAAACCTAAACCCAAGCTGGCAAAGGGAGCCTTTGGATGCTTGCCGTGCTTACCAAGAAAGGATCGGAACTCATCCACTGCCAACTCGTACAGACCTCTATTATAAAGAGCGTTGGCACTGTAATAAAGATCCAGAGCAGGATCCTTTTTTTCTTTGCTTTGCCCAAAAAGGAGAAATCCAGAAAAAACAAAAAGACGAAACTTAATCAACAAGCGGAACATGAGTTCAAGTTAAAGTAAGAAATATTCGCGAAAGCGAGAAGCACCACTTACCTTAAAAGGATGAGTGCTCGTCTTTTACAAACGAAAACTGGCACGGATTAAAAAATAATCCATGGAATAGAAAGCTCAATAGGCAGGAAATTAATTTCCTGCAGTGGATAAAGGCTGGGGCGGAGAGTTCTTGCGATCGTCTGCCTTTTTAGCTTTCAGCTGAGCCATGAGCTGCTTAGCCGAGCTAGCCACCAAAGAACCCTTTGCGGGCATGGCGGCGGCAGCGGCGGCTTTGTTCGATGACTGCATTTCCTCTAAAATCTCTTTTCGAAGAATAGCTATTGAACGAGGGGCGGTAATCCCGATTTTCACAGAATCACCCTCGATCTTGGTGATGGATATCTCAATATTCTCGCCAATGGTAATGGCTTGATCGATTTTTCTAGAAAGAATTAGCATTTCGTCAACTCCGCAACCCTAGAGGTGAGACTATGCCTCGGTATCGCCAACATCGATCATATGGCGGGCCGAAAATTCCTCGTGGTTGTTAATAATGCATTGCTTGGCCACAAGAGTGGTACGGTTGACGATAATAGGCCCCACTAAATTCAGGGAAATCTTACCAGGATGCTCGGATGAAATTGTAACGATATTGAGGATCATAGTATCCTCGGAACCTGAGATACCGAGAATTTGGATATCAGCATCGGATATTTCTACGGCATAATTCTGGACGATCCCGCCTGGTTCGAGAACAACGAAAGCCAAACCGTCTTGAACTTGTTCCCGCAACCACATGAATGGAAGCTCTTCCTTGTCAAAAACGAGTTCCATGGACCGAATGTCGGGGAAGCCAAATAATCCCTGAGGCAAAGAGACCTCGTTACGGGTCGCTGATTCCGCATCCGAACTATTTGGTAAGTCATCTTGAAGGTTTAGTTTCACAGTCAGGGCAGGTTAATAACTTAGGGTATTAAAGAGGGAAAGGGTAAAAATCTCTTAGATGTAATTAAGTAAGGAAGTATTCATTATTTGGGCTCCAACTTGAAGAGCCGCTTGGTAGGAATTTGAAGCCTGCATCAATCTCATTATGGCTTCCGAAACATCGACATCAAGATCTCTGGAAACACGTTCATTCAGCTCCATATAATAGTCCTCATCATGAGATTTGACAGTTTCCATACGAACCATTTTGGCCGAAAGTTCACCCATTTTGTCGACGACTTTGTCCTCCAGCGAAATAAGCTTTTGATTCGCCGCTTCGACCTCCGCTGCATAACTTGAAGGTTTTGCATTGCGAAGTGCTTCCCTCAAATCGACAAGAGCAGAAACGACTCCTCCCAACTCCTCCGTCCCCCCGCCTTTAGCTTCTAAAAGTGAAGAAATCTTGCTCTCATGGCCAACGTAAAACTCAGAATTCGTCTTAGCGCCGTTGTAAGAAACATCTACGATGGAACCATTTTCATCGCGGTGTTCGACAAATGCTCTGGAACCAGTGGCAAATGAATAATAATCACCCTTTTGAGGACCCGCGGGAATGCCTGAAGGCATGGTTTGAGAATTGAAATCGAAACCCGAAACAGTCCAAATCCCAGGCGATGAAGTATCTTGCTCCCAAAGCACTTTCACATCCATCTCCTGACCATCGGGAAGCAAAACTTTAGCATTGTCGAAACGAGGAGGAAGCACCGTGCCCCCACTTGAAGTTCCCGAAAAGTAACGACCTGGATCAACTACTCTCAATCCAGCAATAAAACCATCGGCGTCAATAACGGCACTGGCTTTTGCCGTAGTGCCGCCATTACCAGAAGATGGAAAAGTTATCGTGGGCAATTCATTGTTTTCTACAGAAAACTTCATCACATGCCCGAGTGGTTTATCAATCACTCGCCAAGCAGAGTTCGAAACTTTTTCGCCACTTACCTTGTCATAAATAAATTCGTCCGAAGGTAAAACAACATAATCCGACAAGGTGTTCGGATCACGAGAAGTATTATCCCAGTTGCTTTGATTGGCTTGATAATAACGTCCATTGTAATTAACAATTTGCCCGTTGTCATAAGTTTTGGACGGAGACCAATCCACTCCCTGCTGGATTATCCGGGCAGGCACAAGATGAAGTTTATCTGAACCATCTGGAGCAAATGATGCAGACTGAGTTTCATCCAAGGTAAAATCAGTATTCGCAACATAGTATAAATCATCTGCAGGATCATGCAGAAACTCTCCAGTTTTCAGCGAAAGAGGTCGGCCTGAAACAAAAGTCTTTTCCTTGCCTTCATTCGGCAAGTTTTCGCCTAGCAGAAAAACCTCGCCGTCACTACTCTGACTAACAGGAACTAAACCCGCGAGTTGAGGCAAATCGACCTCAGTTGTACCAGCTGGTATAGTAGTGTCAATAGTCGCGAGATAGTACTGACCGGTATTAGGTTCCAATACATGTCCACCCTTCAAAAGTGAAAGAGGTTGCGAGGAGTCAAAAGTCACAGTGGAAGCTGGCGGGAAATCGGTGGTCAAATGTTCCCAAGTACTGACATCTTGCCCCTTGACGATATTATTCAAGGAAAGATAATAGCGACCTTGACGAGAGATCACGGTACCTTGAGAATGGGAGGTGTTGGCCTTGCCTGCTTGTATTCCCTCCGAAGCAATATCGCGATTGATATTTCCCTTCAGATAAACCCCCGAAATCACATCGCCACCATCTTGAGGTGAAGAGAGGTAAAATTCTTGAGTGTGAGAGTCAAAAGAAACGAGACCATTACCACTCTCAGAACCTTTGGCTTCAAACCGAGGAATAGCATAGGTAATCTGCTTGACGAGCCTTTGAGTCTCAGTCTGCAACTGTTCCGGAGACGTGACGTACCCTTGATCCAAAATGATTCGCTGGGTGTAACTTTTCGCTTCGGACTCCAAGTCGAACATTTTACCGTCGGGGGCAAGCCAGTACTCTCGCCGCTCGGATCCGGTAACACTGACTTTCCAATCTTCTCGATCGACGGAGTAACCGTTAGGAACTTTCTCCCAGATTGTTGAGTCCGTCTCACCGGGTTTGTGATTCCAATTCGCATCGATTCGGGAACGCCAAACGCTCCCATCTCGGTAGACGAGTTCTCCTTCCGCGTAATGCGACAATCTCTTCCAGTCGGTGGGAGTCTCCATGACGGCAGTACTTGAGCTAGGTAGCTTGGTAGCACCGAGCACAAGAGCTCTATCCCAAGTTCCCGCATACACCTGATTCGCAATTGATTCTTTGTCACCCGAAGTAAGCTCGTCGTATTTTTTTCCGCCGAATTGATCTATAGCGACAGCATCCAACTTAGCTTTAATAGCTTCTGGAAAATAAAAATTGGGATCGAAGTTGGTCACATATTGGCCTGAAACTTGAAAGTCTTGCTCCACACCAGCAACCAAGAGCAAATCTCCTTGATCCGAAGTTTCAGCTATTACTTTTACATTTGGATCTCTCAGTCCCGGAGTCTTACTTCCCCTGACAAATACTTCATAGTCGGAAGTTGTTATCTTAGGAATCGCACTCAACACACCTTCATCTTGGTTAATGATTGAAGCCAAGGCAGCAGATGCTGAATCAGTAGCCAAACCAGGCACTAAAGCAGTCAACACGTATTCGTGACCGTTCGCATTTACCAATAACTGATCACCCTCCTTCAATTCAAATTTACCATCGGGATTACTTTTGCCGACATAGTTATCATTGAAAGAAATAGTTTTTTGAAAACGGTCGCCTACCTTCACCTCAGATGCGGCGAAATTTGGCTTGGCGTCCACCCCTGCAAAAAGAGATCTCTTTCGATGAGTGGCATTAATTCGATTGAGGGCCTCTTCGATTAGTTGATCCACCTCAAACCCATAGGTTTCCATTGCTGGAGCACTAAGACCGGAACCGGAGACTCTCGCGATCTCTTGAGCTCTGACTGTAACTTCCCTCAATTTATCCAAGTTTAAATGTCCGGAATTGAGATACTCAGTGGCATATGAAGCATTTCGTTGATACTGAGTAAGTAGACTTTTTTCAGTATCGAGTTCAATCAACCTCCCCATGCGCATACCGTCGTCTTCGGGAAGGGTGATTTTCTGACCACTTGAAACCTGTTCTTCGAGTTTGAGACGCTCTTGGTCCATCTCCCGAATCGTTCGGGTTATGTTTTGAGTGGTACTGAGGTTGGCAATTCTCATAGACATGAATGAAAAATATCGCTAACGGAGTAACCCCATAACCACTAACTCGAGCATGCTGTCCAAGGTCTTAAGCACGCGAGAAGAAGCTTGAAAAGATCGCTGAAAGCGCATCAGGTCGGCGACCTCCTCATCCATAGACACGGAACTGACCGCTTGGCGTTCATCGATGAGAAGCCTTTCTACAGCTTTTTGGTGCTCAAGATTGTCCCGCACATCAGCCAATGAATTTCCGATGGAAGTATTCAGAGTAGATACTCCCTCTGTGAAATCACCATTGCCCTTCTCAGCTATAGCTAAAGCAATGTCATTAGCGCCATCGCTCGAGTCTGAAGACACCTTTATCGAATCAAAGGTGAAATCTTGGTCTACACGCATACTTTTCGCTACATTCCAAGCATTGGCCGGAACTGCATCGAAAGAGAAATTATCACCAAATACAAAAGATTTTTCGCCTGCTTCCAAACGAAAGGGAATTTTTTCGTATCCGAGCAGCATCAAGCGACCATCGTCCTCAGTACCGGGAGCACCATCTGCACCAAGAAACCCAAGATCGGTTTCAATGGTAACGTGCTTCATCCGGCGAGCAGACCCATAAATCTTAACGAACTCGGGATTATCGAGCATCAGATCCGCCTCGGGCCCACGAACAAAGGGAACAGTCCCAGACAGTTCTTCAGGAAAAACAGGTGCCGCATAAGTCACCATGAAAGTATCTTTCTCAGGATAAGGAACGGTCATATCAACCTCATCACGGTAAAGTGTAAATTCACCTTCTCCTTCAGCACCCATTAGTCCATATTCTTCCTCCATCACCTTGTTGGCACCTTGAACATGTCGCCCGAGAAAAGCATCGAATCCAAAGATATAACCACCTGGTTCATCGTCAGGATTGTAAATTTGATTTACTTGGGTGACAAAATCAGTCGACAAACGATTCAATTGCTGCCGAAAGGTCTCCATTTCATCCATTCTTACATGCTGGTAACCGTGGACCGAACCTGATTTGAGAGAAAGTTCTACGCCATCGACAAACAGTGCGTCACTGGGCGGATATCCACTCCCCTGATTGATGATATTGAAACCAACAATTTCCCCCTTCTGAACGATGGCCTCGGCCAATCCTAAATTCAATTCCACAGCCTTGTCCGATGTAGGATCAAAAGCAGTCTTATTCCTCCGACGAAGAATTTCTAAATTGTTTTCACCGACTATTTGGGGAGCAATCTTCTGAACATACCCAGACCATTGAGTTGAGGTCGGATCAAAAGTTTGCGCTTGGGCAGCCGTCCCAATCTGAAAACTCGTCTTAATGAGAAAATGGGCATTCGATGATTTGTCGTAAATAATGTTTCCCTGCTGGGCCCCCTGAGCGGTTTTAACGACTTCGGTAGTCTTGGCGGTGGTGTCAATAAAAGTCATCACCTCTTCAAGGCGACTATCAGAAGTGGGACCGAAAAAATTACCTGGAGCACCTCCTGTAGAAAAATCCTCCAGAGCAACAAAATACTTGTTATTACTAAGGAGATATTGACCCTTAACAATCGCTTGGTCTATTGTAGGATTAACATCTACGAGTTGAGCGGGGTCCATTGAGGCAGAGGGGAACTGCGTCCCGAGAGAAACAAAGCCATTGCTCACATTTCCAGCGGTTTCTCCCTGAGGCAAAAGTTGACCCGCTTCGAATGGCTCAAGCGCTTGATAGTAAGTACCCCCATGTTGAAAAACATCACCTTTGGCATAGCCTTGCGAACTAACAAGAAGACCTGTCTCATTCGCTACACCGTTCTCGGCAACTACTGGAGAAATTTCGCCGGTGGTTTGGTACAGTTTACCATTATTATAAAACTGTTGGCCTTTTGCAAAGGTTTCCAAATCTGATAAATTCCAAGAATATTCACGAACCTGTCCGTTAGGGATTGCACTAATCCTAAGAAACTTGGTCTCGTCAGACAGGTCGTCTCCTTTAGCCGTCGAGACAAGAGATTGAAAATAACTTCCTTGGTAATTGAACACCTCGCCTTGTTCCAATGGAAATGGCGCGGCAATAGAAGTCGCGGGAGCAATTTCGATTTCTTGCGCCCCATCGACAGCAGCCCCCCCAGCAACAGGATCAGTTCCCGTTTGAGCGCCTAAGTCAGGTCCTTGATCAACAGGTTGACCAGCCTGAAGGGCAGCCTCGACAGCAGTTCCGGCTTGGGCTAGTCCCGCCGCGATATTGTTCTGCGCTTGAGCGTTTTCCGCCAACTCGGTTCTAGCAGGAGGAGCCAACGCCACCAGAATGGGACCATCGACATCGGAATACTTGGAACCACCATCAAGAACCTCAACACGGCCAAGTTTACCATCTACGCCAATCTTGGAACGCACTTGAGCCACGGTACCACCCGCGGCGGCAGGAGCGGAAACGGCAAATTCCTGCCCCCAGTCAGTAGTCAATGACTTAGATCCATTAGGATCAAGAAGTTTTACCTGCTCGCCTTTGGTGGTCGTGGAGAAAAGATTCAAAAGACCAGATGCTTGTCCCGAAGTCGGGTCTACATCGTCCTCAACTTTGAAATCCATGTACTTAGACAAATCCTCCAGCAATTGCTGGCGTAGATCACGGTATGCAGCAGCCTTTCCCTTGTCTTGTAGCTCGAATCGGCGAACCTGTTTGTTCACCTCATGCAATTTCTCCAAGATAGCATTAACCTCCACCACTGCCTGCTTAACAGTCGCGGTCAAGTCAGCTTCGATCGACTCAAACTTTTCGCCAGCTTCATTGAAACGCTTACCCAGGGTTTGAACCTTATGGTAAAGTTCTTGCTTAATGGTCGGTTCATCGGGAGAAGCGGATAACTCCTGAAAGGCGTTAAAAAAATCATTTAGGGCACGCGTTAAGCTCCCAGGGGCAAGATCGCTCTCCGATTGGTCATCCAAGCCGACATTCACTCCTTGGCGAGTAACTCGTTCACCAAGAGCGGCTTGAAGAAGGTCTAAAATTTCCTTACGAGCTTCCAAGGAGGAGCTTTCGCCCACTTCCGACACCACTCGTCTATCCAAAAGTTCACTTCGAGCATGATCCAGTCCGCCCATAGCAAGAGCACTTGTGCCAAGAGAACCGACCTCTTTATACATTGAGCCATCTCGAGCGACGACTCGCTGTCTAGCATAACTCTCGTCATTGACATGACTAAGGTTTTTGCCCGCAATCTCGGTACTCTTCGAATGATACTGAAGAGCCTGAGTGTTTTTAACGATTTCTCCTAAAAGCGCCACGGATCAAAAAAAGTTTCCAGAGGTCAAGATCAAGCGGACTCCTCGAGAGTAGGTCTGTAGGCAGTTGAGAAACGAGCAAGACCACCTCGTTTGTCATAAGTTTTCGAGTGTGCACGAGGGTCGGCCACGGCAAGTATCTGATCCGTCACTTCGCCTAGACGAGAAATGAGACGACGATTTTGATCTAGTTTTCGACGAATCCTAGATATCAAGTTGTTGATTTCCTCCACAATGCTTTCGAACATCGGCTGAGTTACTACAGGAAAACAAGGCAGCAACTCGGATAAGCTGGAGTCTTCCGGTTTGCCATAGCCAGATGCAAGTGAGCGCACATAACCCTGGCGACGTTGCTGCAAGGTATTACTCGCCTCCATTTGGGTGCGGACAGACTTATTGATCTCGAGCAAATTTTCGGGTTCACGATTGAGGATACTGGCTTGCTGGGAGCTGAGCAACCCCATGAGTCCCCCGTATTCCCCTAACTCGTCGCGAAGAAGATTCAAAAGGTCTTCCCATGAGAAATCGACTCCAAGAGAGCTCGTTTGCGTAAGATTAACCATCTGTTTTTTCGGTAAAGGATGAGGACGCATCGGTTGCATCATTCTCGAATTCGGACGATGTTGCCTGATCGATTAATTCGGCACCTTCGTCGGCATCGATTTTTTTGTTCAAGTGCATTTGGAGC
>Ga0209667_1003221_pt1 | contig 10251 bp, 10 predicted proteins | sample SaaInlV_165m_DNA_2_FD_184682 | JGI IMG/M metagenome (GOLD analysis project Ga0209667, IMG submission 184682) | Marine microbial communities from expanding oxygen minimum zones in the Saanich Inlet - Saanich Inlet SI037_S3LV_125m_DNA (SPAdes)... | ecosystem: Environmental > Aquatic > Marine >... | reverse complement strand
CGTGCAGGTATTACTTTTGTTAATACTTATAGACTAATTTCTCCTTCAGCCCCTTTTGGTGGGATAAAAGATAGTGGATATGGAAAAGAAGCCGGAATTGAATCTATAAAAGATTATACAAGGGTAAAAACAACTTGGTTTTATACTTCTGATGAGCCAACTCTTGATCCGTTCTCAATGAGATAAAAATTGTCTAAAAACATACTAATAGTAAGCAAAAATAGATAATTTAATCATTGAAATATTAGATTAATCATAATTTAATTATCTTTTTATAAATTGTTAACAATCAAAATGAGGAAGATAATGAAAAAACTATTTATTGCTGTATTTATGTTTGTATCGACTTTTACATCAAACTTATTTGCAGATGGACATTCAGTAAAAATGGGTATTATTTTAGGATTTACTGGTCCTATAGAATCGCTAACACCAGCTATGGCTGCTTCTGCAGAGCTTGCATTTAAAGAAGCTTCTGATTCTGGATCGCTATTAGATGGAAAAAAAATTGAAGTAATTAGAGCAGATTCAACTTGTGTTGATTCAGCAGCAGCAACAGCAGCGGCTGAAGGTGTTATTTCACAAGGTGTAGCAGCTATCATGGGTGCTGACTGTTCGGGTGTAACTGGTGCGATTGCATCAAACGTTGCTGTACCAAATGGTGTAGTAATGATTTCACCATCAGCTACATCTCCTGGACTTACAACATTAGATGATAAAGGATTCTTTTTTAGAACTGCTCCTTCTGATGCTAGAGGTGGACAAATCTTAGCTGACATAACTAAAGACAGAAAAGTTAAAAGTGTAGCAATAACTTATACAAATAATGACTATGGAAAAGGTTTAGCTGATGTTTATGAAGCAGCAGTTAAAGCTCATGGTATTAAAGTAACTACAGTAACTGCACATGAAGATGGTAAAGCAGATTACTCGTCTGAAGTTGCAACATTAGCTTCAGCTGGTGGTGATGCAGTTGCAGTAATTGGTTATCTTGACCAAGGTGGTAAAGGAATAATTCAAGGTTCTTTAGACTCTGGTGCATTTGATAAATTCATTTTATCTGATGGTATGATTGGTGATTCTTTAACTGATACCTTTGGAAAAGGTTTAAATAAATCTTTTGGTTCAATACCAGGTTCTACTGGAAAAGGTGCGGGTGTATTTACTAAGGTTGCAGGTGCAGCAAATATAGACTCTACTGGACCTTACACTGGAGAATCTTACGATGCGGCAGCGTTAATCGTTCTTGCTATGCAGGCAGGTGGATCTACCGATAGAGCTTCTATTGCAAAAAACGTAATGGGTGTTGCTAATGGTCCTGGAACTAAAATTTATCCAGGTGAACTTAAAAAAGGTTTAGATTTACTAGCAAAAGGTAAAAAGATTGATTACGAAGGTGCTACCGGAGTTTCTTTTACTGATGTTGGCGAAGCTGAAGGCTCTTTCCTTGAGAAAGAAGTTAAAGGTGGCAAATTCAAAACTAAAAAACAAAGATAACTAAATCTTAATTTAAAAACCCCAGCAGTGAAAGTTGCTGGGGTTTTTTTATCTAAATAATGTTAATAATTCTTAAAATACCAAATATTGAAATAAGAATTAAAAAATAAAAGACTACTTTTCTATAAGTTTCCTCTTTGCTTTTTACAAAAAACTTGTTTCCAATAAATACCCCCATTGGCATGATAACAATTAATGGAAGAGTTCTATAGATAGTTGTCATATCAACTATCCCTGCAAAAAAACTTAAAACAAATACATAAATATCTGTAAAAAAAAATAATGCTGCTAATGAGGCTCTAATTATTGCTGGTTGTATACTCATAACCAATAAAAAAAGTGCAACTGGCATTCCTCCTAATGTTGTAAGTCCATTAAGAGTTCCAGAGACAATTCCAGTTAAAAATTTTCCTAATTTATTATTAATATTTTGATTTGAGTATCCTTTCATCAATAAAAATGAAAAAAATATTATTATTATACAGACAGATAAATGGGTTATTTTAGGATCAAGATATTTAAGTAGTAATAGACCAATAGGAGATCCTATTATTATTCCAATTAAAATCTTTGAAACGAAATTCCAGTCAATTTTATTCCAGATATACGGAATCATAAAAATACTAATTAATACTTCGAGTATTAATATAATTGGAACTATTTCGATTGCGGGAAGTATAAAAGAAAAACCAGAAATACATGTGGCTGAAAAACCAAAACCATTAAAACCTCTTATTATTGACGCAATAAATACTGTGAATACTATAAAAAATAACTCAAATAAATTGAACTGAAAATAAAATAAAATATTCATTTTATTTTGCTTCTTTAAAATCTGCTCTTAATGTTGATAAAAGAATTATAACTAAAAAAATAATACAAACTAAGTTCATTGATTTCCAGCTTGTTAAATTTAAAAATACACCTGCAGATAAACTTGCAACTGCTTGTGTAGAATAAACTATCAAATCATTAAAACCCTGAGCCTTAAACTTTTCATTTTCTCTATAAGATAAAACTAATAAACTTGTTCCAGATATAAATAAAAAATTCCAACCAAATCCTAAAAATATTAGAGCTATTAAATAATTAACAAAATTTTGCTCAAACAAACTAGTTAAAATTGTGATTAAAAACAAAGTAACACCAGTATGCATTATTTTACTATGTCCGAATTTTTTTATTAAATTACCTGTAATTAATGATGGTAAAAACATTGCAGCTATATGAAATTGAATTACAAGTCCTGTTTTAGTTAAACTTATTTTTTCCATTATATGCATACTTATTGGGGTTGCAGTCATTAGAAATGACATTACTGCATAAGCAAATGCAGAGGAAATTAGTGCTTGTAAAAATCTTGGTTGAGAAATTAACTCAAAATAACTACGTGTTTTTTTTTCACTAACTTTATTTGGTTTGTGTCCATCTTTATAAAATAATAAAAAAATTGTTGATGTAAGGGTTAAAAAAGCAAGTGCAATGTATGATCCAGCATATAAATGTTCAGGAATAAATTCTTTTGAAATATTTGCTAAGTTCGGACCAATGAAAGCTGATCCTATTCCTGCTAATAGAATTATGGATATAGCTTTAGGTGCCATGTCTTTTTTTACAGTTTCAACTGCTGCAAAACGATATTGATGGCTAAAAGCTATTGCTGCACCAAGTAAAAAACATGCTACATTAAATAAAACAAAACTTTCACTGATTATTGAGTATGCGGCTAACAAAGATGACAAAGAACTTCCAATTGACGCAAATATAAACCCTGTTCTACGACCAATTATACTCATAATCTTTGCAGCAAAAATTGCAAAGATAGCTATTCCTAAAATTGATAAAGCCATTGGCAATGTGGCTAAAGATTTTATTGAACTAAGTTGTGAACCAATTATTCCACTTAAAAAAACTGTTACCGGTGCAGCTGTAAATGCAAAAATCTGACTTAAAATTAATAACCAAAGATTTTTATTCATTAAAAAATATACTTATCACCAAGATACATAGCGAATGCCATTGCCATTCCTAATAAAATATATTTCATAATATAATTACTTTATTTCGATTTTTTCTGGAAGTATACCCTTTGGACGATATCTCATAATAAATAATAACCCGATTCCCATCATTAAATACCTAAAGTAAGGAACACTCTCTATTAAATGTATTTTTAATTCATGAGTTTCTGGAAGACCGGCTGTAAATAAAGTGATTAAAAATAATGCAATTGGAGCTGCTTCAATCCATAGAAACCAAACTGCAAATCCACCTAGAATCGCACCAAAATTATTTCCACTTCCTCCAACAATTACCATTACCCAAATTAAAAAGGTGTATCTCATAGGTCTATAGCTTCCTGGTGTAAATAAACCATCTTGTGTAACTAGCATTGCACCGGCAATCCCTACAATTGCTGAACCTAAGATAAATATTAATAGGTGCTGTTTAACAACGTTTTTACCCATTGCATTTGCTGCTTCTTCATTGTCTCTAATAGCTCTCATCATTCTGCCCCATGGAGAATAAAGTGCTTTTTGAGTAACTATCAACAAAGCTATCACAACAATCAAAAATAAACCTGAGTAACAAAGTTTTACAAAAACTGATGATCCTTCAATAACTAGTTGATTGAGTGCAGCTTGTTTATCAGTAATATTAGATATTAAATCTAATTTACTGGAGTTAAATTTTGCAACTAAATTAATAAACCAATTAGTGGTTTGAAGGTCAATTTCGTAAGGTACAGGTCGATCTAATCCTATAACATTCTTAACGCCTCGTGCTAACCAGTCTTCATGTTTAATAATAGCAATAACAATTTCAGAAATAAGTAGAGTGGCAATTGCTAAGTAGTCTGCACGTAAACCAAGAGCAACTTTTCCAACTATAAATGCTAATCCAGCAGCAAAAAAAGCTCCAACTATCCAAGAAAAAACTATTGGCAAACCCAAACCTCCGAGAAAACCTGTTGTTGCAGGATTAACTGCTTCGATTGCTTCTATACTTGGTTCGGATGTAATTCTTATGATTACAATCCCCACAACAATTATTGCAGCTATACCATAAGATCTGATTTTAGATTTTTCAAAGTTCTTTAATACAAAGCGGACAGCAAATATCATAACTACTATTAACCACAAACACATTATAATATTGAATCCTCCAGCAACCCATGCTTCTTGTACAGGATCAACTGAAATTAAAACAGCAGCTAATCCTCCTAAAGCAGCATAACCCATAAGACCAAAATTAATTAGACCAGCATAACCCCATTGTATATTGGCACCCATCGTCATCACTGCTGAAATTAAACACATATTAAAAATCGATAGAGCAATGTTCCAAGATTGAAAAATTCCTACCAAAATAATAAGTCCAAGCATTATTGTATAAGCTAAAACTACATTTAGATTTTTCATCACAATATTTTTCCTTTGAATATACCATTTGGTCTATAGAGTAAGACAATCACTAATATAGAAAATGATACAGCAAATTTATAATCTGTTGATAGTAGTTGTACTAAAGTTTCTGGCTCCATACTCTCTGGCAAAACATAGATAAAAAATTTTTTATATGCATACGTTAAAAGTATTTCTGAAAAAGCTATGACATATCCACCTAAAAAAGCCCCAAAAGGATTTCCAATTCCTCCTACGATTGCTGCAGCAAAAATTGGTAGCATATTGTTAAAATAAGTAAAAGGTTTGAAGCTTTTATCTAAACCATACAATGCACCTCCTATCGTTGCTAAAATACCAGCAATAATCCATGTGATCATAACTACTTTTTTTGGATCAATCCCAGATAATAAAGCTAAATCTTCATTATCTGAATAAGCGCGCATGCTTTTTCCAGTTTTAGTTTTATTTAAAAACCAGAATAAAATTGAAACTAATATTAGTGTTATAAATATTGTTAATACCTGACTAGACTTAATAGCTAGACCTTCGTTAAGTCCTGTCATTTCTTTAAATTCACCTGCTTTGATAATAAATTTTTCACCATCAAAAAACCTTCTGTCACTAGGACCAATTATTATTCTAACTATAGCTTGAGTTACAAACATGACGCCAATGCTTACCATTGCGAGTTGAACTGGTGGACTTTTCTGGGTTCTATAATATCTAAATACAAAATTATCTATTAAGAGCATATATCCAATCATAAAAATTACAGCAAAAGGTATCGCAAGCAGAGCTGTGGGCAAAATGCCTAAAGAAATACCAAGTGATTGAAAATACCAAGTAATTAAAATGGTTACCATCGTTCCAAATGCCATCATATCTCCAGTCGCAAAATTAGCAAATCTTAAGATGCCATAGATTAAAGTTACAAATATTGCACCAAGAGCTAATTGTGAACCATAAGTAAGAGCAGGAACAAAAATGTAATTTAATAATAATATAATTGCATTTATAAAATCCATATTATCCTCCCAAAAAAGAGCTTCTTACTCTCGGGTCATTTAATAATTCTTTACCAGTTCCAGAATAACGATTTTCTCCTGTAACTAATACATAGCCTCTATCTGAAATATTCAATGCTTGTTTTGCATTTTGTTCAACCATTAAAATAGCAACATTTGTTCTTTTTACTTTTATAATATGATCAAACAACTCATCCATTACTATAGGTGATACTCCAGCAGTGGGTTCATCTAACATTAAAACACTTGGCTTTATCATTAAGGCTCTTCCAAGAGCAACTTGCTGTCTTTGACCGCCTGATAATTCTCCTACAAACTGATATTTTTTTTCACTTAGTATTGGAAAAAGTTCATAAATTTCTTCTATAATATTTTGATAATTATCATTTCGTAAATAAGTACCCATTTCCAAATTTTCCTCAACTGTCATTCCTGCAAAAACATTTTTTGTTTGTGGAACAAATGAAATTCCTTCTCTAACTCTATCTTGTGGTGAAAGTTTTGAAATATCCTTTCCATCAATTATAACAGAGCCAGACTTTAGATTTAAAAGTCCTAACATAGCTTTCATTGCTGTAGATTTGCCAGCACCGTTAGGACCAAGTATTGAAACTATCTCTCCCCTATTAACATCAACTGAGCAAGAGTTTATGATATCTGGACCATTTCCATACCCTCCTGTCATTTTTATCCCTTCAAAAAAAGCCATTAATTTTCTACCTTTAGTTTTGATCCTCTACCCAAATAACTTTCAATTACTTTTTCATCTTTCTTTGCTTCTTCAGCAGTTCCTTCAAACAAAACAGATCCTTCAGCCATAACAATTACTGGATTGCACAATCTACCTATAAATTCCATATCGTGTTCGATCATGCAAAATGTATATCCTTCTTCTTTATTTAACTTTAAAATTGCATTTCCTAAGTCTTTTAAAAGTGTTTTATTAACACCTGCTCCAACTTCATCCAATAATACTAATTTAGCATCAACCATCATTGTTCTTCCAAGTTCAAGCAGTTTTTTTTGCCCACCTGATAAATTTCCAGCTAGTTCATTAGACAAATGTTTTAGGTTTAAAAAATTAATAACATCTTGAGCTTTTTGTTTTATTACCAATTCTTCAGTTCTGACTAAGTTTGGTTTTAATAATGCTGTCATTAGTTTTTCACCTGATTGATTAGCTGGCACCATCATTAAATTTTCTAGGACAGATAAATTCGTAAATTCATGGGCTATTTGAAAAGTTCTTAATATTCCTTTAGAAAATAACTCATAAGATGGAACGTCAGTTATATCTTCACTGTTAAATAAAACTTTACCATTTGAAGATTTAAGATTTCCTGCAATTAAATTAAATAAAGTTGTTTTTCCTGAACCGTTAGGACCTATTATTCCTGTTATCGATCCTTTTTTAATTTTTAATGAACAGTCGGATACAGCAGCCAAACCGCCAAAATATTTAGATAGATTATAAACCTGTAAAATATTCTGATCTTGATCCATATAATTTTATTTACTTAGTCTTTTATGAATACTGTTAAGAGTTTTTTCTAAAGATTTATAAAACTTAGCTTTTGACAGCTCTCTAACTCCTTGTTCATTTAGTCCTTTTGGCGTTTGAGATTCTTTTACTAAATATTTTAAGTCTTTTTTTGAATTAACAACGGCATCTTCTGATAACGCTAGGAACAAAGAAGTAATATATTTTTGCGCATTCTCTCTTTTAACCCCCCTTTTAATTAACCAGTCCACCATTACTCTTAGCAATTCATAAAATGGCGCCATCATCCCAGAAGTAGACCAAAAATTTATTGAGGATTTTTCACTCTTAATTTCAACTGTAGTACCAATTTTATCAAAAAAATTCTTTACTTTTTTATTTGGCGGGTAGATTGGTACTGGACCTTTTTTTAAAGATATTGGAGGCAAAGGTATTGCTCTTATTATTTTTGCTTTAACTTTAATCATTTTTTTTAATTGAGCCAATGTTATTGTTGATATAAAGCTAATAATAGTTTGGTTAGATCTAAATTTTAAATCTTTAATAATTATTGTTCCTACAGCTGGAGTTATGGCTAAAAATATCCAATCGCATTTATTGATTATTTCTTGATTATTTTTAGATATATTAACTTTTTTGAATCTTTTGCTAAGTTTTTTAGCAATTGATCTATTTCTTGGTGAAACTAATATTTTAGAAAAAGATATTTTTGAATTACAAATACCTGTAACAACTGAAGAAGTAATTTTTCCTGCGCCAATAAAACCTAATTTCATTTTTCTACTATATCAGTAATACTTGATTAATTTTAGGTAAAAAAAAACCCCCAATAGGGGGCTTTTTAAATTTTAGTTACAAAATTTTATTAGAAGCTTTTTCCAATAGAAATTTTACCAGATCCACCTTCTAGATCTTTAATAGTCACAGAGTTGTTTGCGTTAGTGCTTGAAGCTACTGTCGCAGAATCAAAATCCATGTGAGTTGCTTCAACTCTCATAAAAAATCCACTGTCGAAAGTTCTCTGAGCGCCTATACCCCACATATCAAAGTCCATAGATGAGTTACCGTACTCTGATCCAGTTCCTAAAGATTCTTTAGTTATAATGTCAACAGAACCTACACCAGCTTTAACATACATACCGTCTGTAATGTTAAGTGCAACATAGTAAGTTGTTAAGTCTTCAAAACTTAACTTAACTGTGTTGGTTTTCGTTGTACCAGCTCTAGTTGGTTCTTGGTTATCTAGTCTTTCGTTTTCATTAGTTTCTGAATCCAAAGAATCTGGAACGTAGTCAACACCTAGTGTCAATCTACTTCCTAAAGTTTTTTCTAGAAATATTGAACTATATCCTGCAACTCCAGTAGCATCTTCAGTTTCAGTCTCAGTAGCATTAAGTCCTACATCTGTTTCAGTACCAGTAGCATGAAAAACTCCAAGGTTTCCAGTGATACCAATGTTTACACCAAGCTCTGCAGAAGCCATAGAAAATGTTCCCATCAGCATAAGGATCGCAATTGTTAATTTTTTCATTTTTTCCCTATATTGTTATTATTAATATTAATTAGATTACCTTATAGTAAAAAAGCCTCTAATTTACAGTATAAAATTAGTTAAAATATGCTTTTTTTAAAGTTGTTGTAATTATACAACAACAAAATCCTTTAATATTAGGACTTATTAAGCTCTCTAAATAACCTAGTTTTTTTGCAATTTTTGGTTTAAATAATTTAGGCGTAAAAAGTTTAGTTTAATTAAAAAATTTTCCCCTGATTCTTAAAAGTTCTCTACTTAAATTTTTGTTTTCTTTAAATGGTCTTCTTCCATGAAGCCAGAAATAGTTATTTGCAATGATGCTTGAGCCAGTAGATAGCTTAAGTATTATTTTGTTTTTACTCTCTTCAATACTATCAGAAAGATTTTGTAAAAAAATGCCCTGTTCCATACTTTTTGGCTCAGGAAATTGATCTATATAAGATATTTGAGATCTTCCTTCTTTATCTTTTGAAAATATAGGGTGCTCCACTTTATAATCTATATTTTTACTTTTTGGAGATCCCCAGATAAAATTTTGTTTTCCTATTGGATCATTAAATAAATTATTACAATATTCCAAGTCATCAAGGTGTAGCATAGCTGTTTCACCTCCTTCTGCATTTTTTTCTTCTATTTTAGTCATTAATAGCCAGTCAGTAGTTTCTTTTACGTAAGTTCCATCAGTATGAAGATCCATATTAACATAAGCTTTTCTTAAATAGGAATCACTTTTATCTTCATGTTTAATACAAAATCTTGCGTAGTATTTTCCTGCCATAGAATCATAATTTGGCGTTCCAATTAAATGTGCAATTGCTGTTGATAATTTAACTAAAAAAATATCATTAATTTTTGAATTAATACTTTTTGGTCCAATAATAAAACAACCCGTTTTTCTATCTTTAATAATTGAATTCATTAATTCACTTAATTTATTATCTGAAAGATCATCAAGACTCTTTGCAAGAGTAAAACGAGTAAATGGTTTGTATTCAAGAGCAGTAATATCGAATTTATTAAATGGGAATATTAATTTTTCAATAATCTCTTCTTCAATTTTAATATTTAGAACTCTTTTTGATTTTTTATTTTCTACAATATCAAATCCTCTAATTTTTTGCATAAATGATTTTAGTTAATATAAATAATAAAATCAATTATTAAAAACTAGAACTTAGAAAAGCTAATAGTAAAGCAGATAAAACTGTTGGATATACAAAGTTTTTTTTACTTACAAAAAATAATACTAAACAAATGAAAACAACTATAAATCTAATAAGATAATCT
>Ga0209667_1003219_pt1 | contig 10253 bp, 3 predicted proteins | sample SaaInlV_165m_DNA_2_FD_184682 | JGI IMG/M metagenome (GOLD analysis project Ga0209667, IMG submission 184682) | Marine microbial communities from expanding oxygen minimum zones in the Saanich Inlet - Saanich Inlet SI037_S3LV_125m_DNA (SPAdes)... | ecosystem: Environmental > Aquatic > Marine >... | reverse complement strand
CTTTAATCCAGCAAATAATGGGTCATAATCTGCAACGGTCATACCAACTTCGTATTCATCAAGAAGTACATCATATGGCGTGGTCTCAATACCAAAATATTCTATTTTTTGTTTAGTCATATCAACTAATCTCTGCAATTGTGGCTCAAATGCAGAAAAATCAGATTCTGCTCTTGCATTTTGCCAGCCCAGTAATGCTTCAGAACGTACTTTTGCAAAATCTGAAACGAACTCACTTGGAAGTTTTATTGATTTATCATATACTCTTCTCATTTCCCTGACATTGGCGGCTTGATCTGCATCAAGTCCGCTTTCTGATTCTAACTTCAACAATAGTTGTCCTAGATTTGAGTCAGTAATACGTGAATGTCTTTCTTTAGCTAACCACGCCAATATTTCACCACGTACTTCTGCTCCTTTAACGGGCATTATTGTTTCTTGATCCCAGCCTAAATGCCCCTGAATTGCGCCTAAACGATAGATGTCCTTTACCAATTCAATGAATTCATCATATGCACTCATAGCGATAGCGAAAGAGTCTTTCTTCATCAAATATACGATGCGCCAATTTTTATTCTACGATGAATATTTTTCGCTATATTGGCACACATTGAAGTCTTCAAGCGGATTGGCTTGTTCATGGTGAGGCCGTTCCGACGAAAAAGCGGAAAGGAACAAACCCCCTTAGTAGATGATGAGGAATTGGTTGAAGTCGTCAACGATGATTCTATAGAACCGGGTAATGAAGAAGATTCTTCGAGAACTGACGCTGAAGTTAGTGAGATTGAGGCAATAACTGTAGAAAATATTGCAGAAAGTAAAGAGATAACTGCTGAATTATTGAAAAATAGTTCACAGACGGTTGTGTGTACTTGTCTTGATATTCGCCGAGCAGATAATGTTCTCATTGTTTGCGACCCAACCACTGGAGAAATCGGTCAAGCCTTACATAGTGCTGCAATAGAAAGAACAGACCGTGTATTGTTGATAGTTATGCCAAAAGGTCGCCATCATGGGGATGAGCCACCTACTCCAGTTGCTAATTTAATGCGGCAGCAATCGGTAATTATTGCCCCAACTAGGTATTCTTTGACCCATACAAAAGCAATACGCCAAGCCCTAAAAGATGGAGCGCGTGTTGCAACAATGCCAGGAATGAATGTTGAAATGTTCACTAAAGGGGGAATTTCAGCTGATTTTACAGAAATTAAGCGTAAGATAAGTGATTTGTCACCAATATTGAGGCGCAAAAGAATTGTCAATGTGAAATCAGATAATGGAACTGATGTCACTTTTGAGGTAAATTGGAGAGAATGGAAAATGGATGATAATGGGATTTGTAACCGTCCAAAGATGCTAACCAATTTGCCTGCGGGCAAAGTATTCGTATTGCCTAGAGAAAATAGTATGAATGGAACTATCGTGATAGATGGATCTTGGGAATCTAACCTAGTAGATGAACCAGTTACTTTCTCCATTGAAGATGGTTTAGTCATTGATGTAAAGGGTGGTGCAATAGCAGCTTCAATACGCCAAGAGTTTGGCGAAGCGGCGAGAAGACAAAATGCAAAATATAGAGAAAATGTTTGGACTGTTGCTGAATTTGGATTCGGAATGAATCCAATGGCAAGACTACTCGGAAATGTTCTTGAAGATGAAAAGAGATTGGGGACCTGCTATTTTGCTGTGGGAGATAACACATCGTTAGGTGGTTCGGCTGCAGTTGGAATCCATATTCCTGGTGTCTTAAAAAATGCAAATGTATGGCTAGATGACACACAGATTATCGAAAATGGTACAATGTTGATTTGATTAATAACCAGCATTTGGAGAGCCGCAAATAGGGCAGTGTCTCCAATTTGGATCTAATCCAATTCCACAGCCACGACATAGTACACCTGAACGAATTGTAGGTTGAATTGGCGATTGTGGCTGATTCCAACCTTGTTGTGGTTGTTGTCGCTGTGGTTGTTGGTTCCAACCTTGTTGTGGTTGCTGTTGCTGTGGTTGTTGGTTCCAACCTTGTTGTGGTTGCTGTTGCTGTGGTTGTTGGTTCCAACCTTGTTGCGATTGCTGTTGGTTTTGTATTGGCCTTGGTTGTGGAATTGCAATTTCTTGTTGTTGTATTGGTTGCGATTTTTGACCCAGTGGCTTACGTACCGGAGCAACTGGCCTTGGCAATGATGCTGCTTTCTCAGCGGCAGCAGATGACATGAATTCAGAAAGGGACACAGACCCATCTCCATCGGTATCTGCTTGTGCATGTAGAACTGTGGCTTCTTCTATTGTAGTTCCTGTTGCTTCTGCTAATTCTTCAATTGATAACTGGCCACTTTCGTCAGTATCGGCTGCAATAAAATGCTCTGCTGCACTAACAAACTCTTCTTGCACAGGCTCACTTTGTTCAGGCTCCAATGCAATAGGTTCCGGTTCCGATTCTACTTCTTGTTGAACTTCTTCAACAATTTCTTGGACTATTTCTGGTTCAACTACTTCGGGAATTACTTCTTCAACTGTAGGTTCTGTTTTATCTTCAACAACAACACTGAACGCTCCAGCAAATGCATCTTGGGTGGCTTTTGCGACTTCATTTTGATTCTCAACATTTACTTGTATTGGCTGTTCTATTTCCTCTTCAATTTGTGGTAATGACACTTTATTTGTTTCCACCGGCAATGGAACTGATTCCTTACCCGGAATTGGAACATTTTCAATCTTTGGTGTTGGAACTGATTTTACTTCTTGTTTTGTTGTCTGAGTAGTTGTGGTTGGAAGTGTAACTACAGCAGAAGAAGCCGCATTACCGCTTGCAAGAGTCGTGATTGGAAGTGCGTGACCTGCTACATCTAAAGATGCAATTAATTCGTTTGCAATTGACAATAACGCTATTTCATTAGACCCCGGATTGGACACTAATGCTTCAAATTCATTGACATATCGAGTTACTTCCCCTGCACCGCCAGTAGTATATGCAATCGCTAATAACTTTAGGACATTCATTGGGTTTGAAATTGTCTTTAGCGCTTCAAAGTCTGCACCTGATGATTCTCTTTGGCAATTTCCTGCTCCCCCTCCTTGTGAATTTTCAAGACCAAGATAATTCAGCAATGGGTCTGTAATACTCAAGAGTGAAAGATGACCTGCAACTAAGAAGTAAATTTCTCCACCTTCGCATTGCATTCGTTGGCTAGCAGCTTCAAAATCAAATTCTCCAGGTGTTAGAACAATATCTGATAACTTTGCGAAAAAATTCTCCATCGCTTCAATTCTTTCCATTGCCATCATTTGGTATACAGCATCGGATGAATCTACAACACCAAAATATGCAGCGGCCTCATCAACCTCTATGCCTTCCGGCATTACTGCTCCTTCCGGTACTGCATCAGACATTTCCAACCCTCTCAATTGTTTGCGACCTTAGTCTACTTCTTATGGATGATGCCGCCGGACACTCCCTTGAAGGTTCTACGATTGACACTTTATCTACTCCGCCCTAAGTCAAAAATAGCCCTTGATTGCTGAGCAGTCCATCCTGTTTCTTGTAGTTGCATCATGATTGTTCGTTGTTCATCACCATCTGCTAAGGCTTGTTTGACCCAATTTGCAGCTGATTCTCTATCTGCAGTTTGGTGGCTTTCAAAGATGCTGAGATCAACTACCATTGTAGCCTTTCTCTTTGTCTTCTTTGCAACTTTGTTTTCTGTATTTTCATCCACCGAATCTGCATCTTCAGTACTTGTTTTTGGACTAACTTTGCCTTTAGCGCCTGGCGGACCTCTGCTAGGAGTTGCCTTTCCTGGTTGGCCTCTGCTAGGAGTTGCCTTTCCTGGTGGGCCTCTGCTTGGAGGTTTTGCTGACTGTCTATCGGAATCTCTACTCGGAAGGTTTCTCGCTGGACTCTTCTTTGGAGTGTTTCTAAAGGATGACATAAAGTCATCTTCATCATCATCATCATCGTCGAACCAGTCCTCATCATCTTCGTCGAAATCATAATCATCATCGCCACGTACCAATCTCATAATGATTACAATGACTACTAATAACCCGATTACACCCCCAATGATACCAATAAACGCCGTCTTAGAAATACCCATTATAGTTGAAGAGGAATCAGTATCAGCTACTATTTGTTTAGGACAGCCATCATCATACCCATCTACACCTTTGTGAACATCTATGCAGATATCATAGAAATCAAAGACGCCATCATTATCACTATCATATTCAGTAGCGTGACAACCATACTCATTTACTTCAAGTTTCATATTTGGATGCGTATCTGGGCAAAGGTCTGGATTAGTTCCTGAGGCATTATCTCCATAGCCATCTGAATCCCTATCTTCCCATTGTGTTGGATTATCGCGCAGAGATGCTGGTTCAAATTGATCTCTCCATCCATCGCCATCATCATAGCAACCAAGGAAATCCTCGAAAGACAAACCATGCTCTTCAGGACATTCATCTGCATTTTCGCCGAGTAAATTATCACCATATCCATCCCCATCTTTGTCGTGCCATTGTGTGGCATCCAATGGGAAAGCGTCGCCAGTTTGATTTTCTCTTAGCCCTGTTGTGGAGTTAAGTGAGAAGGTATAATTTCCCATCCATCCATCGCCATCAAGGTCTGTATCTAATGCAGTCTCATCTATACATCCAAACTCATCTACTGGGAAACCTATTGGCGTATCTAAACATTGATCGTCATTATTCATAATGCCGTCTGAATCATCATCTTTTTGTGAATCCCCACAGCCATTTGCATCTACAGCCTCTCCAACTGGAGTAAATGGACATTGGTCTACTGGGTCAAACACACCATCACCATCGGTATCTGTTGTTTGTTGGGTTTGGCTACAACCATGGACATCTACGACCTCCCCAAAGACAGTATCTTGGCATTGGTCGACATCATTCATAACACCATCTTGGTCATCATCCAATTGATTTTGAGCACAACCGTTAGCATCGACTTCTAAGCCAAAATCTGTATTTGGGCAAATGTCAAAATCATCATAGACAGAATCAAGGTCAACGTCTTCTGCATTGATTAGAGGACAGCCCATTCCATCTGTACCATTGAAAAATCCGAAAACGGTTGGACATAAATCTCCTTCAAAGCCCTCTAATTCATCTCCAAACCCATCGCCGTCAGTATCATACCACTGGGTCTTTTCCAAAGGGAAATCATCGAGTGAATCCATCCAGCCATCACCATCTATATCTGGACAGCCAGGGTGTGGTTTTGTTGAATTGCCCCATTGCCCCACACAGCCATCTAATACAAGTCCTGCAGCATTTGTGCCATTGTAAAAACTCGTCCATTGGTCTGGATAGCCATCAAAATCACTATCGATTGCCGCTACAATCTGATTAGGGAAGTAATCGGGGTTTGTGGCTCCCTGTGAATTATTATCACCGTATCCATCACCATCAGAATCTGCCCATTGAGTTGAATCATTTTCCCAAACATCGGCACCACGTGATACATTCCATTCAAGGAATGTCCCCAATTCTGAAGGATTACTTGCTCCGTCACCATCGCTATCAAGGCAACCAAATCGGTCACGCCAAGAAGAGCCCCAATCCCATGGACAGTTATCTCCACTTATTGGGTCTGAATCATTATCGCCCCAACCATCGCCATCATAATCTTGGTACTGGCTTGGATTATATGGGAATAAATCACCTGGTGCTGCGGAAGGGTCTAGCCATGTAGTACAGCAATCAGGACCATAATTATCTGCATATCCATCATTATCTGTATCTTTAGATTGTTTCCAATTGGTTGAAAATTCATCGCCCAAATAATAACTTCCATCATTATCTGACCAACCATCTTGGTCTACATCTATGCACCCTTGTCGGTCAATCCATGAAGTACCTCCAACATCTGAACAATCGTCTACTGAATCTGAATATCCATCGCTATCAAAATCGGAGCAACCCATTTCGAAGAAAGAAGAAGAGCCAGAAACTGTAGGGCAACTATCAAATGAAGGCCCCAAATTATTGTCTCCATAATTATCACCGTCATTATCAGCCCACTGATTACCTATTGTCGGCATCAAATCCAATAAATCGAAAATTAAATCTCTGTCTTGATCTGAATATAATCTCAATAAATCTACATCATTATTTGTCGAATCCCAAATAGATAGAATGATGGTCCCATTAGAATCAATATCTGCATCTATGGAATTACCTGTGCTAATATCTCCAAAAGACATACTCATCCAAGGTGCTGCTTCACCATTGATTTGATGTTTTGATAATGAATTCCATGTTAGTAAATTACTGGTTGGCTCACTCGTCAAAATGACATAGTGGTCATCAAGTTCAATCAAATCCCATGCACCTGCTGATGCTGATGGAGGTTGTGTAGCAATTGTCGTCCAGTTACCTTCATCATCTTCAATATAGATGACATCACTATTTCCATTTCCTCTTATCGCCATTGTTGCAGTAGTGGTGACTTCTAAATCAACTTGGTAATCATTAATTCCACCCTGTGGTTGTGGCATTGTTGGATTGGACCAGTTACTTTCATTCCACATGCTCTTGAAGAGTGAAAGAGTTCCCGAATTAGTCATTGAAGTGATGTACAAATATCCATCATCGGATAATTCCATATCTATATCAGAGGATAAATCTGTTTCTGCCTGAAGAACAGTAGATGTGATTGCGGTGCCATTCCAAACCCATTGACTCAAGTTAGAGTTTATTCCATCTGACTCAATCAACGCTATTGCAAATGAACCATTTGGCAGTAATAATGCAGGGTGGTCCGAACTTACCGCGTCACCTACATCTCCAATAGTTGTTAATGACCATGAACCTATCTTTGTAGCCAATTCAAGACTATCATCTGATGTATCTCTATAAATCAAATTTGTATTATTATTAGAATCTACGATAACTGAAATTTCTGAATCTAATGCGATTGAACCTCTAACCATTTCATGTGTCCAAGAAGATTCATCCTCAACGCTAACAAAAATCTGATTTCCTGTTCCGGAAGTATATGCAAGATGTTGTCGTCCTTGTTCATCAATTGTACTTCCGAGATATTGACCCATTGTTCCAATGGTTACCAGTTCATTCTCAACTGCTGAAAATGCCGAAGCAGTGTGATAGACAATTCCATTTGCGGCATCGCTGGTAAGGATAATTGGCCTTCCAGCATTTGAAACAGCATATTCAACAGTTGTGTTGTTTTCATTTGATGTTGTGATTAATTGATCTAACCACACCCCTATTGGACTACCATCATTAGCATGTTCCAACTTGTGTAGTTGGGTGGAATTATCAGCAACCATTGTCAACATCATGCTCGTTTCACCTGATGCTGATGCGGCGAGAGTCAAAGATAACAACTCGCCCTGATAATTGAATTCGGTTGCTTCCCAGTCTCTTTCAGATAAGATTTGATAATCCAATCCATATGATGCACCTCGATTTGAATTTCTTTTACTGAGAATCAATTCATTGAGCCCATCGCCATTCAAATCTGCAGCAGAAGCAATTGATACACCGAATTTTTCTCCACTATTACCCTGCACAATCGTCTGTATATCACTTCTAAAGCCAGAGGCTGAACCCAAGACTAACTTGACAATTCCATTCTTCAATGCTCCATCTTCAACGACTAGCATATCGCCAAATCCATCCTCGTTAACATCACCAGCACTACGTAATGCATATCCCATTCTTGAATTAGGTGCATCTCCTACAATCGTGTAATCAGGTGTACCTCCACTAATTCCATTCACAGAACCATAGTAAATCCACACTTTACCCGCTTGATAAGTAGTAGTCCCATTGAATATTTCAGAGAATGCTAATTCGTCAAATCCATCACCATTAACATCAGAAATAATTTCAATTTGCCATCCCATCAAACGTCCTTGTGATAAGGATTCAATATACGCATCGGGTGTACCATTGAAACCAGACATTGTACCATAGAATATTTCGATTGAGGAATATCCTGTAGGATCATCTTCAGAATCGGTATTGGCAATTACCAAATCTGCAAAGCCATCTCCGTTTAGGTCTCCCCCACTTGCTAATGCTCTTCCAAACAAATTACCATTTCTACTTTGGCTGATATTTCTATCAAGAGTTAATGCCGATGGATTTCCTAAATAGATACTAACTTTACCATTATTTGTGACATTGGATAGACCTGATATTATTGTTTGAGACCAATTCTTTGAAACGATAGCTAATTCAAAATCACCATCAAAATCACAATCGCTTATGGATTCAATTTTCCATCCAAATGCATCTCCAAGTGAACCACTTTGATTCCACCAAGATGAATTGTTTAGGCCATTACTCTCTCCGAGGAAGATTTCTGTTTTTCCATTATCATGTGATGTGTTATTTGAAACATCAAACCCTGGTGAGCCCAATGCTAAATCATCAAACCCATCGCCATTATAATCTCCAATGGCAACACCAGATGACAATTTATCATCTGTTGAAGTACCATTGATTACAATATCTGCTTCCGCAGTAGATGGACCAATTGCTGAGCCAAAGTAAATTTTCACTTGGCCGTTTTCAACCAATCCATCACTACTTGCAGAAGGATTTGTGTATACTAAATCATCAAACCCATCAGCATTGAAATCACCTACAAGCACATCTCCCTCAATGACATCTTGTGGACCAGCAATAACCCACTTTTCTTGTGTATCAATTCTACCATCATCTTGACCAGAAAGTGAACGAAGTAGTTGGACTGTTGTCTCATCTCCATCAACAACTGATGTTGCTATTTGTTCAACAAAATTAGAATCTAATCCCATTCCAATTATTTGACTTAAATTGCTATCCCTAAACAAAACACGGCTCTCTTGGACCCCGTTTTCTATTCTGATTAAACGTACTTCGCCATCTGTTGGTAAGGTGTACAAAATATGAGTTACTTCATCTGAATCAATTGATAATTCAATATCTATTCCAACTGGTCCATCATCGATAAGTGCTGTTTCCCATCTTGTTCCAGAATAATTTACTTGCCACAATTGCCCTTCAGTATTTCTAAATAAACCCCATTCTAAATCTTGAGAAGTTTTTGACAATTCCAAATGCGTCACATTAGCATCTTCGATTATTGTTCTTGTATGCCATGAAATTGATGTGTATACGGCTGATTCTTGAGCAATTCTGGCCATTTTTAGATCGTTGCCATCAGCATACAACAACTGATACCTTCCATTATTTGTCACTGAAAGTGCACAATCAACCAAAGATGATTGGTTGGAGGCAGGTGTTACTGAATCAACTAATGAACCATCCCAATTACCGTTAATATAGCGTCCAGCAACACGAATATTACCTTCAACTGTTGACCAGCAAAAATTAAGTTTCTCTCGACCAGTTACCACAATATCAGGAGTCCCTGGTGTTTCATTAGTGAAATTCTCCCAGAGTGTTTGGTCATTCAGTGCTTCACTTCGCCAAACATCCAAGGCTGATTCACTTCTTACTTTTGCTCCGAGAAGTCCATCAAAATCAATTGTGGTATCGGCAAAATCATGGCCATATCCATTTGAAAATGGTACCATTGAGACGCCCATAATAGGTTCTTGTGGCAATAAAAGTTCTTCCTCAACTGCCACATTGGAGAGGATTGGAGTCAATATTTGTGCAAGGAAAAAGAATGCGAGAAGCACCGATTTTATTGGCAAAGACTTGCTGCTCGCATCCGGCATAGCGTCATGATGAAGCCTATCCTTCTAAACGCTTCTCGCTATTTGACCACTTTGACCCCCATAGGGGGTCATGACTACGGAACTCAATAATGAAAATAATTCATAGGTGTATTTGACAATGAAGAACTCATGGGCTACTTCATGCAGGGTGCAAATGTACTCATTGCTGCCAATGGAAATTGGCCGATGAAAGCAATTTGGAAACCATTGGTTGACAATTGTCAATTCATAGTCGCATGCGATGGAGCAATCGTTCAATTATTACAAAATGACATCATTCCAGATTGCATCATTGGAGATTTAGATTCTGTTCCAAATGAAATAATAGAATCTCAAATAAAATCATTGCCAATCACAGTAATTCCAATGTTAAATCAAAACTCAAGTGACTTATCTAAGGCGTTAAAGTATTGCCAAAGTATTGAGGCAAAAAATATTGATGTTATCGGCATTGAAGGTGGGAGATTAGATCACCAAATCGGGGCATATTTTTCACTGTGCGAACACAACTCACATGCCATATTGCACCTC
>Ga0209667_1003211_pt1 | contig 10263 bp, 9 predicted proteins | sample SaaInlV_165m_DNA_2_FD_184682 | JGI IMG/M metagenome (GOLD analysis project Ga0209667, IMG submission 184682) | Marine microbial communities from expanding oxygen minimum zones in the Saanich Inlet - Saanich Inlet SI037_S3LV_125m_DNA (SPAdes)... | ecosystem: Environmental > Aquatic > Marine >... | reverse complement strand
ATTTAATGAATTCTGAATTTACGTTTTTAATTTTACCTGTATATCCTCCATCAATTGCTTGTTTTCTACCTTTTTCATTCACAATCAATAATTTCTTCTTCCTATCTGCTTCTATGACTTTTGCATCTACTCCTGATAATCCAATAGCATTAATTCCATTTTTTTGTAACATTTGAACAATTGTTTTATTTATTCTGCCTGACATTACCATTGTAAAAATTTCTGCAGTTTCTTTATCTGTATATCTACTTTTAATTCCACTTGGTGATGTTACAAATTTTGGTTCTTTACCTAATTGTTTACAAACTTTTGTGACTTCTTTTCCTCCACCATGAACAATTATGATACCTTCTGTTTCTGCAATTTTTTTAATATCTGAAATTGTAGATGGATGTAAATCATCTACTACACTTCCGCCAATTTTAATTGTGATCATTTCTAAACCGGAGTTAGCGGCGTATATCTTAGTCCACTCATTTCATCAAAGCCACACATTACATTCATGTTTTGAATAGCAGAACCTGCTGCACCTTTCATTAAATTATCTGATGCAGATAAAGCAATCAATCTATTATTATCCTCATCGAAATCAAATCCAATATCACAAAAGTTTGAACCTACTAAGAATTTTGGATCTGGGAATTTGTATAATCCTTTTTTATCTCTAATTAATCTAACAAAATTTTCATCACCATAAGCCTCGCGATATATTTTCCATAATTCTTTTTCACTAATGTCTTTTTTTAAAAATGTATGATTTGTACATAAAATACCTCTGACAACATCTACTGCATGTGGACTCATTGAGACGCGGATTTTACTTCCTGCAATTTCACTTAATTCTTGTTCAATTTCACCTGTGTGTCTATGTTTTGCTGGTTTGTAAGGTCTGATAACTCCTGCACGCATTGCATGTGCTGTTCCTGAACCCGAACCTGCACCCGAGGATCCAATTTTTGAATCAACAATGATATGTTCTGTGTCTATGAGATCATTTCTAATTAATGGTGCAAGTGCTAGTGTTGATGTTACCGCCATACATCCTGGACATGAAACCAGTTGTGCTTTTTTAATTTCTTCTCTATGTAATTCTGGAATTCCAAAAACTGATTTTGGTAAGTAATCTGGGTGTGGATGTGTCCAGCCATACCATTTGTCATATGCCTCTTGTTGATGTAATCTATAATCTGCACTCAAATCAATTACTTTAACACCCCTATCATAGAGTGCTTTCACAATTTCAGTTGCAGTTCCATGAGGTACTGCTGTAAAAATTACATCACATTGATCTGTTAATTTATCATAATCTAATTCTGAAAAAGTAAGATCTGTAAATCCCTTCAAACTAGGTTGAATTCTATGCAAGTATTCCCCAACATGTTGTCTTGATGTTACCATGCCAATTTCCACATCTGGATGATTAACTAGAAGGCGTAGTGTTTCTCCTCCTACGTAACCTGATGCTCCTACTACTCCTACTTTCATAATAGATCTTCTTTAAAGGAGTATAATTTATTTTGTTATATTGAATTTATTCGTAAATTCATTTTTTTATTCATAATCTAGATTCATGCTGACTACTATTCAACAAATAATGTCTCTAGTATGTCTTTATTAGATTTTTTAATTGAAAATATTCCTTTACTTGTTTTATGATAAAGTTCCAAATGACATAATCTCGTTTTTACATCAAACTTTTGACATAATCTTCAAAAATAAGTTACTTTTTTCATACTTTTTTAATATCTTTAGTTCTATGATGCCTAATTATTGTATAATTCTATTTTATGACTAATACTGAAATCTTAGATTCATGCACTACAGAATTTACAACACTTCCAAGTAGTTTCCCCTTTATGCCTCCAAGTCCTTTTGCACCTATGATTATCATATCCATTTTTTTTGTATCTGCAAATTTAGTAATTTCAGTTGATGGATTTCCACGTAAAACTTTAGATCCAAATTCAATTTCTTGTTTTTCACAATATTTTTTTGTAGTATCTAGCATTACATCAGCTTTTCCTCTCAAAAATTTTTCATAATTTATTACTGTTGAAACGAGAGTTGGATAAACAACAAGTATTGTTACACATGTAATTTTTGCATTATATAATTTAGCAAGTGAAATTGCAGTATCTAGTCCTTTTTTTGATGCACCTGAAATATCTAACGCAACTAAAATATTTTTTATTTCTGTTTTACTCATCACATTTTTTATTTTCTTTATAATTAAATCGTTTCGATAATTCAGGTAAAGTACGAATTTTTTTTTATAAAAATGTAATTAATTTATTACTTAATAAAATTGTAAATATAATATTCAAACCAATTATGAAAGTAATACATGATACAACATATTTTAAATATTTTGTAGTTTGTTTAATTTTAGATAACAGTGCAAACGGTATACCTATTACTCCACTAATGGCTGTCATTCCAATTGTACTTCCTATACCAAATAAAATTAAAAAATAAATCATTGTTTCAAAATTGACCATTGTTGAAGCAGTTAATGCTACCAGACTACCACTACCTGCAATACCGTGAATAGTTCCTATCAAGAATGCTTTATGAGTATGATTTTGCTTGTGATCTTGTTCATGGTTATGAAAATGTGTGTGAGAAATACCATTTGAATGATTATGTGGGTGAAAATGTTTTTGTTTAAAAATTTTTTTGTTTGAAATTGTTAAAATTCCTAAAACAATCAACATGAACCCTACAATTAATTCTGCACCTAGAAAAAAATTATTATGTATATTTAATGATAAACCTGCAATTATCAATCCAATTAAAATGATACTTGATGTATGTCCCATTCCCCATATTGCTCCTCTCAATGAAGAAATTATGCTCACTTCTTTTAACGCTATTTTTTTTGAACTATTCTTATTTTTAACTAATAATTGAGTTGAAACTGCACTAATGTGATCAGGTTCAAAAGCATGTATTAATCCAATCATTAAACCTGCCATAATTATTAAAAAAGGATTGTTGAATTGTAATATTTCAATTAAATTATCAATCATTTAGTTAACCTCTGTCCAAATAATGAACTTTCATAAATAATGTTGCATCAGGCTTTTTACCTGTAAATATTATTTTTTTCATTAATCTCTTTTTGGAATCTCAGCTCGTGGGTTTCCAAAATTATAGGTATTTCCAGTACCTTTGTAGTCTTTTGGTCTTACAGGATCTCCTCCGTCCAATCCTCTTTTTGTTAATGACAAACCTGCAAGTAATTCAATAACTAATCTTTGACCTAATCCTGAAGTAATTCCTCCGTTGTAGGAGCTGTTGTCACTAACATCATAAGCTGGAGCAATCTCTACTAAATCCATTGCAAATCTATCTGGATCAAATGATTTTGATAACTGTCGTATCATTCTGATGCCTTCTCTAGATGTAAGTCCATTTGGTTCTGGCTCACCTGTTCCTGGTGCATAAGATGGATCAAACGAATCAATGTCCCAACTAAGATAAACTGCATCTGTTCCGTCATTAGCTCTGTCAGCTATTTCTTTTGCAATGTAATCAATTCCTAATTCTTCCACATCTAACATTGTAAACCATTGGAAATCTTGATCAGACATCCACTTGTACAAATCTCGTCCTGGCCAATATCCTCTTGGACCTACTAATGAATAATTTTTACCTTTAAGGCATCCCATTTCCATAATTCTTCTAATATGTGCTCCATGATCATACTTGAATCCCGTTAACCCCTGTGGTGCACAATCTGCATGAGTATCAAAATGAATCATGCCTATATTTTTAAATTTTTTCTGAAAAGCTCTGACATTAGCATATGTTATTGAATGATCTCCTCCAAGCATTACTGGAATTCCATCCGCCTCTAGAACTTCTTTGACTTTTAGGGTCATACTTTTGTGAGATCCAATTACGTCTCCTGGTGAAACAACTACGTCCCCATAATCTACAGTTCTAAAAGTACCAAATGGGTCTGCTCCAGTTTCAATATTGAATCTTTCAAAAGGTGGAGATGGAATGGTAGAAGCCGCTCTAATTGCTCGGGGACCATATCTTGCTCCAGGGCGGATAGTAGTACCAAAATCAAATGGCTCTCCAATAATCGCAACATCTGGTTTTGCTTCTAGTAATTCTTTATGGTTTTTAACCCATGGAAGATGTAAAAATGTATTAATTCCTACAAATGGTGCAACATCTGCACCTTGGAAATCTTCACCATAAAAGTCTGCACCCATAACAATCGAATTCTATTATTGATTTTAATTATTAAGTAGTCTAAGTAACATACGAATATTTTTTTTGAGAATATATCCTTAGTCACTATGTTTAAAATAAAATTGTAGTAATATACGATTTAATTAAAGTATAAAAATTATATTGTCTTTAAACTATTATGCTATTAAAAAAATCAAAAAATGCTTGGCATTTTTTAAATCAGGGATTAATTGCTGTTCATTATAATCAATTCAAAAAAGCAATCTCTTATTTTGATAAAGCTATTTTATTGGAACCTCAAAATACTGTATTACAACTTCATAAGGGAATGACCTTACATAAAATTAAAAATTTTAGAGATGCAATTATTTGTTATGATAATATGTTGATGATTGATCCAAAAAATTTAGATGCCTTGTATAATAAGGGCATTGCATTTGATTCAATGGGACAAACTAATGATGCAATTAATTGTTTTAAGGAATCTCTTGTTATTGATTCTGCCTTTTCTAATTCATTGATTTCATTAGGTATGTGTTTTAGTAAATTGGGAGATCATGAAAAGGCACTTGTTCTAACAGACGATGTTCTTTCTATTAATCCGAATAATGCGGAAGCACTTTATAATAAAAGTCTGATTTTAGGTAGATTAAATCGTAATTCAGAGTCAATAGTTTTCCTCAATAAGGCAATTGATGAAGATGCTTACCAATCTAATATCTTATTCGAAAAAGGGCAAAAACTTACAAAAGAAAAAAAACATGAAGAAGCAATAAGGTACTATACTAGAGCTTTAGAAATAGATAAAAAAAATACAAAAGCATTGGTTGCTAAAGGCTGGACTCTTGATTTTGCAGGATTTTCTAATAAAGATATTTTTATTTTTTATGATGAAGCCATAAAAATTGATCCAAAATGTACTGATGCATTATTCAATAAAGGAATAGTGTTTGATAAAACTGGATTATATAAAAAAGCTATAGATTGTTTTGACAAAATTTTAGAATACGATCCTGAAAATATTAGAGCTCTTTATAGTAAAGGTGTGGCCTATGTATCATTAAAAAATTATGGAAAGGCAAAGGCTTATTGTGAATTTGCATTAAATATTGAACCTAATAACGTTGTTGCATTATGCACAATGGTTTGGTGTTTGGAACATTCTAAGAAATATGGTGAAGCACTAATCTATTGTGATAGAGCACTTAAAATTGAACCAAATTATGTTTATGCCATTAGTTATAAAGCTAAATTGTTTTTCTTATTAAAAAATTATGAAGAATCACTTAATTGGTATGATAAAGCATTAAAAATTGAGCCTAATAATCAACCTGCGATTTTTCATAGATATAAAGTTGTAGCAGAATTAGATAAAAAAAATAAAGAACCTTTTTTAAAAAAATTCTTAAAATTATAATTTTAAAAAATTTTTATATTTGTTTTTTTATTTACCTCTATGCAACAAGTTAGTACTGTTGAAGAAATTCATAATGCATCACAAAAAGCAATTGCTGCTCTTTATGGTGATGTAAGTGATTTCAAAATAAATGAAACCTTTGCAATCCCTGAAAAAGGAACTAGACAAGGTTGGGATGTTCAAGTCAATTTTATGCTAAATGCCTTGAAATATACTGTAGATCTGGAAATTCAGGAGAAAGATGGGCATATAGTTAATGCAAGATTGATTGATACCATGACTCCTCTTTAGTTTTTTATTTTTTTAAACAGTTAACACTTTTTTTGCCATTTCCATTTTACTAAATAATTCACTGATGTATTTATCGACAAATTGTTCAAAATTTAATTTCATTTCATTTTTCAAAATTTTTTTCTGTTTTTGATATTCTTTATGCAGAAATTTAAAATCTGTTTCTTTTAGATTTAGTGTATTATTTTGTGTATCATTTTTTGATTCAATCATATTAACTAGAAAATAACTGACAAATTTTGTAAAACATGTAATTCTGTATTTTTCCTGGTATTCTTGGCTCAATATCTTATAATTTTCCTGTAGCCACTCTTTTACGTCTGATCTTACTGTAATTGAATTATATCGTCCAGTTAAATCTAGTTGTAATTTATGAGAATGTACTTGATATCGTTCTGCTTTGATTTCATTCATCATAATTATTAGAGTACTGGGCAAGAACATTCCTAGATAGTTTCTATCTGTAACATCTTGGAGTTTTGATATTACTGAAGGTTTCATTCCAATTGTTGAATATCCCTTTGCAGGCATAATTTTTATTCTAATTGATGCTTATATTATTTTATTATCGTAATTTTTGAAAATTAAATGCACTATCTTTTTAATTCTTTAATTAATCGAATTACTACCCAAAATATACCTAATCCTATAATTCCTATTCCGAGACCACTGTAAAAAGTATTAGTTGTTCCAGATTGACTTAAACCTACTCCCAATATAATTAAAATTACTGCAAATGCATATTGTTTATCCATAAAAAGAAAATATGTCATTTGAGTAATTAAATTTATAATTTTAAAAAATTAATTTTTTATCATCATTTTAAAAAATAATTATTTTTTATCAATTTTTTGAATTACAAGTATTATACGAATTTTATTCAAATAATTTTACGTATTTTACTATCTCCTAGTGACAAATCAGTAATATTTCTACCTTTAAATTGTTCTATTTTTGAGGAAATCATTAAAAATTTTATAATTTTTTTATTAAATTGTATTATACATCTAAAATAATAATTAAAAACGTACTTTACTTGAAATTTTTAATCTTTAAATAATTTTTTATCACTAGAATTGATGCATTGGTTGAAATGGAGAGCTTTGGAATTGCAGTGGCAGCATTTATTGTTATTACACTTGTAGTTGGAATTTTTGCTGGAAGATTAGTCAAAAATAGTGGTAAGCGGTTAATTGTTGCTGGAAAAAGTTTACCTCTCTTTATGGTCGGTACAATGCTTGCAGCACAAGCAGTTGATGGAAATTCAACATTAGGAAATATTGCACTTGTATTTGAATTTGGATTTTGGGCCGGTGCAGTAATTCCAATTGGATTGGGAATTTCAATTTTAATGGTTAGTGCATTTTATGCAAAACCTCTAAACAAAATGTCGATGATTACATTGCCTGATTTCTATTTTAGAAGATTTGGAAATGGAGCTGAAGGAATATCTGGAATATTAATGATAATTAGTTTCCTTATTCTCGTTGCAGGTAATTTGGCTGCTAGTGGATTTATTTTAGAAGTTGTATTTGGAATAAATTATTTTTATGGAATAGCAATTTCAGCTATAGTTGTTGTAATATACACGGTTGCCGGTGGATTGTTTGCATCCGCATATACAAATCTATTTCAAGTGTATCTTGCAATCGGTGCATTCTGGGCCGCATTCCTTTTCTTCTTTGGAGGATTTGCAGATACGCCATGGGATGTAATTTATAATAATGCTCCTCCTGAATTTATGGATCTTTCAGGATTGTTTGATATTGCAAATGGTGCACTGATTAATTGGGGAGCTATCCTTGCACTTGGATTAGGTGATATCATTGCGTTGGACTTTATGGAAAGAGTATTTGCAGCTAAGAATCCAAAAACTGCACAACGTGGCGCATTAATGGGTGGTGCATTAACCATGTTCACTGTAATTCCTACCAGTATGTTGGGAATTGTAGCATTCTATTATTTGCCTGCTGACACATTACCTGATTTAGCATTACCATTGTTAGCTACTGAGTTTATGCCATTTGCAATCGGTGCTGCAATTTTAATGGGCGTGATAGGAGCATCCATGTCCACAGCTAGTGGTGGGTTATTAGCTATTTCAAGTGTAATCTCTAGAAATCTGATGCAAAGAATAATTCGACGACGTTGGATGGGTAAATCAAATTGGAGTGATAGTAAATTACTCCAAGTAACACGACTTACTATTATTCCAATGATGGTAGCTGGAACAGCAATTGGTTACTTTATCCCAGCTCCTGGAATTTACCTAATTTTAGCATTTGACATAGTTTTTGCAGGTGCCTTTGCACCTCTTACATTTGGATTGTTTTGGAAAAAAGCAAATATGCCAGCAGCTATAACTGCTTTGATTGTAGGGTCTGCAATTAGATTAATTTTCTTCTTCACTATGCCAGAGGAATGGGCTGGATTAGATACTATGATACCTCCAGTAATTGCAACTGTGTTATTTGTAATTGTGGCATATGCAACACAAAGCAAGTATCCTGGAAAATCACGACATGATGTACGAGATTATGTTCCACCAGAGGAAGATGTCATAGCCGGTGAAGATTTGAAACACTTTGGAGATGGTAGTCAAGCTATGCCAGGTAGTTATGATCCAAATACATCTGAGCCACCTGATGATGATCTTTCAAGTCATAATGCAATGCAAAAATAATTTAAAATAATTTTATTTGATTTAAAATATTTTTTAATTAGTAATTTTAATAGATATGATGAAATACCCTGGTTTACTTGATGAGGATGTTTCTCGTATTGGTGTTCAAGAATCACAAATGCTAAACCTTATTTCTGGAAAACTGGTTACAGATTTAGTTAAAACATCTTTAGGTCCAAAGGGCATGTCAAAAATATACATTGACATACTTGATGAGGATACATTAACAAAACATGGTGGTGCATTTTTAAGAAAAGTTGATGTTGATCATCCTGCAGCAAAATCTGTTATAGATGCAGTAAATACTGTAGATACACATGTGGGCGATGGTACTACGTCCTCTGCCATTTTGATAGGCTCATTACTTGATAATGCTAAAGATTTGTTAAATATGGGAATCCCTGTGACTGTGATCATTAAAGGTTATGAGCGAAGTCTTGATTATACCTTAGATGTATTGGATGATGTAAAAATAAGTTCAAATAATTTAGATCAAAAAATAATGAAACAGCTACTTGTTACCTGTTTAGATGGTAAAGCTCTTTTTGATTTATACGAATCACAAGAAAAAATTTTAAACTTGATGATTGAATCAATTTCTTGCATTAGGGATTTTAAAAATAATTATATCAATACTGATGATATTAAAATTGAAGAAAAAATTGGAAATATTTCTGAAACTCAATTAATTAGGGGCACTATACTTGATAAAACAATTGATAGTTCTGCAATGCCTAGAAGTATTGATAACCCAAAAATTTTACTAATTAATGAATCCCTAGAAACAATGAAAACAAAATCTGAATCTGAAATTGAAATTACTTCTCCTGAACAAATGAGTCAATTTTTAATTCAAGAAAATACTGATTTGGAAATACTTGTAAAAAAAATTGTTGATGCTGATATTGATGTGGTAATATCTAGAAAGGGTGTAAATGACTTTGTTCAGGAGGCTCTTGCACAAAAAGGAATTATTACCATTCGAAGAGTAAAGTACAATGACTTATGGTGGTTAGAAAAAGCAACTGGGGCTAAAACTTGTAAGGATATTCACAAAATATCTGGTGATGAAATAGGACATGCCAAAAAAATTTATGAAAAAACTATTGGTGGTGATAAAATGATTTTTGTTGAAGGTGTTAATCCAAAATCTGTTACTTTGTTGTTACGTGCTAATTCAAAGCGATATTTGGATGAGCTTCATAGAAATGCCTTAAATGGATTTAAAGTCCTGAAAAATTTTATTGAAAACCCATTCATTGTATTAGGTGCAGGTGCAATTGAGGGAATTATTGCAGAAAAAATTAGAAATCATGCCTCCACTATTGAAAATAAAGAGCAGATTGTGTTGGAAAAATTTGCTAATTCCGTAGAAGAAATTCCATTAACCTTGGCCCGAAATATTGGAATGAATGTAATTGATACCAAAACCCAATTACGTGCTAAATTTGCAAATTCAACTAATAAAATTAAATGGTATGGGGTGGATTATAATCTTAGAAAAATATCTGATATGACTTCATCAAAAATTATTGAAACATCTATTGTGAAACAACAGATTTTCAATACAGCTGTAGAGGCAACTAATATGATTTTAAATATTGATGATGTCTTTATGAAAAACCAAATTGATAATACTCATTGTCATGTTGATGGCCATGTTCAT
>Ga0209667_1003208_pt1 | contig 10269 bp, 13 predicted proteins | sample SaaInlV_165m_DNA_2_FD_184682 | JGI IMG/M metagenome (GOLD analysis project Ga0209667, IMG submission 184682) | Marine microbial communities from expanding oxygen minimum zones in the Saanich Inlet - Saanich Inlet SI037_S3LV_125m_DNA (SPAdes)... | ecosystem: Environmental > Aquatic > Marine >... | reverse complement strand
AGATAAAGTCTGTAGAAGGTGTTGAGGAAAAAGTTGCAAAAAAGATATATAACTTCTTTCACGAATAATTATGCTTAGAAAAATTCCAAACATATTAACAATTGGACGAATAATAATTGTCCCCTTCTTTGTCTTGGCCTTCTATCTCCCTGGTTTTTATGGAGATTTAACTGCATTAATATTATTTATAGTAGCCTCGTTTACTGATTTTTTAGATGGAATGTTAGCTCGAATGCTTGGAGAAGAATCTAAATTAGGAGAGTTATTAGATCCAATTGCAGATAAAATTATAGTAGCCACAGCATTAATCTTATTAGTAATGGATGGAACCATTAAAAATTATGAAGTTATAGCAGCAATAATTATTCTTACTCGTGAAATATTAATTTCAGGACTACGAGAATTTTTAGCTAAAGGACAAATAAAACTTCCAGTATCAAATTTAGCAAAACTAAAAACTGTTTTACAAATGATTTCAATTGCTCTTCTGCTTTCGGGGGATACAGGAAATAAGATTATAAACTTTCAAGATTATAATGCTCAAACTATAGGGATTATACTTCTTTGGCTTTCAGCATTTTTAACTCTATTTACTGGGTACGATTATATGCGTAAAGGAATAGATCACGCAATGTCAGAAGACAATAAAGATTAAGCTGCTTTTTTCTTTCTTACTAAAGCTTGATAACTTTCGTTTAAATCAATTATTGTTTCACAAACCTTAAATTGATTTTCTGCAATACATGAAACTGGTGTTACTTCTGCAGCTGTACCTGTTAAAAAGCATCCAACAAAACTTGAGAGTTCTGATGGATTAATTTTTCTTTCATGTACTTTAATATTTTTAGATTTTGCAATTCCAATAACTGTTCTTCTAGTTATACCATCTAAAAATGAATCTGGGATCGGAGTATGAATTTCTCCATTTTTATCTTTAAAGAATATATTTGCCCCTGTCGCCTCAGCAACATTTCCTTCATGGTCAAGCATTAAAGAGTCTGTGTAACCTTGTTTTTCAGCTTCATGTTTTGATAATGTACAGATCATATAAAGACCTGAAGCTTTTGTGTCCCAAGGTATTGTATTAGGAGCTGGTCTTCGCCAGTTTGAAATATTTAATCTAATTCCCTCAACTTTAAGTTTTGGATCAAAATATGACCCCCACTCCCAAGTTGCTATCGCAACATGAATTTTTGTTTGTTGAGCAGAAATTGCCATCATTTCACTGCCTCTCCAAATAGTAGGCCTTACATATCCATTTTCTACTTTTTGAACTGAAATAATATTATTACTTGCATCGTTTATTTCTTTTTCAGTATACGGAATAGTCATTCCCATTCTTTTTGCAGAATAAAAAAGTCTTGAAGTATGTTCTTCTAATTTGAATATTGAGCCCTCATAGACTCTCTCTCCCTCAAAAACACAACTAGCATAATGAAGTCCATGATTTAAAACGTGTATCTTGGTATCAGCCCAGTCTACAAGCTCACTATTATACCAAATTTTTCCAGATCTTTTGTCGTAGGGTGTCATAAATGAAATTTATTATATTATAACTGAAAAATATCTTTGTATCTGTAATATGTCAATATAACTTACCTATAATGAAAGAACTTTTATATTTAAAAGATGATCAGCTAAAAGATTTAATTGAGAAATTATTTGTTGGCTATAGGGAATCATTTTCAGACTCAAAAAGAGTATTAGATAAATATTCTATTGGTTTAGCACACCAAAAGGTTATTCACTTACTATCAATGTATCACGGTATTTCTATTTCTGAGCTTTTAAAACGACTGAAAGTAACCAAGCAAAGCTTACATAGAGTTCTTAAAGATTTAATTAAATTAGAAATTATAGAGTTTGAAAAAGATAACCAGGATACAAGAATTAAACATGTCTTTTTAAATGAAAAAGGACAAAAAATATTTAATGAAATTTTTGATCTACAAAAGAAAAGGATTTACAACGCATTACTTGACTCAAGTTCAGAAGAGGTAATTAATTTTGATAACGTATTAAGTAAAATTATAGATGGATAAATTTATTGCACATATTCTTGTTGTTGATGATGATGACGGAATTAGATCTCTAGTTAAGAAATATTTAAATGAAAAAAATTTTTTAGTAACAACTGCAGATAGTGCAGAAAATGCTGCTGAAAAAATCAAAATTGTAAAATTTGATTTAATAATTTTAGATATCATGATGTCAGGAAAAAGTGGTTTGGAATTTATTAAAGAACATAAAAAAAAATTAGATACACCTATTATACTGCTAACTGCCAAAGGTGAGGCAAATGAAAGAGTTGAAGGGCTTGAAATTGGAGCTGATGATTATTTACCCAAACCATTTGAACCAAAAGAGCTCGTTTTAAGAATAAAAAATATTTTAGATAAAACTCTTCAAACCGAACAAAAAAGAATTATAGAATTTGCAAATATAAAAATTGATTTAAACAAACTTATAATTGGTAAAAATGATAAAGAGTTTAAAATCAATAACACTGAAAAAATAATTTTAGAAAAAATGATTAATAGTCCTGGTAAAATATTTTCAAGAGAAGATATAGGTCGATTTATAGATTTAGATAAAGAGAGATCAATTGATGTAATCATAACTAGATTAAGAAAAAAAATTGAGATTGATCCAAAAAATCCAAAATTTTTACAAACAATAAGAGGAGCTGGATATGTTCTCTGGATTGAATAATTTTTTTAAAAAAATATTACCAAAGAGATTATTTTATAGAGCTCTTTTAATTGTTGCAATACCTGTCTTGGTTATTCAGTTAATTATTACTATTGTTTTTTTTGACAGTCTCTGGATTAAAACAAACAAGGGGATGACTAGAGCATTAGTTAACGAAATTAGCACTTTTGTTAAAGTTTATGAAAATGAAAAAACTGATAAAAAAGAATTAACAAATCTTTTTTCACTATTTTTAGATCTTAACATAGAACTAATAAATAATAAAAAATTTGAAAATGAATATAATGAAAGATGGTTTAGTCCTATTGATAGAACTCTTAGAAGAGAGTTGAAATCTAAATTCAATTCAGAAAAATACTGGTTTGACTCAACAAGTTATAAAGAATTAATTGACCTAAGAATACAATATCAAGATGGTTATTTTAAATTCTTAGTACCAAAAGATAGAGTTACAAGCTCTTCTGCAAGAATATTTGCACTCTGGATCACCGTTCCAGCTTTCATCATGGTGATTATCTCACTAATATTTTTAAAAAACCAAACTAGACCAATCACGAACCTTGCGCGTGCAGCTGAAAGATTTGGAAAAGGTGAAGAAATACAAGAATTCAAACCTTCAGGTGCTCTTGAAATAAGACAAGCAGGATATGAATTTGATAAAATGAGAAAAAGAATTTTAAGACATTTAAATCAGAGAAATGAAATGTTGTCAGGGATTAGCCATGACTTAAGAACGCCTCTAACAAGAATGAAATTACAAATTGTCTTCCTTCAAGACAAAGATTTAGGTAAAAAATTAACTGAAGATATTAATGAAATGGAAAAAATGCTTAATGAATATCTACAATTTACTAGCTCTTCTTACATTGAAAAAGGTGAAATTTTTAACTTATCAGATTTATTAGAAAACATTATTGAAAAATATGCAAATGAAAATATTTCAAAAAATCTAATTCCAAGAGTTTATTATAATGGTAGAAAAAATTTAATTACTAGATGCCTAAATAACATAATTGATAACGCTCTTAAATATGGAAATAAAGTTAACATTAAACTTAATAAAAAAAATACAAATTTATTTATAGTAATTGATGATGATGGTCCCGGTATATCAATGAAAGAACACGAAAACGTATTCAAACCTTTCTATAAAATTGATAAAGGAAGAGCAGACGCAAAGTCAAGTGTGGGACTTGGTTTGTCAATTTCTTCTGATATTATCAGATCTCATGGGGGAAATATAACATTAGAGGAATCTAAGATGAACGGTTTGCGTGTTAAGATTTTTTTGCCGACTTAGCTTTTTTTTTCTTTATTTTTTTAGATTTTTTAATTTTATTTTCTAAGTTTTCAACTCTTTTAGCTAATACTTCAAATTCATCTTTACTTGTGAGTTTCATTTTAAATACAATTTCATCTCTTTTAGATTTTAAAATATTTAAAAGCTCTGAACTAAGATCCTTTGATGAAATTAAGCCTTGTTCAAAAAGTTTTGCTAACTTATCAATTATAAATTTAGAATTTTTCATATATAATATATACTTTACAAGTATTAATTAAAATGTTCATCAATAATTTTGACCCTATTGCTTTCCAAATTCTATCATTTGAAATTAGATGGTATTCTTTGGCCTACATTACCGGAATTGTAATCGGTTGGCTGTTATGTAAAAATATTTTCATAAAAAAATCAAATATTTATGAAAAATTTGATGATTATATAACTTACCTAATTATTGGAATAATTATTGGCGGTAGATTGGGATATGTTGTATTTTATAATTTCAATTTTTATATCAATAATATTCTAGATATTTTTAAAATTTGGGAAGGCGGAATGTCTTTCCATGGAGGATTGATAGGCATTATTATTGCCAGTATATTTTTTGCAAAGAAAAATGATCAAGACTTTTTCTCATATACAGATTTAGTTTCATTAGTTGCGCCTATAGGAATTTTTTTTGGAAGATTGGCAAACTTTGTTAATTCAGAACTTTACGGAACATACTCGGAAGTTCCCTGGTCAGTCACATTTATTAAGGTAGATAATTTATCGAGACACCCATCACAATTGTATGAGGCAATTCTAGAAGGTATAATTTTATTTTTAATTTTAATGTATTTTAGAAAAAAGAATTATTTAACAAAACCTGGTTTAATTTCAGGATTATTCCTAATCTTCTATTCAATATTTAGATTTTTTATTGAATTTTTTAGAGTACCAGATGAACAGCTGGGTTACTTAATATTTAAATTATCAATGGGACAAATCATTAGTTTAATATTTCTATCAATTGGAATTATTATATTTTATCTTAAAAATGAAAACAAATAGTCGATCAAGCCTACCCTTAGATAAATTCATAGAATTAGCTCTTTACGACGAAGACACAGGTTATTACATGAAAAAAAACCCCTTCGGAAAAGAGGGTGATTTTATTACTGCCCCAAATATTACAAGGATTTATTCAGAAATAATCGGTATATGGGTAATAACTTTTTGGAAAAGTATTGGCTCACCAAAAAAATTTAATCTAATAGAACTTGGTGCAGGAAATGGCGAAATGATGAAAGTGATCATTGAAACACTAAAAAATTTTCCAGAATGTTCTGATAATTGTAATTTTCAAATACACGAAAAAAGTACTTTTTTAATAAATAAGCAAAAGCAAAATCTAGAAACTAAAAATGTAAACTGGGTTGATGATATTTACAAAGTTGATTCATATCCAACAATATTTTTAGCTAATGAATTTTTTGATGCGCTGCCAATTAAACAATTTTTTAAGAAAAAAAATGACTGGTACGAAAGATTTGTAAATTTAAAAGCAATAGATAAGGCTAAATTTGAAGAACAAATAACAGATATTAAAAAAATTGAAAATAACTTAAATTTTGAAATATCAAAAAATCAAGACATTATTGAATACTCACCAATCTCATTTGAATATTTGCAAGCCATTTGCAAAATTATAAAAAAAAATGATGGAGGAATATTAATCATTGATTATGGATATTTAAATTCAAAAATGAATGAAACTTTACAAGCTGTAAAAAATCATGAGTATTCCAATATTTTAGAGGATATAGGAAACTCTGATCTTACATATAATATCAATTTTAATTTATTTGAAAAATTTGTTGATCAGTTTGATGATTTAAATTCAATTATTAGTAATCAAAAAAAATTTCTAACTAGTATGGGAATAATTCAAAGGGCAGAAATTATAAGTGAAAATATAGCTTTTTCAAAAAAATCAGACTTATTCTACAGAATTAGACGTCTTATAGATGAAAAACAAATGGGTGAACTTTTTAAAGTAATGTTAATAAAGAGAAAAAAAAATAAATTTAAAACAGGCTTTGAAGTTGATTAAATCAAAAAAACTATCAAGATTAAAAGATTTAAAGCATGGCTTTTTTAATAGCATTGGTGGCCAATCAAAAAATATTTATAAGAGTTTAAATTGTGGTCTTGGATCAAAAGATAAAAAATCAGATATTAAAAAAAACTTACAAATAGTGAGAAAAAATATAAGCAAAAAAGCAAAAAATATTTTTTTACTTCATCAATTTCATAGCAATAAATTCATTTATATTGATGAAAAATATCAAAATAAAAAAAAACCTAAAGCTGATGCTATAATAACTAATCAAAAATTACTACCCATCGCAGTTTTAACAGCTGACTGTGCACCAATATTAATTTATGACAACAAGATAAAAATGATAGCAGCAATTCATGCAGGCTGGAAGGGTGCTTACAAAGATATTATTAAAAAAGTTATCAGATTTATGATAAAAAAAGGTTGTGAAGAAAAAAATATCACAGCTGTGGTAGGTCCTGCGATTTCCCTAAAAAATTATGAAGTTAAAGAAGATTTTAAAAGAAAATTTATTAAAAAAGATAAAAAAAATTTTTTATTCTTTAAGACTATTAGAAACAAACTATATTTTGACTTAACTGGATACATTTATTCCTCTCTTAAAATTATGAAGATTAAACAAGTAGATATTTTAAAAATTGATACATTTGATATTAAAAACAAATTTTTTAGTGCGAGAAGAGCTTTAAAATTAAAACACAGTGATTATGGTAGAAATATTTCAATAATTATGCTAAATTAGATCTTTCAATGAAATTATTATCTGGCAATAGCAATAAACCTCTTAGTAAAAAAATTTCAAAATATTTAAGATCTAAATTGGTCAATTCTAGCATCAAAAATTTTTCTGATGGTGAAATTTACGTAGAGATTAATGAAAATATTAGGGGAAATAGTATTTTCATAATTCAATCAGTTTCATCTCCTGCTAATGACAATTTAATGGAACTTTTACTTTGTATTGATGCGTTAAAACGATCCTCAGCAAAAAATATTACAGCTGTTATTCCTTATTTTGGATATGCTAGACAAGATAGAAAAGTTGTTCCAAGAACATCCATCTCAGCTAAGCTTGTTTCAAACCTAATCACTAAAGCTGGAGCAAATAGAGTTGTAACAGTTGATTTACATGCTGGTCAAATTCAAGGGTTTTTTGATATTCCAGTTGATAACTTGTTTGCGACTCCAATTTTTGCACGACATGCAAAAAAGAAAATTAAAAATAAAAATGTTATTTGTGTAGCTCCTGATGTGGGTGGCACCGAAAGAGCAAGGGCATTAGGTAAACTTTTAAATGTAGGGCTTGCGATAGTGGACAAAAGAAGACCAAAACCTGGTCAATCTCAGGTAATGAATGTAATTGGAGATGTTAAAGAAAAAACATGTGTAATTGTTGATGATATTATTGATTCAGGAGGAACAATTGTTAATGCAGCTAAAGCACTAAAAGACAGGGGTGCAAAGGATGTTTATGTGTATATTACTCATGGAGTACTGAGTGGTGAAGCAGTAAAAAAAATTAAAAATTCTGTGATAAAGAATTTAGTAATCACAGATACAATTGACAACAATGAAAAAATTAAAGGTGTTAAAAACATTGAGGTTCTGCCTATTTCAGGCTTAATGGGAGAAGCAATCAAAAGAATATCTAACTCAACATCTGTTTCAGATTTATTTAAATAAATTCCTTGAGTTATTAGGGAACTTGAGCTAAAAACCCTTGTTTTTATGAATACTTTAGACGCAAACATTAGAAATACAAAAACTAAGGGTGAATTAAGCGCTATTAGAAATGGTGGCAGTATACCAGCCATAATTTATGGTGGAGAGGCTCAAAATGAAAAAGTGTCTATTTCTAAAAAATTATTAAAAAGTTTAATTGAAAAAGAAAATTTTTTATCAAGTATCGTTACCTTAAATGTTGATGGAAAACCTCAAAATGTTCTTCCTAGGGAAATTAAATATCACATTATTACTGATGAGCCAATTCATGTTGATTTTTTAAGAGTAGTCCCAGGTGTTAAAATTAGAATTGAAGTTCCCGTTCAGTTCATTAATCATGAAAAATCACCAGGATTAAAAAGAGGTGGTGTACTAAACATTGTAAGAAGAAAAGTAGAATTAAGATGTCCAAGTGAAAAAATTCCAGAAAATCTTGTAATTGATCTAGATGGAGTTGATATTGGTGAAAGTTTTAAGATATCATCAATTAACTTAGAAACAGATGTTGCTCCAACAATTAGAGGAAGAGACTTTGTAATAGCAACACTAGCAGCACCTACAGTTATGAAAGAACCTGAAAAACCTGCTGAAGCTGAAGCTGCTGAAGGAGAAGATGGAGCAGCAGGAGCAGAAGCTGTGGCAGATGGAGATAAGCCAGCAGCTGATGGTGATAAAAAAGAAGGCGACGATAAAAAGCCTACTGAAGAGAAAAAATAACCTGTCAAAGTTGAATTTTACTATCCATTAACAAAAAAAATATGCTTTTATTTGTAGGTTTAGGTAACCCCACACCAGACAGTGAAAATAATCGACACAATGTTGGATTTAAGATTATAGACTCTATCAATAAAAAATTCGGTTTATCTAAACAAAAACCAAAATTTAAAGGATTACTAACAACTGGTAATGTCGGAGATCAAAAAGTTTATGCAATTAAACCATTAACTTTTATGAATAATTCTGGAATTTGCATAAGAGAACTTATTGAATATTTTAAGATTGATGCTGAAGATGTAATTGTTTTTCACGATGATCTTGATGTTGAATTTGGAAAAATTAAAGCAAAATTTGGGGGCTCAAGCGCAGGTCATAATGGTATTGCGTCTATTGATAAATTTATAGGAAAAGATTATTCAAGAGTTAGAGTTGGGATAGGAAAGCCCAAAGAAAATATAGAGGTTGGCGACTTTGTTCTTCAAAACTTTGATGATGATGAAATGGTTGGTATAGAAAAAATTTCAAATGATATTAATGATTCTATTTCTATTTTAGTAGAAAAGAAATTAGATCTATTTTCTAGTACAGTAAATAATAACAAATAATGAGTTTTAAATGTGGAATTGTTGGTTTACCCAATGTTGGTAAGTCTACTTTATTTAATGCTCTAACAAATTCAAGCAAAGCTCAAGCAGCAAACTTCCCTTTTTGTACCATAGATCCAAACGTTGGTGTTGTGCCTGTTCCTGATGAAAGATTGAATAATTTATCTAAAGTGTCAAAGTCCAAAAAAATAATAAATACAACAATTTCGTTTGTTGACATTGCAGGCTTAGTAAAAGGTGCATCAAAAGGTGAAGGATTAGGAAATAAATTTCTTTCACATATAAGAGAAGTTGATGCAATAATTCATATGATTAGATGTTTTGACTCTGATGACATTCAAAATGTAAATCCTAACGTAGATCCAATTAGGGACCTTGAAATAATTGAAACAGAGATGATGTTAGCGGATTTAGAGTCAATTCAAAAAAGATTAGAAAAAAATAATAAAAAAAATGTTGATGAAGAACAATTAAAGATACTAGAAATAGCTCTAGACTGTATTAATAATGATAAAGATTTATCAATTTTGAAATCTCAGTTTGAAAAAAAATTACTTAACCAAAGTGGTTTGTTGTCAATTAAACCAAGAATATTTGTTTGCAATGTTGATGAACAGAGTGTTCAGAAAGGAAACAAATATACTAAAAGTTTTATAGAAAAATTTGGTGAGGAAAATACTTTGATTGTATCAGCAGACATAGAAAATCAAATAAATGAATTAGAGTCCTCTGAAAGAAAAAATTATATGGAAATGATTGGTTTAAACGAAACAGGTTTAGATATGTTGATTCAAAAGGGTTACAAAATTTTAGAACTAGATACTTATTTTACATCTGGTGTGGAAGAAACTAGAGCGTGGACTATTCAAAAGAACTGTACAGCTCCAAAAGCAGCTGGCGAAATTCATACTGATTTTGAAAAAGGTTTTATAAGAGCAGAAACAGTTTCATATGGTGATTTTGTAGCAAATGATGGCTGGGTAAACTCAAAGACTAATGGAAAAATGAGACTAGAAGGTAAAGATTATATCGTAAAAGATGGTGACGTTTTAAACTTCAGGTTCAATACGTGACCAGATTTTTTTCATACTTAAATAAACCAAGATAGTTAAAATAATTAAATAAAT
>Ga0209667_1003197_pt1 | contig 10285 bp, 15 predicted proteins | sample SaaInlV_165m_DNA_2_FD_184682 | JGI IMG/M metagenome (GOLD analysis project Ga0209667, IMG submission 184682) | Marine microbial communities from expanding oxygen minimum zones in the Saanich Inlet - Saanich Inlet SI037_S3LV_125m_DNA (SPAdes)... | ecosystem: Environmental > Aquatic > Marine >... | reverse complement strand
TCTTGAACAACATGAACATTGGGTACATCAGACTTTCCATGACATACTGACCCTTGTATGAATAGAATAATTCGTTGTATTTGTCAGACAACATGAAATCTTTGGTAATTATCCCTGCTTCTAGCAAAGGCTGTTTGCATCTTTTGAATACATCCGTGTCAATTAGGTTAGTCAATCTCTGTATCTATCCCCATCCGATATTGATATTTGCATATCGCCATCATTGTTTAACCCAGAATATAGGACAAAGAATCCTCGTTTTAAAAGTTCCAATACGGTTTCAGTTCCAACCAACGGTTGATCATCTTGATCTTTGTCATATGTGAATATTATCATATCGTCATCTTCATCATCACAGGTTGACTCCCCATCTATATTGTCATTGACATATTCTATTATTTCCTGCTTGTCATTGTCTGATAGAACCATGATAAATTGTGTTTCTTGTGAAATATAACCGTTACTTGAATTTTTTTAACACAAATTTCTTTCTTCTTTTTGACCAACCGAGAAAAGTATTCTTATCATGATACTCATTAAGTTGCTTGATAATTTCTTTGGCTAATCTTCTATTGCTTGTAATGTTATGTGTTTTATCTGTTGAGTCTATCAATTAATTTCCAAATTCTGCTCTGGCTTCTCTTTCATACCAATCATCATCTTGTCTTTGATCCTCTAACATTTCTTCCAAGTTACCAGCATCAACTACTTCTTGTAAGTCCATTCCGTTCATTTCTGCTACTTGTTCTGCTCTAGATACCGAAACACCTGCATTTTTACAAGCTTGTTTAATACTTCTTTCATTTGCTCTTGATTCTCTACTTATTCCCATTCTTGCGTGAATTGCCTCATAATTTGACATCCATTCCAATACAACATCTCTTACTTCTTTTTTATCCAAGTGAGGAAACTCTCTTTCAACATACGGGCCTGCTCCGAACATGTTGGTTATTCCACTGTCTTGTAAGTCAAACAAGTACTGAAACATTTCATCTTTTTCATTTTCACTGATTGCTTCTTTTGCTATTGCTTCTACTTCACCCCATGATACAGTTGGAGGTTTTGGTGATCCATCAGCATTGAATAAAGTTCCTCTAGAACCATCACTTCCACCTTTTGGATCTGTATAAGTTACACCGTCATCTCCTTTTACCACTGCTTGAGGATCTAAAGTTCCATACTCTGCAAATTCTGGCATCTCAGAAAGTTCAACTTTTCCAAACCAGTTGTTTGGTTCAAAGTCAGTTACTTTTCCAATTACCATTCCATTAATAATATATTTTCCATTAACCTCTCTTGCTTTTGATTCTCCTCTTGGTCTAGATACGTTTCCTGTCCAAGTTCCACCTTTAGAACCGTCAGTTGTACCATATAATAAAAGTTCTGCTTCTTCTTTAGTTACAGGATCATTTGGTGTCATTATCCATTGCATTCTCCCTTCTCTATCATCATCATCTATTGAATCTTCATTTGCTTTTGATTCTCTTGAAATTGGATTTGGCATTTTACCAAGTTTGCCTAAATGTGATTCAACAGTTCCTTGTGCAATTTTAAATGTATCTTCATAAATTTTAATTGGATCTTCTCCTTTTTTGTTTAATTGGAATTTACCCATGTAACTAATAATAAAGTTGTGTATTTAAATATAATTAAAAAGGCGTAAGTCATATTATAGAACGTAATGGCTATTCGCCTGTTACGAGTCTAAGCCCGAATACATGAAATCATTCTATTGACTTACGCACCTAATTTTTGCCGATTTTTTGAATCTGCATTAACTAATATTACACATTTGTATTATAAAAAACTTTAGTTTTTTAAGAATTTCAACATAAAATGTAATTATTACAACTAATGTTATCAAATATTATAAATTGTAATCTATAAACAATTATATTAACTATTTTGTAAAATTAAACTGTGAAATACAGATGTAAATGTGGTTGGTCAGCTAAACAAGTTATGATAGATGATGAAACATTGGTTGAAATAATAGATCATAACAAATTTTGTAATCCGTCAATCTCTTAATTGTTTTTGATTCCAACCTCTATATACTTCATCTGTCTCACATTTTAAACATGATTTAAAGAAACTTGGTTTACCACATTTATTGCATTGATTTATCTCTCTAAGATAATCTCTACCATTAAATGACTTTTTGAGTCCTTTAATAAAATTACTAACCATACCCATAAGAATAGTAAGTAATACTATAAGATAAGTCTTATCTTACCACTCAATGTATTTCAAAAAAAGAAGGTATGGATAGTATCTTTACTGTAGATACAATTAATACTCTATGCTACTGGACATGCTGACCAAAAACAATCTTGGCAACTGTCGCAACCACCCATTTTAATTAGATTCACAGAATTGCATTCTGGACATTTTTCAAAATTTCCTGCCATTCATACTATTGGATATTTTGTGTATATTAGTATGATTTATATTGAAGTATTACTTAGGGTATATGTTCAAGGATGAGAAAAACATTCGAACTGATACGGTTATGCAAAAAACCGAAATAATAAAGCAGTGAATGGTTTAGGACATATAGCCTTCCGTCTAGAAGGGAAAAATGTCAAAAAAGTGAACAAAAGAGATTAATTATCTCTAATGTTTATTGACTGGCAAAGTGCTTAGTTTGATACACTATAACGTATTAAGATAGTAAGACAAGGTTAGACCATAATGGAGTGTCAAAACTTCTAAAGTCACTATCTTCAACTTATCTCCAACCTCCACCTGTGCCGACCCAATTATATCCTTGTCGAACTTCAAGTGCTTTGGTTGCATATATCATTGCCATTAGAGAATCCTTTGGGTGGTTGAATTGTTTTCTTGCCCTTTGTCTGCCATCTGGTTTGTCCTCGTCTATCTTGTCAGTAAGATCTTTTCTTGTAAGATTTGTAAGATCTGCATAAATAAAATCAATCCTTTGCTTACTGTATGGTTCTGCTGGAAACATTAACTTGTGTTTTCTTTTATCCATATTATATCTGTCATCTGGATCATCAACCATAATTCCCATCAAATCGATAAATTCCTGTATTGCTGTTGTCTTGTCTATCTTAAGATGTTCTCTTACTTCTCCATGTTCATCTATCTTTTTGTTGAATTGTAATACGTTCTTTGTTTCATCTCCTATGCTTCTGCAACCGAAAAAGTTAGAACTTCCAACTCCATCAAATGGATGTCCAGTAAGTCTGTCAGTTCCTCCATCTTGAATCTGTTGTACTTGGATTGCTCCATATCCCAAATCCCCAACTCCAACATCACATTGGCATTCGTTGAATAACTCTGCAATATACTTTGCTTGATCCAATTGATTTTCTGCTGGTCTTGGTTCCAAGTGAACTAGTTGATATCTGCTAATTTTATCCTGTGTTGGACTTTCTGGTTGAAGTATCCACTCTATCATAATACTAATTACTGTTTGTGATGGGTTTCCACTTCCAAAGTCTACACCCATTGTTATCACTACTTCCTTTCCGAACTGATCTTTAATGTCTGCAATTTCCCAAGGATCCATTATCTTTAGTCCTTCATTACTGTAGAATAAATTATCAATCATTTCTCTTGTAATTGGTCTGCGTTCTGCATGATAAAATCCTCCCATTACGTGACTTGTAAATAAATGTGGACTCATCTTTTGTCGCTTTGCTTCTATTGCATATTTCTTGTCTATGTTATACATCTTTGGATTTATTGCATCTGCTACACTTAATGGAATATGTGGAATAATTGTTTGAGGTACATGAAATCCATGCCAATCCCTACTCTTTTGTGGTTCATTTGCCTTCCATCTACCTGACATAATCTTCATTAGTCTATCATCTGCAATTAATCCCCATCTTGTTTTTTCAGTATCTTCATCTTTAATTTCCCCAAATATTAGATCCTTTCTCCAACCTTGACCATGAAATACAATTCCTGCTGAATCTATATAATCTTCACTATTGTCAAATACCCATTGTCTTTGATCCGTATCTCTCCATAATTGTTCGTATGGTGATCCACTTTCTCCACCAACTCCAAGTACGCTGACTTTTCCCTGTGTAATTGTCATGACAAGTGGAATACGATCAAAGTATTGCATATCCTGATATTGTGCTTCATCAAGCATAATATGAGCTGCTGATTTTCCCTCTACGTGATGGTATTGTCCATGATCTGTTGTAATATAAATTGTACTGTTATTCTTTAATGAAATTTCTCCTACGTTACCCAATCTGTTTCTTGGAAATTTCTTTAGTACGTCTGAACCATCAAAAGTACCAATCTGTAATTTCTGTCTTGAGAATCCAGCTTTGTTGATATCATCGTAAGTCACATAAACTAATTGGGTATTTCTTTTTGTCGTTGCTTCAAACGCAAGTACATCAGTGGTATATGTAGATTTAAAAATCTGACGACCTCCAATAATAAATTTATTGTTAAAGTTGTCATTGTATATATCTCGCCAAGGTGGCATTATAACTCTTTTTTTACCTTCTGCTCGTGGTCTTATCTCTCGTATCCAATCTAGAATATCAGTTGGTACTTTTGGAAGTTCCTCTCTATTTGCAAGATCCTTCTTGAAATATCGATCTGGAATTCCCCAAACTTCGGGCATATCATGGTATATAAACATTAGTTATTAAGTATTACTTGGGTTAAATAAAAAAATAAAAAATGGTGTATGGACTAAAGTCCTAATACATCAACCATAACTCTCAATTGATCCATTGCTACTGCATACCAATTGTTAGCTAATTGTTTCCATTGATCTCTGTCATTAGTGATTGTTACAACTTGTGATTCCAAGTCAGCAATCTTGCTATCTAGAACACTTGTATCACTTGCTGAAACTACTTTGGCATTCAACTCTGCAATCGTTGATGTTGCTGTAACATTTGCATTAGTTAATGTCACAATTTGTGATTCTAACTCTGCAATTTTTACATCTAGTGTTGTATCGCCTTGCAATGCTGTGATTTCTGCAAGTTGTGATGATGTTGTATTTCCTAGTGTGGTTATTTGTGCATTAAGTTCGTCTTTCTCTAATTGTAGAGATAGAATAGTTTGTTCCAATGTTGAAACTTCAGTACTTGTTGCGTTGAGTGATCCAATCTGTGTGTTTAGTGATTGTACTATTCCACTATGATTCTCTATTGCAATTTTTTGTTCTGCAAGTTTTGTAATGGATTCATTGAACTTTAAAGTCACTTCTGCAAGTTTTGTTTGCATTGTGATCAAGTCAACTTCTCCCTCGTATGTTGATACGTTTTGTATTCCTGTTGATGTTCCTACCCAAGTGCTAGAGCTTGGCTCCACAATAATTGGTTCTGCAAATGTATAATTGGATATTGTTTCAAACGTTCCAATAGTCTCACTGCTTGTTGCACCAAAGTTTATTTCAGGAGTTGGCTCTACAGGTGCTACATAGACTGGTTCTGGTGGTGCAACATATGGTTTTACAATTTCAATTGTACTTTGTTGTCCACCGTTTAGATCAGATATGTAATACATACCTTCAGTAAAACAAGTGGTTCCACAGTTTACAACTGGAAATTCCAATGCGATTGCATCGTTTGTAGGAACTGATCCCTCAAACCAACCGTGACTTACAAAGTTAATTTGTGCTTCGCCATTGTTATGTAAAGTCATACTTCCACCTTCCAATATTGTGATATTGAATGGATACTCATCAACTTCAACATGACTGGTTCCATCTCCCTCAATTGCGTAAGCATTTCCCATGCTCATTATTGCAATCAAGGTCATGACCATTAATGCTGTGATTGTTTTCATCATTGAAGTGTAATTTGAATTACATAATATAAACCTAAGCGTTTAGGTTATAAAACAAATCAAGCGTATGCTTGTTCATCATCAAGGTCTATATCATCAAGATTTATTTTTCTTGGATCATAACCTATACCAATATCATCATTGGTTATTTCCTCATCACCAATATCTTCAAATTCTGGTTCTAACTCTGGTTCTATTTTCTTATGCAAATCTGTTTTTTTGTGTAAATTTGACATTATTCTATCACTCTCCTCCTTTTTCTTCTTACTATCATTATATGTTGCGTGTATAGTGGATAAATCTTCCTTATGTTTTTTAGTGGTATCATTCTGTAATGTTTCCAATTCTTTTAGTTTTTTTGTAATTTCGTCTGCTTCTTCTATCTGTTTTAACACAATTGGTGTCATTTCCTCAATCTCTTTTACTGTTCTACCAACCCTATCACCAAATATACCTTCTAACAATTTATTCCTTTTTCCACCTCTATCTACAGTACGTTCATAATCCCAATAATTACTTAAATGTATTGTTGGATCTGATCCAGAAATTGTTTCCACTTTAAAATTAAGATTTTTGGTTTCATCAATTGTTCCATGAACACTACCTTCTGCCTCTACAACACTTCTTAAATTATATTGTTTTGTTGCCGTTTCATTTGGTGTAAAATTAAACAAATCTGATAATTTATCTTCTGCTTCTTTTATTTTATTGTAATTTTTTTTCTGCTCTCGTATTTTAAATTTATTTTTTTCCAACTGTTGAGTTATGAATGGCATCAATGGTTGTATATTATTGACATCCCTTGCATTAAGTTTTATAGTTCCACCATAATCCATAACACTTTTTTGATGCAGATTTATATTGTTTTTCTTTATAAATTCATCAAAATCTGCATTATTAAGGTTAACACCTCTGGATTGTATATTCATCTTATTATTGCCTTCACTATCTTTCTCTGCAACACCATCAGGAGAAAATCCATTCAAATTGATTCGAATTTCTGCATTATTTTCTGTGGTTGTTATTGTAAATGAACCTTTTAGACCATCTTCAATTTGATGTTCAAGTTGTGAATAATTGTTATAATCCCCGACTATTTTTTTGTCATTGTATTTTGCATATGATTTTATACTTGAAAATAATTGTTCTGAATCAACTGCAAATCTATTACTGTAGTTTTTGCGTATATCAGATGTTATCTCTCCATCTTTTCCTATTTGGTTATCTTTCCATTCCTTAAATCTTCTTTGTCTAAACCTTGTTTGTTCTTCTGGTGTATGGTTTCTTATCATATATTCAAATCTCTGTGAATCTTCTGATAAAGAATCAAGTGTACTCGTATATGGTATCCCATCCTTAACCCCATCAGTTACATATTGTGTATTTTGAAATCCACCCATTCTTGCCAAATAATCCATATATTTTTCATCTTCTGCAATTTCATTATCATCCATATACTCAATTTCTGGTTCTTCATTATCGGTTTTAATAAAACTATCAAGTGTATTATTCTTACTTCCTCCTATTTTTGTAAAAGATGTATCATCACCTGCATCAGTACCTGCATCCTCTTTTTTTGCGAATTTACCATCATCTTTTCTAGGATGTTCATCCTCTACAAATTCTTCTAATGCTATTGATAATATATCATTATAGATCTTTAGTGGATCTTCCATGAATTACACTACGAAAAACATTATTTAAATATTAATAACTATAATATCCACCATAAACAAAACCAAAATCATAATCATCTAACTCATCACCCACTTCATATGGTTTTCCACCGTCAGCTCCTGTATAAGTTGTCCAATCAAATTTTGCTATAAACGTGGTATTTTTATCATTCATTGAACGAATATAATCTTCTGCATCCATTGCTTCTACAAATACCTGATTCACATGGACAATATTACCCCATGATTCTGCCATAGTTCCTGAATAACCTCTATGACCATGTGAATAACCTCTTTCCTCTATTGTTCTTTCTGCCATTGACTGAACTGAACTAAATGTATGATTCCTACCATAAACTCTTTCGAAATCTTCATTAGCACCCATATATTACATAAATAATATAACTATATTTAAACATTAATCGATGTTAGTATAAAGTTGAGTGTCTTTCTCTTTTTTAATTTTTCTACCATTTCACTTGTTATCTCCTGATTCCAATCCACAATAATATGTGGAAATACTAGTATTTTAATACTTTACAAAATTTACAGTCTTTGTCATTTTTAATATGTTCTTTGTAGTTATTTACTCCCTCTGTATCATACCAATTACTAGTTCCTGTTTCGAATATTTCCCTATGAACCATTAATTCAAATTCATCTGATTCACGCCATTTATCTATATCTTTTCGTTTGCATTCATGGTCTTGATTTATCATTGTATAATATATACCACAATTATCGCATCTAATCTGATCTATCAACAGCAACACTGTCTCATTGAAGATCCACATATTCCACATCTTCTATCTGCCCTTGCTTTATGTTCTGGTATATGTGCTTCACATAACACTAATTTTGAATCCCAAAAACCATTACAATCTTCTTGTAGTTTACCTTCCAATCCACATTGTTTCATTTCATGTATCCAGTTTTCTTTTGGATCATCACTGTCTTTTTCATGTCCTACATAATATCCCTTTAGAATCATTTTATATGATCCATCATCATTTCGTACCCTATACATTTCTTCACATATATTACCCCTATCTTCTGCATTACATTTACAAGGTGGTTCTTTACACTTACATTCTGTCATACTTTTCCTCCACAATTTCTACAAAGATTTACACTTACTTCGAAACCATCTTCATCCAACTCGTATTCCTCGTCTATTGGGAACTCGACATGATCACATGGAAGTCTTTCAACTCTTTCCTCAAGTGCTTCTATTCTTTGAAGCATTTCCCTGTAAAGATCGATGTAAGGATCTTCTTGTTCTGGATTCATACTCATGATAATACTCCATGCAGTTGTTGTAATTTAAGTGTAACTGCCCAGATATGTTTGCACTTTATGTTTCTGTAAACATGATCCTCACATTCACAGGTTTCCTCAACATAGTTGACATGGTATGGTCTGTTGCCATGCACAACTGCATTTGGACTTTCTAGAAGTACGACTTGTTTATCCTCAATTAGTTTGAAGGCTTTTTCAAGTCTTGGGATTGCTTGGTTAATCATATACTTCTCTCCATTCAGGAATACCTTGTGTAGTATTACGATGTTGAATTCTAGCATTACTATGAAATTCTGTATGTCTGGTCAACCTGCCATCTTCATTTGGTAGTATCATTCCACATAGACTACATTCAACTCTCATACTATACTATGGATAATATACTCTATATAATAGTATCGGATACTTCGGATTCCATCAAATCCTCGTCAATATATGACTCTAGAAAATCTATCCTTTTTATTGAAAATGATTCTCTACATTTTTGTAGGATTACATCCTTTGATGTTAGCAAGTAACTTATGTCCTCCTGACATTCCATATTGTCAATGCAGTTTTTTAAAAATACTAACATTCCTAGGTATGTGTAGAAACTACTTATTGATCCGTCATTTAATGGATCCATTGATTACTTTATATTATACTTTTATTTATCAATTTGCCAAAATTTCGCCAATTAATTCCTGACAACCCATTAGATGTCTTATCTTATCCCTGTTCTCTGATGGCACTAAAATTGGTTCCTTTTCAGTTATCTTTATGAGTTCTTCCAATACCTCCATTGTATGTACCAAGTCTAGATCCGTTATTTGAGGCATAATTATATCACAATCACTTTTTTAATAAATCTTTCTAAAATTTGTCACTCATAAACTCAACACCATAATTTTTCTCCAATAGATGTTCAGTTAAGTTGCATGGTATTCCTTTCTCACCGTCTGTCATGTAAGAGGCATCAAAGAAAACATACGCAATATATCTTCCAAACTTGCCTTTTTTGAAAACTTGTATGATTACTTCCTTACCAAGTATTATATCCCTGACATAATCCCTAACCACAATTCCTTCAGGCTTTGATTTTCCTCTAACCTCTGGTGTATTTATCCCTGCAAGTCTTATCTTTTCTTTTACAGTAATTGAAAATCCCAAGTCCACTTCAAACGTGAACGTGTCACCGTCATACACATCTACAATCTTTGCTTTGTATTCATACATAATCTTGGTGGAATTTCCTTGACTCATGTTCTTCTTTGGTTGATCCGTTATAATCAACTTTACATAATTCACATATTGTATTTTCTTCCACTACCTTTTCTTCTATTGGTTTTTCTTCTATATTTTCTTCAATTGGTTTTTCTTCTACATTATCCAATACAGTTGGTTTATCTCCCACCCTTGCACAACATATTTTAAAATAATCTTCATCTAGTTCTATTCCAATGTATTTTCTATTTAATTGTTTAGATGCTAATGGAGTTGTTCCACTGCCCATGAAAGGATCTAATATAACATCT
>Ga0209667_1003190_pt1 | contig 10298 bp, 10 predicted proteins | sample SaaInlV_165m_DNA_2_FD_184682 | JGI IMG/M metagenome (GOLD analysis project Ga0209667, IMG submission 184682) | Marine microbial communities from expanding oxygen minimum zones in the Saanich Inlet - Saanich Inlet SI037_S3LV_125m_DNA (SPAdes)... | ecosystem: Environmental > Aquatic > Marine >... | reverse complement strand
TTTATGTTTGAATCCTTTTAACCTCTCCTCATCTTTCGCCAGACAGAGCGAATGAGCATAAACCAGTAAGACAGAAAAAATCGCGTTTTCCGGCCCACCCCCTAACACCTGAAAAACCAGGAAAGCCACCGCACCACAGAAATATTTCATCCGGGCTTCAGCCATAAATTTCTGCCACACCATAAGAATTAACGGAAACCATATGGCTGACTGAAACTGGTTATAGACCGAGGCCAGTGATAAAAAATATCCTCCCAGCAGAGCAGTCAGCGATGCACAAAGAGACGCGGGAATAGATCTTTCCCAGTACCGACACAGGGCATATACCGATGTCATCAGAACTACATGGTGGAACAGAAAGTAAGTATTGAAGGCGAATGAAAAATCTTTCAATAAAAATAATAACGAAGGAGGATAGAATACTCCCGGATGCATCAAGGACATTAAAGGAATACCCTGCAATAGATTGGGGTACCAGTAGGGCCATTCTCCTTCCGCCCATACTCGGGCGAGGGCTAATTTCATGGGGTAGGCAAAATGATGGATGTCCCGAAAAAAGAAAGTCTTCCCTTCAAACAGGACCGGGTAGAAAAACAGGGTAAAGACAAACAGGAGAAAACAGGTTGGCAACAAGGGCATCCCATAACGAGACAGGATGTTATTCTTCAATTTGTATTCCCGAAACAAAAAAAACCATTCTCATTCAACCTTTGAGATGCTTGTTGTTTTCCATATCAAACCACATGGCAAAAAGTAAAAACTGCAAGCCGGACATCACCAGAAAAACCGAGAACAACGCACTAGTGGTTGAAACCGGTCCCGAAAAAATTCGGTACAGGAAAAGATAAAACCCCGTAAACGCACCGGCGGGAAAAGCGATCAAGCCCAGGGTGTAGAAAAATACCAGCGGATGAAAATCGCGGATCACGTATTTCTCAACAAGCCTGCGAAAAAAACAGTTGACCAATAATCTTGAGATGGTGATGACCACACGCGAAATGCGTATTTCGGAAACCTCTCCTATATTGTAAACAGGGCGAACCGGAACATCGCGCACAGAACAATCTACAATATTCAGCTTAACCAACAAGTCATTGGGCATGCCATATCGGGGATAGATGTTTTCCAGATCCACCAACTCCATCGCCCTTTTTGATATCGCGGTGTACCCGCATTGAGTGTCCGCCACATGCCAGTAGCCACTGGCAATCTTAGTTAGCAAAGATAAAATACTGTTACCGATATACCGGTGACGGGGAATGATGTCCCAGGCTTTTCCCTGAAACAGGCGGTTACCCTTGGCATAGTCCACCCCTTCCAGGGCCACAGGTCGTATGAGATTTTCAAGGTCTGCCGGATCCATTTGAGCGTCCCCAGCCATGACCACCGCAATATCGACATCATTTTCCAAGCTCGCTTTATAGCCGGTGCAAATCGCCGCTCCCACCCCTTGGTTTTTGTCATGGCGAATCAAAACAATTCGAGAATCGGCTTCCATTCTTTCATGCACTTTATCTGATGTGGCATCCTGGCTATGATCATCGATAACAAAAATATGATCGATCCAGTCAGGAAGAGTCTGGAGCATCTTCTGAATCAATTTTTGCTCATTATGAGCGGGAACCACTACTGAAATCACTTTATCTTTATGCATTTTTGGCTCCCTTAAAAAGACCCCAGTTGTTGAAGTCGTTCTCGTACCTGCTTTAATTCTCCAAGCGTTGCAACCCTTGCCTGCGCCTCCACTAAAGACCGCTTAGCTTTTTCCGGGTTCCCCAAAGCTATCCAGATATCTGCCGATTCAAAATAAGGGCGAAATGCTTCTTGTTTTTTTTCCGCAGCGATCCTAAAAGAATTGAGGGATTTTTCCCACTCACCTTCTTTACTTAGCAAGAGTCCTTCTGCTAAATAAGTTTCAAAATTTTCAGGAAAAAATTTTCTCATTGTTTTCAGTTTCGTCCGGGCCTCTTCCAGTTTTCCATCCAAGGTCAAGTTATCCACTACTTTTAAATACCAGTCAACTCCACCCTGGCCGAGGAACTCACGCATAACTATGAGAACTTCCATCTCCTCCTTATAGTAGCCTGCCGAATGAAAATATGCGGCAAAAGAAGGGATAAAATAGGAAACCTTTAGGATCCACCTGGATTCATTCTGAATGCCAGGCACAGCCAGTTCTTCTTCCAGCCATTGCTTAAATTCCCCAAATCCTTTACCAGGATTTATGGGTTTGCTCACAGGATTTTCATCTTGAGGGCGGTAGCGCAGTAATAGGTTCTTGTCTGGGACTAACCTTTCTGCCAAGGAAAACTCGCGCAGAAAAGACAAGTTTTGTTCGATCAGCAAAGGCCGTTCCCTGGCATTTTGGTCGAAAAACTCGGTCATATATAAATACGATTCTTCTCGGGAACCAAATCGATGGCTTTCCGGGCTCGGTAGTTTGAGATCAGGGTACCTTTTTTGTGTCATATAAAAAGGAGGATAGGAATCCAGGAAATCCCAGGCTTTCATAAAAGTGACATCATCCCTGAGTCTCATCACATCCTGATGATAAGCCGAATTGAACCAGGAAATTCCCGCCACAAAAATACTGTTATCGTCCAACGAAAGAATCATGCGTTGCAATAATGACTGAGCAAAATAATTTCCAGAACGGTCGACTTTGCCGTAGTTGGCGGAAGACAGCCACACCACGAATCCCACAAGAACGAGAGTAACTAATACTTGTTGGTTGCCTGCCCGCCGAGACTCCTTTTGTGTATTTGGGGAATTGCTTGACCCGTTTGCTCTGGCTACCTGGTTAAGCCAGAATAAAAAAGCCGATGTCCACAAACACGCCACAATGTAGGTGGGGAAATAACTCTCCTTTTGCCATCCCACAAAAAACGATGCATTAACCGCCACAATCAGCAGAAAGAAAAGAAATAATGGGCGATTCGCCTTAAAACAGAGTAGGGCGCCAGCAAAAAACCCGACAACAATTACAGGTGTCAGTTGATTATTCAGGTCTTTGGCCAACATTCTTACAACATACAAGGTGTTTACCCCCAGCGAATTCAGACCCCTCCAAATTGTATTGGTATTATCCGTTTTTTCTGCCAGCAAATCATCGAAATGGGTTTCCGCATGTTGCCGGTCTGTGATGTGATATATAAATTCCTGAATATTTTCCGGGTTCCCCCAATCAATGGTGGGTTCAGTAAACGAGCGGATTGGTAAATACAGATAGACCGAAAATCCTATTAAAAAAACCAAACTGGAGACGAGAAGATATTTAAAACGTGCCTTGCGCTCCCAGGCAAGAAACAACAATACGATGGCAGGTAAATAGAATGCCACGGTTGCATGGTTTCCTGCGCTCAACCCATAAAAAAAAGCCGCCGCGAAGAGGAAGCGCACATCTTCATTTATATTCCACCGCAGGAGCAAATAAATAATCAAGCAAGTAAAAAAAGAATGCAGGGTATAAACTTCTGCAACAATTGAGTGATACCAGAAGGGCTCGCTGAAGGCTAGAATCAGAACAGGGAACAACCCTTCAATGATTTTAGATTCTCCTGGTCCATGCAATATTTCCAAAAATAGATTGGCTGAAAGATAAAGAAAAACCAGGGTGAGACACGCAAAAACCAGCGAAAAAAGATTGACCTTGAATGCTATTGATCCCAGAGGCAAAAACGTAAAGGCTTTGACCAATAAATTATAGGTAGGAAAACCCGCCGGATGACTTACGCCTAAAGCAAAAGTGGTGTCGATGAATTCCGGGGAATCACGAAAATCAATGGAAGGAGCAAGAGTACTTAGATAAAAACAGGCGGGAACAAGGATTAAAAAAAAATTGTCCGAATCTTTGAGTGGGATTCTGTCATCAGGGGTTTACCGAAATATTTAAAAGAAAAATCCCCACCTCCCGCCTTAGGCGGCAAGTGGGGAATTCTCATTATAAAAAATCAGACTAGCTTATATTACCAACAGAATTCATGGTAAACGTTACACTACTCGCATCCGAGGAGTGAATCGACGTTGCAGCAAAGGTTGATTCTGCTCCATTAGTGATGGCAACGGTAACATTACCTGAAGCTACCCAACCATAAGAAGCCGCCGAGGCTAGGAGTGTTGTACAAGCACTCGTACCCGCATTATCCGCCCAGTAAGCTTTGCAGGCCAAATATATGTTATGCAAGTTGCCTTTTGCATCAGATTGATAAGCTCTGTTTTTGTAAGCACTAAATTGAGGAATTGCGATAGCCGCCAAAATGCCGATAATAGCGATAACAATCAATAACTCAATAAGTGTGAAACCTTTTTCTCCTTTAACCCGCCTGAACTTAGATAACATTTTCATCTCCTCATTATGATTACAAAATAAACTTGGGATAGACGATATTAATGACTATCCACTATCTAGAGCAAAACTCATGCCTTAAAATAATAATTATGATTATTTATTATAACCTCTTTTGTTTTAATGTGTTATAAAAAAAAAATTCTCACCGTAGGGATTCAAAATCTTAAATTATTCATAAACTGACAAATATTGTCAGTTTTTATTGCCAAAAATTGTCAATTTGAAGACTTTTGCGAAATGTTGCTATTTCATTATATCTTGCGCTATCCAATGGTTTATGAAACGATTTAATGACTATGACTGACGAATTAAAACGTGTAGGTGTGCTGGGGGGAACATTTGATCCCATTCATAATGGGCATTTGGGCTTGGCCGCCGAGACAATGCAACTATTTGATTTACAAAAAGTTTTGTTTATTCCTGTCAATCAGTCTCCCCATAAGCTCCATAATCCGCCCGCCTCTTCGAAACATCGAGTCGCCATGCTTGAACTAGCTCTGGCACAAGAAACCGCTTTTTCCATAGAATTGATGGAAATTGAAAAGGGTGGCGTTTCCTATACCATTGACACATTATCCCAGTTAAAGGAAAGACATCCCGATTGGGAGCTTTTCCTGATTCTGGGAGCCGATGCTTTTATAACAATGGATACTTGGAAAAGCTATGAGGATATATTCAAACTTTGTGATGTGCTGGTTGGCACAAGGCCCGATGTAGAAATAAAACTTCCTACTAAGCTAGGTAAAATGCTTGGGCTTAAAAATATACCGCTTGAAAAAAATAATAATTCTTTACTTGCAACTTTGAACTCTGCTACAAGGAAAACCATACGTTTATACCAAATTCCACCTCAGGATATTTCTTCCAGAGAAATCCGACAGCAGGTACAGGCTGGAAAAGAAATTAAAAAATTGTTGCCCCTTTCAGTTGATCATTATATTATGAAAAATCAATTATACCGGACTGAGTCCCCTCTAAATTTGGTTTGAATGAAAGAAAAACTAAACGCTCTTCAACAGCTTGCCGTGGATTCTGCTGCGGATAAAAAAGCTTTTGATATTCTCATTCTAGACCTGAGGAATCGCTCAGACCTTACAGATTTTTTCATGATATGCAGTGGAAACTCTAAGGTTCACGTTCAATCTATCGTTGATGCCATTCTGGAGAGATGTTACCAAACCCACAATAAACCCTCTGCGGTAGAAGGTTACTCAGGAGGTATCTGGATAGTCGTGGATCTAGGAGATTTAATTGTACATGTTTTTCATAAAGAAGCCCGCCTTCACTACGACCTCGAACGTCTATGGGGTGATGTTCCTGTTATCAAGGCAGTAGGCCAATAAAGACTCCCCCTTTTACCTGAAACTGTAACTATGAACAAAAAGAAAGCTGATAAATTTCGCTCTATATTGGAATCCATTCGGACCGAATTACTGGGAGATGTAGAAAAATCGAACCAGAATGTGAGAGCCAGTGAAACCGAACAAATGGCTGATATAAGTGATGATGCCGCTCGCACCTATAATCGGCAACTGGAAGGGGAGATTGGGAATCAAGAATGGCAAAGACTCAAGCAGGTTGACTTGGCCATCAAGAAGATTGAAGAAGGAGAATATGGTATTTGCTCTCAATGCGAAGAACCTATTCCAGAAGCCCGGTTACAAGTAGTTCCCTTTACAGAATTCTGCACCCAATGTCTGAGCGAAATGGAAAAAAACCCCAAGGCCACCGATCTCAATGACGAAGAAACTTTTGAGGAGGCTTAAACGTGTCTTTGAAGCAAATCATCATTTTTTTAGTATTCGCACTGCTCTCTATATACACCGCGTTTCTAAACCCTCATGATTCTATAATTCATATTACGCAAAGCCAATCGCTGGAGCTACCGACCGTTCTCTTGTTACTAGGGTCTATTCTTATCGGTGTTATCATTACCGTTTTTCTGTTCTGGACTTTTAATTTTAAAAACGCTCTGACTCGTTGGAAAATTGGTTTTAAAAATAACCGGGTGAAAAAAAGGAACCTCCGAGTTGAAACCCAGTTCAAAAAGGGAGAAAACTTTTTCATCTGTGGAAAGACAGATAAATCGCAAGCCCTTATTGAGAAAGTCCTCGATACTTCCCCTGAGCATGTCGGTGCCCTCAACCTGATGGGCCGAATCCTGAGCACTACCGGTAAATTTGACCAGGCAGAAATTTTTCACAAGAAAGCTCTCGCACTTGAGCCGCAAAACATTCATGCGCTCTATGACTTGGCCCACACTTATTCCAAGACCGATCGCCAAGATGAAGAAATCGCACTTCTTCAAAAAATACAGGGGATGAACCCAGGAACTGCTGGCCCCATACTGCGTCTTCGCGATATTTATTTGAAGCACAAAGACTGGAAAAAAGTTTGCGTCCTTCAGAAAAAAGTTTTGCCTCTTTTACGTGAGAACCTGGAGGAATGGAAAAAGGAACAGACAAATCTAAGCCTATACCACTTTGAGTTTGGCAAACAATGCCTGGAAAATAGTAACCAAGACGCCGCTATTTCCGCCTTCAAACAGGCTCTACGTGTCTCCGAACAATGCCTGCAGGCCTACTTGTCATTGGGAGATGCCTATTTGGAGTCTGGCAAACAAAAGCAGGCGTTGAAAACATGGAAAACTGGATATCAAAAAACTGGGAATAAATCCTGTTTGGTGCGTTCGCAAATCGCCCTCAGAGATTCCGAAAATTATCAGGAACTTTTGCACACCTATGAAGAAACCCTGGAAGCATCGGAAGAACAATCCCTGCTTGTACTTTTATTGTCTACATTCTATCTGGAGCATGGATTGGAAGATAAAGCTCGACATCTACTGGAAAACAACTCACCTGAACATCCCCTGCTTCATTCCTTATTACTGGAAAGTGCCCAGCACTCAGGAAACGGTAACCAGCAATCCCATTTCGAACTGACCCGAGACGCAGTATTCGCCCTAACTCTCTAGCGAGAGTCCCACTAGTAATAGCTTTTTCTGCTAACAACAATGCTCGCGGCTGAAAATGTTTTGTTGGAAAGCTTTAATGGACCCCTCTTTTTAAAGAGAGCTTTGCGTAAGTCGATAATATAGAAAAGCGAGATGCTTCTACCCCTCCGGGGCATGAAGGCATAGGTCAAATATCACAAGTGGGTTAGCGGTTTTTGTAGAGTTTATGACTGAGGATTTTGCTGTTTTTGGCAAAGACATGTGCCGCAACCAGCATATTTGCTTTGAGAGAGAAATACATTCCCTTTTTAGGGTATTTGGCCAAGCTGGCATTCATAGACTGAGGCACTCCATACTTTTCAATCAGGGCAGTAACCTTGACTCCTATTTTAATGCCTTCTAAAAAAATTCCCTTGAACTGAGGCAACATTTCCAAGGCCTCAACCCTATTTTTTCCGTTCAATGCATGCAAAACAATACCATGATTGGCGTATTTAATGGAAACACTGTCGAACTTGGATTCAGTACCACGCTTGGTGCTGATGGCACCAGGGGTCCCCAGCAACTTGATCGCCTCTTTCAATGGCATACCTACTTTTAGGTTCTTGCCTATAACCAGGCCTTCTGGTTTTTTCTTTTTGGCTTCGGCAGGAGCTTTGGCTGCTTTCGTTTCTTTTTTAACGGGAGCAGCTGTCTGCTTATCAGTCGGTTTCGTTTCCGCCGCCACCACGGTTTGCGTCAAACAAAAGAAAAATAAAACTGCAAACTTCAGAATGTTCACCGATATCTCCTTTCAAAATCAAAAGGCCAACGATCTACCTCTCTGGGTACGAATGGTTGCTATTATTATAACCCCAAACCTTGAAAATTAAACATTTATTTTCAACTAGTTAGGAATCTTTAGCCGATGAAGTAGAGAGTTTGTTTTTCCGGGGGTTTTACGATCGGGTATTCCTAAATATCATCCATTGAGGGAATATTTTTCCGGCGATCCCGTTTTGATTTGGTTTTTTCCTTCTGAAATTTTCGCCATTCAGACCTATCTTCTTTGGAAGGGATGGAAGATTCCTCCTCATCCCAGATATCCAGCGATTTCACCTCTACCCGAGACGATTTTTTCGATTCTTTGGTCTGGCACCGTTTGCCTTCTTCAAACTCTTTGGCGGTCAGTGCCGCTTCCATATTGAATAAATCTTTTTGTTCTTTCTTTACGCGCCGGATAGATATAGCTTCTGCACGCAGTCGAATTTCCTTAGCATTTACCAGTCCACTTTTCCAGGTAGCAGGGAATTTATCGAACCCATAAAGCGCTCCAGTCCAAGCCCCCACCAAAGCACCCAACGTTTCTGTCTCCCTCCCGTGCCCCAGGGAATGAGTGAGCGTGGAAGCAAAACTCGAGTCGGGAGGTAAAAGCACACAATGCAAAGCCAGTGGAAGCAAAGTCAGCACAAAACCTTGTGAAGGATGACGAATATCGAGTTTGGTATAGGCGTTGGCATATTCGCAGAGCCATTGCAAGAAATCCGGATCTTTAGATTTATCCGCTAAACCTTTTAAAGCTCCACTCAGGGCATTCAACTCTTTCCCATCCTCCGGGAACCTTTGCTGGTACTCCGCTTCCGCCTGCTGGCATATTTCTTCCGCCTCCCGCAAAATATCAGTAGAAGCTAGAGGAATCTCTTCAGGAGATAAAGCCAGAAACCGTGTCACTAAAAATCCCGTTAAAACTGTTCCAACAACTTCAAACCGGTTTCGGCTCATCAGCAAACAGACTTCAAAACATTGTCGAGCCAAAGTTTTTGACCATTTACCCTGAAACAAAGCCAGAGGCACAGCCAGAATAGTAAACAAAGAGGTGAAGGAATTCTGCTCAGAGACTTGCCCTTCCTCCAGATCATCCAACAGATCCACCGCCCTCCACAGACAGGTAGAGTGGTTGCGGTAAACTCCGAAATAACTTTCGGGACCCGATTTTGCCAGCTCCTGAAAATTTTTCGCCGACTCCCGTAGAAATTGCTTTTTGTTATTTAACAAGGCATCTCCTACCGCAAGGGCGCATTGGGTCGGGGCACCATACAATCCTTTCATGCGATAGGTTTTAATACCTTTGCCTAAAATCGTGCGCACATCCTTGAAGTCATCCATCGCTCCAAAAATCTGGCGGATAGCGGCTGGCTTCAACCCTTTTGCAGATCGACCCATCGCATCGCCAACGGCCATTCCAAACCAACTGCCAATTATTTTGTCTTGACTGATATTGTTCATAAACCACTAGGCGTCGGGTCAGGGTGCACGTGATATTCTTCTTCAGCTTTCAGAGGCAACGGCCTGTATAACCAAGAAACCGTCGAATTAGTCTTCATGACCTGCAAGGGTAAAATAAAGACATCCTAAATTTTGGCCGGGGAACAAAGAGGTATTAAAGGAGTGGGGTGGTTTTGCTCGGCGATGATCAAATTCGGTGTGCTTTGTCCCAGTGCTTGTTGGGCAGTGAGCCGGGCCAGGTCCGGGTGGTTGTTGGTCTCGCTCATATGCATCAATACAACGAGGTGCAACCCGGAATGCTTGACCGCTGACAATATTTCTCCGCAGGATTCGTTGGAAAGGTGCCCCACGTCACTTTTAATTCTTCTCTTGGTGACCCAGGGATAGGGCCCGGCATCCAACATTTCCACATCGTGATTGGATTCGATGAGCAGGACATCCAGGTTTTGCAATTTACTTATGACCTCTGAAGTTGCTCTTCCCAGATCAGTAGCGAGGCCCAGTCGCAACCCCTGATAATGAATAACAAAAGCCACCGATTCTTCTGCGTCATGGGGAGTGGCATAAGGTTCCACAACCAACTCGCCAAACTCAACAGGTTGGCCCGCTCGAATCGAATTAAAGCCAGGGAGTTTCCCCAAGGTAGAGCTCGCACGACTATAAGTTCCATCCGTGGTGTAAAGTTCAATTTGATGTTTTCTTAAAAGCGGACCCATACCCCGGATGTGATCG
>Ga0209667_1003165_pt1 | contig 10363 bp, 9 predicted proteins | sample SaaInlV_165m_DNA_2_FD_184682 | JGI IMG/M metagenome (GOLD analysis project Ga0209667, IMG submission 184682) | Marine microbial communities from expanding oxygen minimum zones in the Saanich Inlet - Saanich Inlet SI037_S3LV_125m_DNA (SPAdes)... | ecosystem: Environmental > Aquatic > Marine >... | reverse complement strand
CCCACCATTCCAACCATGCGGGGCCGGCCAACCTTTACGCCAAGATGCCGCTCGCCCACAACATGATCGGGCTCTATGTGGCGGTCGGCAACGCCAACCATCTGCCACCTTGGGGCGGCACCGATATGCTTTTGTCCACCAACCCCATCGCCGCCGCCATCCCGGCCATGGACGAGCCGCCGGTGGTGCTCGACATGGCGACCACAGTGGCCGCCTACGGCAAGGTAAAAATGGCGGCGCAAAAGGGCGAGCAGATGCCGGTGGGCTGGATGGTCGACAAAGAGGGCAATCCGCTCACCGATCCCAACAAATCCAGCGATGGCTTTTTGCTGCCCATCGGCGGACCCAAAGGCTCCGGCCTGTCATTAATTTTCGGGCTATTGGCCGGCACCCTCAACGGCGCCGCTTTCGGCCCCGACGTGGTGGATTTCAACGCCGACTATAAAACGGTCACCAACACCGGCCAGTTCATCATCGCCATCGACGTCGCCGCCTTCATGGATGTGGAGGCGTTCAAGCGCAACGTCGATGTGATGGTGCGCCTGATCAAAGCCTCGCCCACCATGCCCGGCTTCGACGAGGTGCTGCTGCCCGGCGAAACCAGCCGGCGCAAGCGGGAGGATTATACGGCTAATGGGATTCCCATGGGGCAGGGGCTGTACGATGCGCTGGCGAAACTGGCGAGCGAGATCGGGATCGAGATGCTGGATTAGAGGGTTGGTGCTCGCTCCATCTATCCCCCTCCCTTGATGGGAGGAGCTACCGGAGGATGGCACCACTTGCGCAGATCGTTCTATGAGCTATCTAACACATAGTGCTCCTTGGCAGCGCGTGCTCTTGAATATTGTGAATAGGATGATTTGATTCCCCGCGCAGTGGCAGCGCGGTCAGGGGTATTTGCGAGTGCGCGACATATCGGGCGCCGGCCTTCCCGACCGTAATAAACCGTCATAAACCGTAAGGAATAGTAATGAAACGGTATGGTCGTTTTGGCGAAAACATGTCGCATCGTTGTGTTGTAGTCAGAGCCGGCCTACCAGGGCTGGTAGGCCGGAATATCCGCTAATTGTATATGGTTCCGGCAATCGGGGTGCCCGCTTGGCTCGCGGTGCTTACTTGTAAAATTCCTCCGGATCGATAGGCAGCGGCACTTCCTCGCCTATCTTGGCGGACAAATCCATGGCCATGGTGTGCATCAGGTTGTTGTGGCCTTCTAACGCCACCGCGTGCGGCGTGGTCATGCCCATCATGATGCGCCCGAACCAGGCCATGGTTTCTTCGCGCATGGGGCCCCAGAGCTGGCCCTCCCACAGATCGCCGGGGGGATAGGAGGTCATGAAATCTACATGCCGCTCGGCGGGCGTGAAGCCATCGGGCACATAGCCGCCGGGCAGGCTTTCTTCGGACGCTAGCACCAGATCCCGGTGCGTGTCTTCGATATCGATGACGCCCTTGGTGCCGACGATGCCGATCTCCAAGCCATAGACCGAGCCCGGCCAGATTTGCGGCAGGCCCCAGGAGATGTTCATGGAAAAGATGGTGTCGTCGTCCATGGTGAAAAGACCGAATGTGGAATCCTTGGTACCCCATTCCTGCAACACCGGATCGACCGATTTGGCGTAGATAGATTTGGGCGTCTTGCCCGACATCAGCCACATGGACATGTCCAATGAATGGGTGCCGGACACCACCATCGGCGTCAGGTTGTGGCGCTCGTTGGTCTTGGCGATGGTGGCGATGGGCACCATACGGTTCATAAAGGCGCGCGTTACCACCGAATGCACATGGCCAATCTGGCCGGTGGCCAGGCGTTCCTTGACGGTCAGGAAACGGCGGCGGAAACGCTGGGTGTAGCCGATGCAGGCGTCGAGGCCTTCGCCGGTGATGGCGTCCAGGATCTGCTTGGATTCGCGGGCTTCGGTTGCCAGGGGTTTTTCGATGAACAGCTTGTGGCCCTGCTCGACCGCCATCAATGTGGGCTCGGTATGTTTGTTTTCTTCGGTGATGATCATGGTGGCGTTAACTTCGGAACGCTTGATCAATTCCTCGGCGTCGGTGGTGAAAAAATCGGCGCCCACGTCGGCGGCCAGCTTGCGGCCCAGCTCTTCGTTGATGTCGCAAAGTCCCAGCCATTTGACGCCGGGATATTCGCGCGCGAACTTGGCGCGGATGCGGCCAATGGTGCCGCAGCCGATGATGGCGAGGCCAATCTCGTCCACGGTATCTAATGTTTCAGGCATTATTACTCTCTTTCAGCGTTTGTAAGGATTGATGTTTGGAGGTGCGGGCCTGAGGCTCAGCGCGGATTTTCGGCGGCGTAAGTTTCGATAGCCTGCTCCACCTTGGCGTTGTTATCCATCGCCCAGTCGCGCAAGGCATCGAGGGCAAACACCAGGCTGTCGCCCAGCTCGGTCAGGGAATATTCCACCTTGGGCGGGATCACCGGAAACACGGTGCGCTCCACCAGACCGTAGCTTTCCATCTCGCGCAAGGTCTGGGTCAGCACCTTGGCCGATATGTCACCGATATCGCGGCGCAGCTCGGACGGGCGCAGACTTCTGCCCTTGAGCCGGCGGATAACCATGACATTCCATTTGTTGGACAAGCGCCCGAGCATCTTCTGAAAGGGGCGCGATTGTTCGAGATTGCGGAGTTCATCCGGCGGTAGGTTTTTGTATTGGGGTGTCGCCATTGTCGGATCAGTTCAACTTTTTGTGTACGAGTGTCATAAAACCCTTAGGGAGCCTTAAGTTACCTAATGGTAGATACGAGCACAATCAGTATGTACATTGTAGCCGCCGCCTCACCTTGATAGTTTTCGGCGGTAAACCGAGGCAAAGGGGTAACTTCGAGCCCGGAAGTATTGTTAATTTGAGCTATTTAAACCCGATGGGAGGTTTTTCAATGTTTTCAATCAAATCAAGCGTGGCTGCGGCCGCGGTGTTTGCGCTGGCTGCCGGCGGGATCACCGCCCAAGCAGCCGAGATTAAAGTCGGCGCCGCCAGTAATGTGGGCGGTATGATCGTATTCGTGGCCCAAGATAAGGGCTTCTTCGCCAAGCACGGCCTCGACGCCAAGGTTGTTGTCCGCAACACCGGCTCGGCGCTGACCAAATCCTTGCGCGCCGGTGAGATCGATTTTGCCCCCGCCGCGTTCACCAATCTTCCGGTTGCCTTGGAAAAAGGCATCAAATTGCGCGGCGTCGTCGGCTATCTCGGCGGTCACTTCTCCTCGCCGACCAGTGACGGCAATGTGGGCATCATTGCCAGGCCCGGCACCGGCATCAAAACGATTGCGGATTTGAAGGGCAAGACTATCGGCGTTGCTTTCGGCACCACCGGCGATTTGTACCTGCAGGAGCTTTTGAAAAGAGCCGGCATGACCAAGAACGACATCAAGCGCATCAATGTGCGCCCGCCGAGCTTTGTTTCGTCGCTGGATTCCGGTGGTGTGCAGGCGGTTGTCGCCTGGGAGCCGAACGTGACCAAGGCCTTGGATAAGGTTAAGGGATCGGTCCTGGTGGTTCGCGGCGGCGGCTATGTCTGCTTCTGCGCCGGCATGCACGGTCAGCCCGACACCGTCTATAAAGACCGCAAAAGGACCCAGGCGTTTGTCGATGCCATGGCCGAGGCAGCTCATTATCTGCGCGATCCGAAGAACGCCGATGAAGTTGCCAAGATTGGCTCGCGCTTCGTGCGCGGCATGGACGCCGATCTGGTCAAGCGCACCACCAAGCATGTGGTCTATGACGCCCGCATCGGCGGCGGCACGGCTGACGCTTTCCGGGCTTCGGTGAAACTTCTGATCGCCCAGAAGAAAATGAAAAAGCCCTATGATCCGGCGAAATATCTCGATACTTCTTTCATCGATTCGACCATCAAGCGCCATCCCGAATGGTTCGCAGATATGAAATAGCTCTGGGTTTAACCAGACCTCTATAAGAACGCTAATGGGCGCGGGATGATTCCCGCGCCCATTGACGACATAAGAATGGATAAGAATACATGACCGCCAAGCTCGTTGTCGAAGGACTGAGCCACCACTATCCGGATGAATATACCGGCATCGATGTTCATGCCCTCGACGATATCTCTCTCGAGGTTGAAGAGGGCGAGCTGGTATCGGTGGTGGGCCCAAGCGGCTGCGGCAAATCGACTTTGTTGAATATCCTGGCCGGGCTACTGCCCTACCGGGTCGGCACGGCCACGGTTGACGGCATCCGCATCGAAGGGCCGGGCCCGGACCGGGGCGTGGTCTTTCAGGAACACGCCATTTTGCCATGGCGCACGGTCAACAAGAATATTGGTCACGGCCTCGAAATCAAGCGCATGCCCCGGGACCAGATCGCCAAGCGGGTTCAAGAATTTGTCAACCTGGTCGGCCTCGCCGGTTTCGAGGATAAATATCCCCATGAATTATCGGGCGGCATGAAGCAACGTTGCGCCGTCGCCCGCACCCTTTGCGCCGATCCGGTGATCATGCTCATGGACGAGCCGTTCGCGGCGGTCGATGCGCAGACCCGGATCACGCTGCAAGAGGAGCTAAACCGGATCGCCATGGCGACCAAGAAGACTATTCTGTTCATCACCCATTCGGTGGACGAGGCGGCGTTCCTGGCGGACCGTTGTTTTGTGTTTTCGGCGCGCCCGGGCCGGCTGAAAGCCATCGTTGATATCAACATTCCGCGCGGCGACCGCATCTGGTCAGATATGAACGCCAACGCCGATTTTCTCGCCGCCCGTGACGAGATCCTGAAGCTGGTCCGTGAGGAGGTGTCCGTTGCAACAGAGGAATGATGCAACTGGCACGCAAGGACCTGGCCTCGGCTGGCGGATCAACAAGCTGCTGCAACTGGATGCCATGAATTTGGTTATCCTGGTGATCGCCGTCTATATCATCTGGTCGGTGATCTCCGCCCTGATCGACAACCCGGCCCGATATTTACCCTCGCCCATCGCGGTGGCGATGTCGTCGGTGGACATGCTCTATAAGGGGCTGCTGCCCAGCTATTTCGGCGACACATTGGTGCGCCTGATCTTCGGCAGCGCTATTGGTCTGATACTCGGAATACCGTTCGGCCTGTTGCTCGGCATCAACCGCACGGTCGCCGATATGTTCCACCCGATCATGAATTTTTTCCAGTCGGTATCGGGCATCGCCATTTTCCCGATCATCGTCGTCTGGTGGGGAAACAGCGATAAGACCATTTTTGCGGTGATCCTCTATACGGCGTTTTTCCCCATCGCCTTCAACGTGCTGTCCGGGGTCCGGGAAATACCGATCCGCTATATCAGCGCCGCCAGAACCTTGGGCGCCAGCCGTTATCAGATCATCAAGGACGTCTTATTCCCGGGCGCCATGCCGCATATTGCGACGGGCTCGCGCCTGTCCATCGGCTTTGCCTGGCGGGCTGTGATCGCCGGCGAGATGCTGGCCGGTCGGCAAGGGCTCGGCTGGATGATTTTTACCGGCCAGGACGCAGACAATACCGCCGAAGTGATCCTCGGCATGGTCATGATCGGCGTCACCTGGATCATCCTCGATCATTATCTGCTCAGACCCATGGAAGCCGACACCATCGAGCGATGGGGGCTGGTACAGCGATGAGCGACACCATCGCTAAAGAGGGCGCGGCCGGGGGCATACTCGCCAGCCTGTCGATCGCCATCCAAACCCGCATCGGCCGGCAAAAGCTGCGGAAGATCATTCTCGGCTCAATCCCGTTTCTTGTCCTGTTTGTGCTCTGGCAGATGAACACGGCGTTTGAATGGTTGCCGGCGGTTTTCATTCCGCCGCTCGGCGATGTGCTCGGCGCCGCCATCACCTTGCAGGAAGACTGCGTCGGCATCGGCGGCGCATTGGCCATGGACAACACTTGTTTGCTGACCAACCACATATTTTCGTCCATCGGCCGGGTAATCCTGGCCGCCGTCATCGGCTTACCGCTGGGTATCGGCGCCGGCATTCTGGCCGGCATGAACCGGACGGTGTCCCGCTATCTGGAACCGGTCGGCGTGTTCGCCAATTCCATTTCCGGCATCGCCTGGATCCCGCTTGCCATTGTCTGGTTCGGCGTCGGCTGGATGACCACGTTGTTCATCATGCTCAACACCATCTTCTGGCTGATGTTCTTTAACGCCATGCTAGGCGTGCGCGGCGTCGCCAAGGTCTATGAACAAAGCGTGCTGACCATGGGCGGCAGCCGCTGGGACGTTATCCGCCATGTGTACCTGCCAGGCGCCATGCCAAGCATCATCACCGGCATGCGCATCTCTTTGGGCTTTGGCTGGCGGGCGCTGATAGCCGCGGAAATGATCGGCGGCGACAGTGGTCTCGGCTTTATGATATTTGTCTCGGCGGAAGAGTTCAAAATTGAAGAGGTGTTCCTCGGCGTGATCATCATCTCGCTCATCTATATGGCCACCGACCGCTATCTTCTGGCGCCCCTCGAAAAATGGACGGTGGAGCGCTGGGGACTGATCTGGAAGCCGACATAAATTATGGCCGAGACGGAACCCACACCCACTGCATTCCGGCGGCGGCGCTGGTACCACCGGCGCGATGTCCGGTTCGTAAGCGTTGTCGCCGCCGCCTTGATACTATTCCACAGCCACGGCTTCATCACAGGCCCCGCCAAAATTTCCGGCGCCTTGGCTGAGGCGCTTAGCTCCGACAAGGCGCGCCTCAATATTCAGGTGGAAACCCTGTTCGCGCCGGAAGCCTTTCATATGAGCGTTTACCAGGAGCTCGGCTCGATGCGCGGCAGCGAGGGCACTGTCACCACCCTGCACCGGGTCAAGCCCGCGGCCATTTATTTGTTGTCGCGGAAATACTGGGTGGCCCGGATCGATCTTGCCGCGCGCTAGCGGTTCTACTTTGCGCGCCGGAAGATGCCGTCATAGAAAGTATAGAGGACAACCAGCAACAACACCGTGCCCAAAGGCCGGTCGATGAGGACACTTAGGATGCTGTGATCCTCGAACACCAACAAGGCGCGGCGCAGGTTTTCGTCGGCGAGCGGCCCCAAAATCACCGCCAACACCATCGGCGCCAGGGGAAATCCAAAGCGGTGCAGGATAAAGCCGGCGATGCCGGCAATGAACATCAAATAGACATCGAAATAACTTAAACTGACCGCGAAGGCGCCCATCATGCAGATTGGAATGATCAGCGGCATGAGCAATGTCCGCGGCAGGCTGAACAATTTGACGCAGGGTTTTATCAGCCCGATGGCCATGAAATACATGAGGAAATTGGCAATAATCAGCCCGATATAGATAAAATAGATGATGCCCGGATTTTCGGTCTGGATGGTCGGGCCGACGACGATATTTTTCATTTCCAGAGCCGCCAGAATGGCCGCCGCCGCCGCGTTGCCAGGGATGCCGAGGGTCAGGGTCGGCAGCATCGAGCCGCCGATATTGGCGTTGTTGGCGACCTCGGCGGATACAATGGCCTCGTAGCTGCCCTTGCCCCATTTGGCGCGCTCTTCCGGCCTGGCGCGGCGGCGCGCGATATCATAGGAGAGGAACGAGGCGACATTGGCGCCTGCGCCTGGGATGGCGCCGATGATGGTGCCGATGAGCCCTGAGCGCAGCGACGTGCGTGCATATTTCCAGAGCATCGAGAACGGCGGAATGACGCGGCCCACCTTCGACGGGATACCGGGCGGGTTTTTTTGAGGAAGGACTTTGAGAACCTCGGTGAGCCCAAACAGGCCGATCAACAACGGGATATAGCTGATATGGTCTTCGAGGATACGAAAGCCGAAGGTGAAACGGGCGACGCCATGTATGGCATCCAGCCCGACGAACGATATCAGCAATCCGATCCAGCCCGAAATCCAGCCCTTCAACGGCATTTCGCCCGACGACATGGAGCCGCAGATGGCGATCCCCCACATCGCCAGGAGGAACATTTCCCACGACCGGAACTGCAGTGCCAGAAACAAAATCGCCGGGATGAAGGCAATCAGCAGGAAAATCCCCACCCAGTTGCCAAGGAACGACGCGGCAATGGCGGTGCCGAGCGCCAGCCCGCCCTCGCCGCGCTGGGCAAGGGGGTAGCCTTCTATCATGGTCGGCACCGCGTCGGGCGTTCCGGGAATATTGATCAGCACCGCCGATATGGCGCCGCCGAAGACGCTGCCCGTATAGACGCCGAGCATGAACATGACCGCCACGTGCTGGCTCATGCCGGTTGAAAGACCGATCAGGAGCGCCATCGCCATGGTCGTCGATAGCCCGGGCATCGCGCCCCAAAGGATGCCAAGGGTAACCCCAGCCAGACACACCACCAGCATCCAGGGGGTAAAGGCGATGGCCAGTTGGCTGGCCAGTTGGGCAAACACGGTGTCCATCAGCCCGAGCCCGGCAGCAGAATTTCGAAGCCATCGCGGAAGATCCAGGCGAGCGCAATCACCATGCCGGCAGCGACGGTGATGCATGCAAGCCATCGCGCACGCCAGAACATTTTCAAGATTAAGGCGATGACGGGAATGGAAATGGTCTCATAGCTGGAAAACCGAAACGTGTAGAAACCGGCCGGCATGCGAATTTCAAAATTGATCAGATCGGTCAAAACCACATAGGCCAGCACCAGACCCATCAGGACCAACGTGCGCCGGCCCTCTACACCGGCCAGGAACGGACCGATGGGATTACCGGCGGCTTTGAGAATTTCGGTTAAATGTGCCCGTTTCAACGCCTTGACGGCGAGGCCGGCGGCCATGATGAGAAGCGATAAACCGGTGAGGAACGGCAGCAGCCCCGGCGCCGTATAAAGGCTTGCCGGCGCGTCCAGGTCCAGCGATAGGGCCATCGCCGCGATGCCGATAATGGCAACCATAGCGGCGGCGGCAAGGTCCTTGCCTGGCGAAACCAAAGGCCCACCTTCCTCGCCGGTGAATTTGCCTGCCGCCAGGCTTTCTACGTCGGCCTGAATGCGTGATTTTGGAATGTCGGTCATATGTCAAAAGCTAACCGGGCGGGCCGCCTTTCGGCAAGCCCGCCCGGGTCAGGTTGCTATTGTTTTCGTCAACCGGTTAAAGCGGCTTGTAGCCGTGGGGCGGCCACCACTTATCGAAACCAGCCGGTGTCGGCAGACCCAACTCGCTTCCCGCATGCGAGCCCTTGACGCCCAATTTTTCAAAGGTTGCCGCAGTGATCGATTCCACTTGCGCGGCGCGCCGGTCGGCGGCCTTGCCGGTGCGGATATCGATCTCGAAAAACTTCTTCTTGGCGATAGCTGCAAAGGCCGGTGAATTCACACCGGCGACGAAGGCTTTCTCGATTTTGCCGATGATTGCTTTCGGAACCGAACGGCGAACGGCCAGATTATAGATGCCCGAGAACGGCAGTTGATTTTTGATGCCGGGAAGGAAATTGCCGACCGACGGCATGATCTTGCCGCCGCCCGCATCGATATCCTTGGATCCGGTCTGCTGAATCGACCGCAATTTACCGGCGCGTACATGGGCGATATGCTCATGGACACCGCCGCCGGTGATCATCGCTTCGCCGTTGAGGCCGGCCAGCGTTGCCGCTTTGCCGCCCTTGTAGGGCAAGTATTTCAAGGTGACGCCCGCCGACTGGGCGACGATGGCCGCCAGTTCATGCCAGAGGCCGCCCTGGCCAGAGGCCGCCCTGGCCCGACGTGGAAATGGTGATTTTGCCGGGATTGGCCTTGGCCGCGGCAATGATGTCGGCGAAGGTCTTGAACTTGGAATCGGGACGCACCGCCCAGGAAGCGCGGGAATTGGCCGCCTGCATATACTGCCAGTCTTTCCAGGCCTGGGATTTGGAATGGCCCATGACGCGCACGAACTTGTTGTAGTTGGCGGCGCCCATCCAGGTGTAGCCATCATCTTTTTTGCCGAGGACGTAGCTGGTGGCGACCCCGCCAACCGCGCCCGGCTTGTTGATGACGTTGATTTTCCAGCCCGTTGATTTCGCCATTTCATTGGCGATGGTGCGAATGACGGTGTCGGTGCCGCCACCGGCAGGGTACATGACAACGACTGTGATCGGGCGTTCCGGCCATTCGGCGCGCGCATCGGCGGCGCCCATGGTCCATACAGCCGCGCCCATGGCGAGACTGGTGATTGTGGTTTTCATGACGTTCATAATATTCTCCTCGCTGTAAAATTATTGTCGACCCCAGTGGCCCCGTAACTCTTATATAAGACTACTCACATTATTGTGAATGCGTTTGGGAATCAACTGCTGAGTTGCGGGTTCGGCCATCCGATTTGCTCGGTCATTGACTGGCGGGTCCGCCCATCTACAATACCGCCAAGAACAACCAAGCAAGTTACTGGGAGGGCAAGTTCTTGAAACCATCGCCATTCGCCTATGCCAAACCC
>Ga0209667_1003156_pt1 | contig 10394 bp, 10 predicted proteins | sample SaaInlV_165m_DNA_2_FD_184682 | JGI IMG/M metagenome (GOLD analysis project Ga0209667, IMG submission 184682) | Marine microbial communities from expanding oxygen minimum zones in the Saanich Inlet - Saanich Inlet SI037_S3LV_125m_DNA (SPAdes)... | ecosystem: Environmental > Aquatic > Marine >... | reverse complement strand
CTACTTTAGTTGTATCCCCAGAAAGCATGTTTATCACAAATGTTTGTAATGTATCATCTAAATTATGACCTGTTGCAATTACATCTGCCCCAATATCTTTTGCAGCATAATCCATTGCACGTCTTCGGAATGTTCCACACATTGAACATGATGATGTTTTCTCATTTTCTCTTAAATCTAATGCCTCATCAAGTGTTAAATCAAAAAGATCTTTGTAAGAATATATTTTATATTCTACATTTAATTCTAAACAAACTTTTTTGACAATTTCTAATGCCTCATTTCTATATCCTGGAATTCCTTCATCAATTGTTATGACTTTAATTTTAAAACTATGAGTTAATGACATTTCATGAATAACTTTTAGTAATGCCAGTGAATCTTTCCCACCTGATACTGCAACTGCTACTAATTCATTATGTCTAATCATTTTATATTTTGAAATTGTTTTAGCAGTTTTTTTTATAATAGATTTTGAAAAACATTGAGAGCATAGCTTTTCACCAGAATATTTTCTTGTATATGCAGCCTGATTATTACATCTATCACAAGTCATAAATATAATTATTATTTTTCATTAATGATTCTTTAGGAATGTTGACATGTTTGTTAATAACTTCTAGGCACGTATTACAACAAAAAATATACAAAAATACATTTACAAAATAATTCAAATCTAATTTTTAAAATGGATTTTAATTTTCAAATATTTTCAAACATTTTACCCTGATTAATTTTTTTTAAAAGTTCAATTATGTTATTTTTTTCAACAGAAATTGGATTATTATCTAAATGTTTTCTATCTTTAAGTATGATTTCACTTGCTGTATCATAATCTTGTTTTAAAAATATTGGTTCAAAATTTAATTTTTTAACTAATTTTTTAAATCTTGAATAAAAAATTGAATTATTAAAAAAATGAGCTGCTGTAGTAGTAAATGCTAATGCATGTCCATGACTGTAACCTTCATTAGAAAAAACATATGATAGAGCATGACCTAATGTTGTTGAAGAATTTCCAAATCCTAATCCTGAAATTAGAGAACCAATTACAATTTTTTCTTTATTCATATTTGTTATTCCCTCTTCTAATAATTCAAATGCATGTTGACAAAGAAATTTAGTATAATTATTTGCATTTTTACTATCATGTGCTTCTGAACATTGAGCAGCAGCATCTATTGCAGAATTTCTTAAAATTTTAGAGGGACAATTATTTAAAAAATATGAGTCAACAATAGCAATATCTGCAAAAATTTGTTTATCATGAAAACTTTTCTTTTTTCCATTTATGGTTAATACTGAAATTTTTGTTACTTCACTACCACTGCCAAATGTTGTAGGAATCATAATTTTTCTCTTCTTTAATTTAAAACCTACAAATTTTGCAACATCTAAAGAACTACCTCCTCCAAGTCCTATAACTGTAGAAAATTTTTCGTTTTTAAATTGTGAAATTATGTTTTCAACAGTATTCATTGAAGGGTTTGGTTCAACATTATCAAATATTTTAAAATTATTTCCTTTAATATAATCAATCCATCCTCGAGATTTTGCACCTTTTGAAGTGATTATTAAGCAATTATTTGGATATGAATACTCTGATGCTGTATATTTACCAAAAATTATATGATTAGGTTGTTGAATTTGAAACAATTAGATCATTATTGAATAACATGTTTTTTATAACTTACATTTCTCAAATGAAATCATGAGTCAAGCTGAAAATTTAGTTAATTTATTAGAAAAAAAAGAAATCGTGAAGGTTTGTGGGGCATATGATGCGATGTCAGCAAAACTAGTTGAATTAAATGGATTTGACGCTATTTGGGCTGGAAGTTTTGCAATTTCAGCAATTCATAATGTTCCAGATGCAAGTATTTTAACAATGACAGAATTCTTTAACGCTGCATCAAATATGGCACAAACATGTGAGATTCCAGTTATTGCAGATTGTGATACAGGTTATGGTGATGCAAATAATGTAAGACATATGGTTAAAAAATATGAGAATGCAGGAATTGCAGGAATTTGTATGGAAGATAAAACATTTCCAAAATCAAACAGTTTACTTAAAGATGGAGATAATCAATTATTGTCTGAAAAAGATTTTGTAGCAAAAATTTTAGCTGCAAATGAAGCAAAACGAAATAAATCATTTACAATAATTGCTCGTATTGAGGCATTAATTTCAGGTATAGGAATGGAAGAAGCTCTCAAAAGAGCATATGCTTATGAAAAAGCGGGTGCAGATTTAATTTTGATTCATTCAAAGAAAATTTCCCCAAATGAAATTTTTGAATTTTCAAAATCTTGGAATGGTAGTGTTCCTCTTGTAGCTATTCCAACAACATATTATTCAGTAAAAATTGATGAATTAATAGATCATAAAATAAAAATGGTCATATATGCAAATCAAACATTAAGAGCAGTCCATTTATCACTTTCAAGATTACTTCAAAAAATGAGAGATGCTAACAATATGAATGAAATACAAGATCAAATGTCATCTATGGAGGATATTTTTCAATTACAAGAAATGTACGATATGAAATCTCAAGAAAAGACTATTGAAGGAAAATTACGTGAACTAGGGTATATTTCTTGAAAAAATTATTTCAACATGAAATAGTAGATTTTTTTGTAAAAAATAGTATAGAAAATTTTGTAGGTGTTCCTGATTCCACATTAAAACAGTTTATTTCTTATGCACTAAAAAAAAAGAAAGTTATCATTACAGCCAGGGAAGAAGAAGCTATAGGTATCGCAACTGGAATGGCATTATCTGGAAGTAATTCGTTAGTTTTTATGCAAAATGCAGGATTTGCAAATTCGTTAAGCACCATTACTTCATTAGTTCAATTATACAAAATCCCATTAATTTTCTTAATTGGTTGGAGAGGTTATTTGAAAGAAGATGCACCAGAGCATAATAAAATTGGAAAAATTCAACCTGATTTATTAAAAATTATTCAATTACAAACAAAAATTATTTCAGATAAAAATTGGAAGGAAGGTTGTCAATGGGCCATTAATAAAATTGAAAGTAATAAATCATGTGCATTGGTAATAAGAAGGGAATTTTATGATTAGAAAAGAAGCAATGAAGATTGTTTTAGAAGAAATAGGAAATGATCCAATAATATCTGCAAATGGATTTATCAGTAGAGATCTTTTTGAACTAAATGAAAAAAAGACAAATTTTTACATGATAGGTTCAATGGGTCTCGCATCGTCAATTGGTTTGGGAGTTGCAATAAAAAATCCAAAGAAAACAATTTATGTTTTTGATGGTGATGGTAATATTCTCATGAATTTAGGATCACTAACAACAATTGGAACAATAAAACCAAAAAATTTTATTCACATTATATTTGACAATCATTCTCATGAATCTACTGGAGGTCAACCAACAAATACAAGAAATATTTCAATTTCTAACATAGGAAAAGTTACAAATTTCTATGTTTTTGAAATAAATGATATTAATTATCTAAAAAAAATTTTAAAAAAAATTAAAAAAATTAGTGGTACAATAATGATTGTTATAAAAATTAATAATAGTAAAATACGAAGTGGACGTGTTACACTAGATCCAGTATTTATAAAAAATAGATTTATGGAATCATTATAGAATAAAATTGAAAGTAATAATTATTGCCGCAGGTGTGGGATCAAGATTAGGTGATTTAACAAAAAATTTACCAAAACCTTTGCTTGATGTTAATGGAAAATCAATTTTAGAGCATCAAATTGAGTTATTTCGTAAATTTGGGATTGAAGATATTGTTATAGTTACAGGTCATAAAAAAGAAAAATTTAGATTGAAAGATGTAAAATATGTTCATAATCCAAATTATCTCAATGTAGAACAAGCAGGTAGTTTAATGTCAGCAAGAAATGAAATTGTAGGCAATGTAATAATCTCATTTGGAGATATTATTTTTGATGAATTAGTTTTAAAACAACTTCTTCAATTTAATGATGAAGTAGTTTTAGCTACAGATCAAAAATGGGAGGAATCTTATCAAATTAGAACAGAAAATTCACCAAAATTTTCTGATTTTGTTGCAGTAAAGGATAAACAAATTATTAAATTTTTTAAAAATTCAGAAGAATTTCTTGGAAAATATAACATTGTAGAATTTATTGGTTTAATGAAATTATCTGAAATTGGTTCAAAAAAAATTATTCAAAAATACGAATATTTAGAAAAAAACCAAAAGGGTAAATTTCATTATGCACCTTCATTTAAAAAGGCAAAAATTATTGATTTACTTGAAGAATTACGATTGAACAATATAGAAATTAAAATACAAAATATCAGTGGAAATTGGTGTGAAATTGATACTAATCAAGATTTAGAAATTGCTAAAAAATTTTTTAAATAAAATTAATATTCAAATTTTATAACTGAAAAATCAATTTTAAAAAAACTGTTTATATATGGATACGTTTAACGAGAATTCTTTGAAAAATAAAATACCATTAAAAATCTATTTGGGTGACTTGACTTATGATACTGTAACTATTTCTGCTGAAGCAATTCCATTAAACATTGGATTTGTTGCAGCATACTGCAAAAAACAATTTGGTCCTAATGTAGAAATTTCACTTTTTAAATATATTCATGAATTAGAAAAAGCAATTAAAGAATCACCTCCAGACATACTTGCACTAAGCAATTATGTTTGGAACAGAAATCTTAGTTATGAAATGCTTTCAATGATGGATGACATAGATTCAAATGTTTTAAAAGTATGGGGAGGTCCAAATTTTCCAATTGATTTTCCTTCACAACAAAAATTTATGAAAAAATTTTCTAAAATTGATGTTTATGTACCTGTTGATGGGGAAGTAGGATTTTCTAATATTGTAGAAAAAGCATTAAGAGCTAGTTCAAGAGCTGATATCAAAACACAGGTATTATCTGAACCTATTGATGGTTGCGTAATATGTGATTCTAATGGGAAATTACAATACACTATTCCTATAATTAGAATTAAAAAATTAGATGAAATCCCTTCGCCTTATACAACCGGTTTACTCGATAAATTCTTTGATGATAAACTTACTCCTATGATGCAAACTAATAGAGGATGTCCATTTCATTGTACTTTTTGTGCCGATGGAAAAGATGAAGTGAATCAAGTGAATAGTTTTAGTCTTCAACGAGTTATTGAAGAACTTGAATACATAACTAAACATAAACATGATAAAACACGTAACATGATATTCAGTGATTTAAATTTTGGAATGTATCCTCGAGATAGGGATATATCAAAACATCTTGCAAAATTACAAACTGAACATAATTATCCTGATTTTATCTATATTAGTACTGGCAAAAACCAAAAAGAAAAAATCATTGAAGCCATAAGAATATTAAAAGATTCAATGCCATTGTGGATGTCTGTCCAATCTCTAGACCAAACCGTTTTAAAAAATATTCGGAGAGATAATATTAGTACTGATCAGATGTTAGCATTACAACCTGCAATCAAAGATGCAGGATTACAGACAAGAGCTGAAGTCATACTGGGTTTACCTGGAGAAACTCATGAAAATCATATGAAAACATTAAGAGATTTGGTAAATGCAAGAATGGATGAAATTCAAGTACATACATGTATGATGTTGGATGGTTCAGAAATGGGTACTCCTACTGAAAGGAAAAAATGGAATTTACAGACAAAATTCCGTATTCTTCAACGTGATTTTGCAAAATTAAGTAACGGAAAAACTGTTCTTGAATATGAAGAAGTATCTGTTAGTTCTCCAAATATGAGTTTCGATGAATATGTTGATATGAGAATTCTAGCATTTGTGACATATGTAACAAATCGTGGAATCGTTTATGACCCAATAATCAAATTTTTGAGAGAACAAAACTTGGATGTCTTTGACTATTTCTGTAAAATTAAAGATGACATAAAAAATGCCCCATCTTCAATTCAAAATATTTTTGAACATTTTAAAGATTCAACAATAAACGAATTATGGGATTCTCCTGAAGAAATAATTGAAAATTATCAAAAAGATTCTGAATATCAAAAACTATTGGACGGTAAAGAAGGAATTAATGTCATGTATAATTTTCTTGCAAAAGTAACAGCTGAATCAATGGATGATTGGGCTAAATACATTCTGGAAATTGCACATGATTTTATTAGTATTTCAGAAAAAAAAGATATTGATTGGGAAGAAAAATTTCAAGATGTCTCAAATTTTTGCCGTGGAACTGCTCATAATACATTAGGAAAAGATAGAATGCAAACTAATCCATCTTTTGAATTCAAATATGATGTCATGAAATGGCTAGAAGAAACTCATGATGTCAATTTAGATAATTTCCGATTAAAGTATCCTTACAAAATTAGTTTTGAATTAACTGAAAAACAATTCAAATCTGTTCAAGATACCCTAAATGTATATGGTGATACCATGGTTGGAAAAAGTAAAGCACTTAGAATGATATCTAGCACTAACCTATGGCGTCACCCTGTTATTAAAAAAATTGAGAAAAACTATTCCAAAATAGAAAATCCAGGCTCAATTGATAATGTTTGGTATGATCACGACTAAATTATTTTTTTTGTAATTCATAACTTAATGCTGCACAAATACTATATGATCCCAAAATTTTCCCCTCCTTAATCATTTTGAGAAATTTTTTAAATTTTATTTTTTTAACGGAAAGTATTTCCCCTTCTTCTAAATCTAATTCACTAATTTTTATTAAATCAGTTGCAACATAACAATCAATAATTTGTGTATTATATCCGAGTTTAGGATAAAATCTCATTAGATGTTTAATTTTCTTTGCTTTATATCCTGTTTCTTCCAGTAACTCTCGCTTAATTGCTTTCAATGGTGTTTCTCCATCATCCACATTACCAGCTGGAATCTCTAAAACATATCCTATTGGAAACCTAAATTCTTTAACTAAAATGATTTCATCTTTTTGTAATGCTAATACTGCAACCGCATTTCCTTGTTCAATCATCTCATGTTTTATTCTTAATCCTGTTAAATTTGTCTCAAAATCTACAACATCAATATTTTTCCCCTTAAATTTTTTCTTTTTAATAATATTCATTTCAATAAAATATTCATTAATTAAACTGATTTAATCATTCGCTTTCATCTCAAGTTATATTATTCAAATTAATTATAACTTCATGAAAGCAATTATAGTTGCAGCAGGAATTGGATCACGATTAGGTGATTTAACAAAAGATCTACCAAAACCATTAGTTGAGGTTAACGGAAAATCAATTCTTGAACGACAGATCGAAATTTTCAAAAAATTTGGAATTGATGATATAATAATTATTCGTGGACCACACAAAGACAAATTCAATTTTGAACATGTTACTTATGTTGAAGATACCGATGTTTCTAATCATGACTTATTAGGATCGTTTATGGCTGCAGAAAAAGAAATGGATGATAATTTAATAATTTCTTATGGTGATATAATTTTTGATGAGAACATCCTGTCTCAAATTATTAATTCGTCTGAAAATTCTACTCTTGCAATTGACTATGATTGGCAAAAAAAATACCACGATAATTCTAATGCCTTATTGGATAAAGTTTCAGTTGTAACGCTAGAAAATAATTCTATTACCAATATTGGATATTATGAAAATTTTAAAAATTTTAAAAATCTTGTTTTTGGAGAATTTATTGGACTCATGAAAATATCTGAATCCACGATAATTCAACTTATTGAACAATATAATCATCTGCAAAAAAATCATCAAGGTAAATTTCACGATTCACCATCAATACATTTTGGTATAATCACGGATATGATAAATGAATTATTAAAAAATAAAATGAAATTTTCAGCAACAAAAATTTCTGGAAAATGGTGTGAAATTGATACGCTACAAGATTTAGAAATTGCTAAAAAAATATTCAAATAATATAATCAAAATATCCAAAAATTAAGTTAGTTTATGGATTAACCAATCCTCGTTTAGAAAGGGGAACAGCTAAATCATCTTGTGTTCTTACCCCCTGAAATTTTTTAAGATTTTCCCAAAGAATATTTTTAATTTCAATGTCGTTATCGATTAAATTATTTACTTCATTTGGATCTTCATGTAAATTATACAGTTCTTTTGAATTGTTATGTTCATTAAAAATTAATTTCCAGTTTGAACTACGTATAGATTTTGTATTAGGTTGTTTTGGAGGAGCTCGTTTATTTAATGGATTAGCTGTTTCAGTGAAGACATAGCGTTCTTCATATTTTTCTCCTTTCATTGCATTAAGCAAAGATTTTCCATCTAATTCTTCAAAATTTTTATTTTGGGAAATTTTTAAATCTTCTAAAATTGTAGGCATAAAGTCTACATGACTTATTTGATCATTAAATTCTGATGAAGGTATATCAGGTGAACAATAATTTGCAAATGTTTTGATTGTATAATCATAACAAAAACTACCATATGCACGTTCTCCAAATTTTTCTCCAATACTGATACCGTGATCTGAAATTACTAATACTATTGAATTTTTAAAAAAATTTAATTCAAAAAGTTTTTCTTGAATAGTTTTTAGATATTTCTCAGCTTGTATAAATAATTTATCATATCTTTCTTTATTTGCAACTTTGTTTTCAAAAAACTCTTTACTGAAATTATCAAAAACTTTTAAGACTTGATCACGAATTCCAGTATGAATTCCACTATAATGTAAATATAAAAAAAAGTTATTTCCATTATCAAATTTCTCTTTCATTTTTTCAAGTAGTGAAACATGTCGAATTTCTAGGTCAACGTTACTTTCATCATAAACTTCATAATAATCAAAATTCTTTTTAGGTAAAACTAGGTCGGATATTAAATCAGCACATGTAAAATATTTTTCATCATGTAAATAATCTACCAAAGTTTTAAAAAGTTGATGTTTAAATCGACTAGAATGCCAGTAACTATAACATCCATTTCTATTACCATATGAACCACTAATCAAAGCATGAATTGATGAATTAGTGTATGGTGCATAGGTTATAGATTGTGAAAAAAATACTGAATTTTCGCTAAATTTTTTAAAAACTGGGGAATTTCTTGCCCAATCAAGTCTACCCCCATCTATACAGATAATGATTATATTTTTTTTCATATTATTCATTGTTTTAACTTGAAATTCTAGTTTTAACATATAAACATATAAAATATTTTCTTTTAAAATTAGTGAAAGATGTCAAGATTTTTGCAAGAAATTATAACTGATGAAAATTTGGTATGGGATAAAAGTTTAGGAAATAAACCAGAAAACTTCATTGTGAGACTTACTTCTAAAACTATTGATGAGTTAAAAAGGAATAGAAAAGAACTAAAAAATCTGGATAAATCAAATTTACCGGAATTAAAAAATGAAATTAATGAATTAAAAATTACAAAAATACTTCATGGTGTAGGACTTGTAATAATTGATGGTAAATGTTTTACTGATTTTTCTGACGAAGAAGTAATAGAAATTTACAGAAATATATGTAAAACATTAGGTACTTTATTGACGCAGAATATCAAAAATGAAGAACTTGTAAAAGTACAATACGAAAAAAAATCTATGCAACATGGTGGTCGTTATCATCAGTCAAAAGAAGGAGGTTCGTTTCACACAGATAGTCCGCATTGGGAACAGGTTCCTGATTTTGTAGGTCTGTATTGTATCAATCCAGCAAAAAGAGGTGGAGAAAGTAAATTTGTTAGTGTATATAGTGTTCATAATAAAATGTTAAAAGAACACAAACATTTCTTGGAAATGTTATATGAGCAATTCCATTTTGATAAACGTCGTGGAGAATATGAACCAGATAAACCACTAACTTCAATCAAACCAATTTTTGCATATGATGGTAATCAGCTTAAATGTAGATACATAAGAGATTATCTTAATGATGGTCATAAAATACAAAATATACCATTATCAAAAGAACAAATTGAAGCACTTGATATTTTTGACAAAATAATCCATGATGAAAATTTAGCTATAACTTATGGTTTACAACAAAACGATATGGTTTTTTTCAATAATGATAGAGTCATGCATGGTAGAACATCTTTTGAAGATTTTGAAGATGAAGAAAAGAAAAGACTAATGATTAGAACTTGGATTAAATTTTCTTCTTAATTATAAATCATAAAATTTTTTCAATTTTTATTTTATTTCATTTTAGATTGTAAACCAACCAGATTTCATATATGACAAAGCAATATTGAGACCAAATAGAATAAACGTAAATGCATAAATTGCCCACATTGTAGTTTTAACTGCTTTATCTGAAAATCTTTTATCAATAATAATATGAATGAATTTTCCACCATCCAAGATTGGTAATGGAAGCATGTTGATTATGCCTATGAAAAATGAAA
>Ga0209667_1003143_pt1 | contig 10413 bp, 11 predicted proteins | sample SaaInlV_165m_DNA_2_FD_184682 | JGI IMG/M metagenome (GOLD analysis project Ga0209667, IMG submission 184682) | Marine microbial communities from expanding oxygen minimum zones in the Saanich Inlet - Saanich Inlet SI037_S3LV_125m_DNA (SPAdes)... | ecosystem: Environmental > Aquatic > Marine >... | reverse complement strand
TATTGTATCGGAAGATTAGTTGCAATTCTTACTCTTGCAAGTTTAGGAAGATGTTCTCTTAATTCTTCAAGTTGAGGTGAGCGATTAAATACAATATATCCAATTCTCCAGCCTGACATTAAGTGAACTTTAGAAAATCCATTTAGAATAATTACAGGGGAATCACCTGCAACTTTTCCAATTCCTACAAATTTATCATCAAAAATTATTTGATCATAAATTTCATCACAAATAATGTAAAGATTATGTTCATTGGCAATATCTACTAATTTTTTGAGTGCATTTTCATTAAATACAACGCCAGTGGGGTTATTTGGACTGATTAAACAAATTGCAACAGTTTTTGATGTAATTTTAGATTTAATATCGTCAATATCAGGTGTTGAATTATTCAAATCTACTGAAAATTCTACAGGAACTCCACCATGTAATCTCACATACGAAGCATATGGAGGATAATACGGTCCAGGTAAAAGTACTTCATCACCTTCTTCTACAATTGAAGAAATTACCATGTCAAGTCCTTCAGAAACACCATTTGTAATTAAAACATCATCAGCAGAAATTGAAAGTCCTTTTGCATTTTCTTTTTTTGCAATTTCTTCTCGTAATTCTAAAAGACCTTCAGACGTAGAATAATAATTTTCACCTTTATTGATAGAATCGATTAAAGCTTGTTTCACATTATCAGGAGGTTGGAATCCAAATTGTACAGGATCACCAATATTGAGATAATCAACTTTCATACCTGATTGTTCAACTTTTCTTGCAGCTAAGACAATATCCCTAATTGCATATTCAACACCTACAACTTTTTTTGAAACTTTCAATGTATCTAGACAGATATTTACACCCGTTAAAATCTTAATTGTTTGGACTCGTGGCTCAGCCTGGATAGAGCAAGCGGCTTCGAACCGCTAGGTCGAGGGTTCAAATCCCTTCGAGCCCTTTAGATTATTTTATCAAACGAGTCTAAGCTCGTTTCACTAGAGTACGTCAAACGTGCCAAATGTGACATTAGACAACACGTCTTAAGCAATTCAGTAGAGGTAATACTATGAGTATTATCACTAAAAAGAAAACTACTGAAACATTTCTTGCAAGCTTAGACAGTGTACCAACAAATACCCAACATAGTCAAAAAAATACTGTATCAAAATTCACAGTATTCGTAAGACAAACACAGAATCTAACACCTGATCAATTATGTGAAGAACTATTGATCATGAAAAAACAAGATGAAGAGGAATACATCAATACCCTATACAGTGTTCTGCAAGACTTCATTGATGATATGAATACCAAGATATCAGCAAATTCAGTTAAAACAAATTTTGCATATCTTAGGTCATACTTGTATCATCTTGGTGTAAGAACAAATCCACAAGATATCAAGATGATGTTGAAGTTTCTCAAAGTACAACATGAAGAGAAATATCCACTAAAGCTTGAGGAATTACGTAAGATAATAGACCATTTTACAAGATATCCCATGATCAAAGCTTGTTTTCAAGCTCAAGCTAGTAGTGGAATGAGAATAGGCGAAGTCTTGGCAATACGAAAAAAGGATTTACAGTTCAAAGAAAGAATACACGTGTACATCAAGGCTAGTGGCTCAAAAAATCTTAGAGGCCGTACTGTAATTCTTTCAAAAGAATGTCAAGAAACCATGAAAACATATCTTGATAACTTGAATGATAATGACTTGGTTTTCTACAAAGGTGTAACAGAAAACGAAAAGGCTCGAGAGATTAACGCACTAAGAAACCTAAGAACGTGTCTAGTTAGGCTCGGTTTAGATATGAAGTATGATAATGGAAAATACAAAATATCTAGCCACAGTTTGAGAGCTTTCTTTTTCACTCAAGCCGTTAGAAAGCATGGAGAAAACTATGCTCATCGCATGACAGGTCATACAGGATACCTTATGCAATATGATAGAATGACAGATGAAGAAAAGATGAAGATGTACATTGAGCTTGAACCTGACTTGGCAATATACGCAACAACAAAAGCTGATTTAGAAATTGAGAGATTAAAAAATTTACAAACAAAAGAAAACAAAGACTTGAAAGAACAGCTTGAAGAATTAAAACATCAACTAGCTGAACAAGGACTTGGCATAGTTGACAAATTAAAAGATGAAGATAGAATAGAGTAGGATTTTTTTCCTACACATCTTCTATAACATTTTTAAAATAAAGAATTGAAAAGAATCCTCATTCCTCTCAAGTCTAATAACAGCGTGTACGGGTGTTAAATTTGCTGTATGTTGTAACAACAAATAGAGTATTATAATTGGTTTACAGTTGCGTAAGAAACTATACGTATAGTTTACGACACAAGCTCAAAATGTCATTTAAGTATATTTCTTTTTTGAGAGAAGAAATAGAGTATTATAATTCTAAAGCGCAATGTAAAGACATTGTCTTACAAAGTTCAATGCAATAATCATAAAGCAATAAAATTTACAATTCCAAATAATCTAACTGAAGCTAAAGATCTCAATGCGTTTCCTGATATGAGAGAGATGGCACAACACTTGAGAGACAATCCAAAGTGCAAAATGTTGAGGGTTAAGAATTATGATTAGTGATTGGTTAAAGGCTAATTCAGTAATTCGTTACAAGCAAGATCAAAGACGTCAAAGAATAACAGAACTAGGCGAATTAGGCCTGAATCAGGCTCAAATAGCAGATAAAACGGGTTATTCGTTACGAACTGTTCAACGGGATATCCAAGTAATACGTGAGGGTTTGGTATAATGGAAAGAACTGTTAATCTTAGTACTAAATTCTCAATTACTCAAAGTCAGAAAATTGATGAAGCTGTAGCACAATATGGATTCAAGAATCAATCAGAATTCATTCGTTCATGTGTTGAATACTTTTTTGATTTCCTGGAATTAAAAGAGAAACTAAAAGATCCTGAAATTAATAGAAAGTTCATTGAAGAACATGATCCATTAATTCAAGCTGAAAAAGATATGCTAAGACTTGATCAAGTTGTTGGCCACTTGACAACAGATGAAATCAATAGATATCAATGGTCATTAACTAAAGAATATACCAAAAGGATTGCAGAAGAAAACAAATCAATAGAAGATAGGAAAATTATACTTCAAAGGGGTGGGGAAAGTTATCCAAAGATAGGGTATCATGAAACATACTTGCATAATGACAGGAATGATAAGAGACAATTCTACATTCCAATTACACCAGATACGGGTTCTAGATGGAAAGAGTTGTCAATGTTACAAAAGGAAACATTGAGAGATGAATTAAAGATAAAGTTAGAAGAGTTTCATAAAACATTTCCAAATGATATTCATGAACCAAGATTTGAATATTATCTCAAAGACATTACTGAAGCAATAGAGAGAGAGAAAAAATGATTGTAAGAAAAGTTAGTTGTAGTGTAAGAGTAGTAGGTGTAGTAGTTAGTAGAATAGTAAGTAGTAAGACGTATGTCATACGTCGGTATACTAAACATATCATTAGTGAATACAAACACAAGAACTTCTATCTAACAAAATACCATATTACGAAAGAATACTTCCCATTCTATTCACAAGATAAGCGATTGTCTTATCGCTTAATTGATAATTCTTGAAAACTTGGCCTATTTTGAGCCTAATTTGCTAAATATCTGAAAGAATTAGAAAAGTAGAAGATGAATTTCAAAGAATTAGAATCATTTCTTAAAAAGATGAAGATGCAGCATATCTATCAACCTGTAATGATTAAAACATTGATTCAATCGGATGGAAAAGCCACATCCAAAAAAATTGCTAAATCCTTTCTTCTAAAAGACCAAAGTCAAATTGATTATTATTCTGAAATCACTAAAAATATGCCTGGAAAAGTTCTAAGAAAACACAAAATTATAGAATATTTGGATGGAAATTTCAAATTAGATTTATCTCAATTATCCGAGGAACAAAAAAATTCTCTGATCAAAATATGTGATGAAAAGATTACCAAATATGAAGAAAAGTATGGTAAAACAATTTGGAAACATCGAGCTCGTTCATCCAGAGTAATTTCTGGAAGCATAAGATACAATGTTCTAACTCGTGCAATGCATAGATGTGAGTTATGTGGAATTAATGCAGAAGATAAAGCATTAGACGTTGATCATATTGTTCCAATAAACAAAGGGGGTCCAAATGTAATTGAGAATATGCAAGCATTGTGTTATACTTGTAATTCTCAGAAAAGCGATAGGGATGATACAGATTTTAGATTATGGCAAGGCCTCTATCAAAAAAGAGATTCAAAATGTACCTTTTGTAATTTAGAAAAATCATCTAAAATTAACAATACACTTGCATATGCAATTAAAGATAAATTTCCAGTAACCGAATCACATTATTTGATAATTCCAAGACGACACACAGATTCTTTTTTTGAATTAGGAACTCCTGAACAAAAAGCTTGTCTTAATTTGTTATCAGAAATAAAAGAAAAACTATCATCAGAAGATCATTCCATTACGGGGTTTAATGTTGGCATTAATGATTCAAAAGATGCAGGGCAAACAATTCCTCATTGTCATATTCATCTTATTCCTAGACGAAAAGGAGATGTAGATAATCCTCGAGGTGGAATTAGAAGAGTTATTCCTGGAAAATCTGATTACTAAAAAAGACACTCCGCCCTAGAGTTCGTTACGGAATAAGAAAAGGCCTTTTTTAAAACAGAAATAATTCTTGAAAAATAGGCATGAAAATCAGAAATGATCTACTAAATATCACATATTCGTGAAGAGAATATTGAAACCTGTATTCATTATTGCAATAGTGGCAGTTGGCATGATTGGAGTTATGGTTCCAAGTGTTTTTGCTGATGAATATGAAATTTATTATAAATTTGAAGAACGATGGAATTGGTTTGGTAGTATTAATGAAAGTGGCAAAGCAGGTGAATTTTCATATCCATCATTCATTGGTATAGATTCAAAAGATATTGTATACGTACTAGATAATGGTAGAGTTCAAAAATTTACAACTGAAGGTGAATTAATCAGTGTGTGGAATAATGTTGGAAGAATAGGTGGGGATTTTAATTCCAAAGATGAATTGTATATGGTTGAAACTAAACCTGTGTATCAGATTATAAAATTATCTGATACTGGAAATATAATTGAAACATGGGGTACTAGCGATTCAGATGATGTTAAAATTGATTTGATAGGTGACATGAACCCACAACTTTTCATCGATAATTCTGATAATCTATACATTGGAGATTACAAGTATATCAGTACAAGTCCAACTATTATAGAAATAAAAGTTTCAAAATATTCTCCTGACGGACAACTCTTACAAAATTTTCAAAATATGGGTATGCCTCGAGCTCAAGATGAAGATGGAAATCTCTATGCCGGAACATCATATAGAGATGATTGGAGTAATCCAAGTTGTGAAATAATAAAATACAATTCTATGGGAAATCCGATTGATCAATTCGGCAGCTGTCTTAATTCTGGTGGAGTAATGGCAATGGATTCAAATGGAAATCTTGTTGTCGGAGGTGGTGAAGAAGGGTATCAATGGGGAGTTATTTCCATATTTGATTCAGATGGAAAAATTCTTGCTAGTTGGGGAGGTGGTCGTAATCTTGGAGAAGTCGACCATAGATTTGTTTCAGGAATTGCATTAGATTCTCAAAATAAAATATTTTTTACGGATAATGCTAGGCATTCAGTTTATGTTTATACTCCTGTAACACCTATTGCATCCTTTGTTGATCAATCAAAAAGATCCACAACATTACATTGACAGATATTTCAATGAACCAACTTACAAGGATTGGTTTGATGACAATTATTCACAATATTCTTCAATTTATGAAGCAGTTGGAGCAGATGAAAATAATAAAAAACTATTGCAGAGTATGTCGCTGAACCCGTTGTAGAATATACTCCTGAACCAATTACAGAAGTTACATCTACGCCAAATTGTGGAACTGGAACTGAAGAGGTAAATGGAATTTGTCAAGTAATTAAAAATAATGATCAATTACAAAATAATGAATTAGATAATCTCAAAAAAATTCTTCCAGATTATTATAATGTAGATAAGGAAAATACTATGGTACTTAGCGAGAATATTACAATTCTAAGTGCAACCATCAACAATGATGAAGGAGGAAAAGGAGAAGTTACACTCACATATTATTCTGATAATGATGAAAGCGTCTGGTCATTATTTAATAAATATAAAACTGGACTAGACAACGTAAGAGATATTGGAGATTTAGATGAAACATGTTACATTGGATTGCCTTATGTCCAATCACCTGAAGTTAAATCATTATTTTGTGTAAAAGATAATGTTTTGATAACTGCTACAACAAACAATGGTGAAGAAATATCTACCATGAAACAAATTTTTGAGAAAATGAATGATTCTTCATCTAATACAAATAATTCTAACGGTGGAGGTTGTCTCATAGCTACTGCAACATATGGCAGTGAAATGGCAAATGAAGTTCAACAACTACGAGAGTTAAGGGATAATCAATTGTTACAAACTGAATCTGGAACTGCATTTATGGGAATGTTCAACGACATTTACTATTCTTTTAGTCCAATTATAGCTGATTATGAGCGTGAAAACCCATATTTCAAAGAGGCAGTAAAGCTTGCAATTACTCCAATGATTTCCACATTATCATTAATGGAGAATGCTGAATCTGAATCAGAAGTTTTGGGCATTGGAATTTCTGTAATTATGTTGAATTTGGGAATGTATCTTGGTATTCCAGCTATTGTAATTGTTGGAATTAGAAAGCGATTCTAATCTAACATCCAAAACGTTTTGCCCAATCACTATTTGCAAACTCACTTGTCTTACAATATCTTGTAGATATTTCACCATGACCTGATTCCAATACAGATTCATTCAAAATTACACCATTACATTTTATCAATCCAATCATTCTTCCATAGCTTCCTTCTGTTTGCATATCATCCTCATCCACTAAAACAGTTGATCCTACAGGACATATTTTTTCAACATACTCTTTTGCCAACATTCCTCCTTCCTCATTTATTTCAGGAGTTGAAGTTAATGCAAATCGAATGGATTTATCATCAACTTTGATTGTATCTCCATCGATAACTTTTGTGACTTTTCCAGTAATACATTCTGCTTCGCCTAAACAATTTGGGTTTAATGGAATTGTGATGAAAATTATGCCAACAGTTACCAGAATTATGGGAATTAGGAATTTCGTTGAAAGCATTGAATATTAATGGAAATTAGTTTGTAAAAAAGTCACTCCACCCTAGAGTTCATGACATGTAGAAAAAAGGGCTTTTTTAAAATCAGAAATAATTCTTGAAAAATAGGCACAAAAATCAGGAAATTTGATAAATACCACATCTTCTTGAAGTGGATATTGAAATCTGTATTCATTATTGCAATAGTGGCAGTTGCTATGATTGGAGTTATGGTTCCAAGTGTTTTTGCTGTATTTCCTGATCCTGAAAAGGATCCTAGAGACTATTTGATTAGATATTATACTGAACCAAAATATCAAGAATGGTTTGATACCAACTTTCCAAATGAAAGAATTGAAGATAAAGTTGGTTATCCATACAAAATTGTTACAGATGAATATTATGTAAATTCATTATTTGATTTTGCAATTAAAATACCTGCAAACGCAGATGTTATAGAAAATGAAAAAACAACTGGAGGAACATCAAGATCTTTGGTACAAATTAATTTTGATAATTATGGTGTTTTTAACATACATTATTCGCAAAAAAATGTTGATGACATAAATTATGACGATCTTCTTGATTGGTATTCAAAATACCCCTCTGGTGGTAGTCCATACATACAACAAATTAAAATCAATGATCAAAGCTTAAAACAAAATGATGATGGGATGTATGCAGTTCGATACGATTATGTTATGGTTATAGCATATCCTGAAGATTATTTTAGAGAAAATCTAGCTGGTTTAGTACAAGAAAAGGAAATGTCAAAAGTAATTCTTCTTTATCCTAACGGAGACCAATATACATTTGCTTTTCTAACATCTCCAGAGAAATATTCTACTGGTGTGAAAATTTTTAATGAATCTCTAGATAGTTTCTACTCTGGTAAAGTCAAAAAACTATCTTCAATTTATCAAGCAGTTGGACTAGATGAACCTGTTGCTGAACAAATCAATGAACCAGAATATGTCCCAGAACCAGAGACAACTATTGTATCTTGCAGTAATGATGTTAAAATTACTCCTGATAAAGATATTCACCAATCAGGTGAAACCATAACATTCACAGTTGAAACATTTGATCCTTGTTATGTGGATAATTATCGTGAATTAAGATTGTATATTGTTGGATATGACCGTCCAAATTGTGATAGTTGTAGGATAGTAGAAAGTTTTTTGATTAAAACTGGTGAACCAAAAATATTTCAATTTTCTCCTGAAATTTTAGATTGGTCACAAGAATATTATGTCCGACAAGGACTTGGTGGTGTAGGTTTTGTTGAACTGTTAAAATATGATTCTAAAGGAAATTTAGTTTTGAACGAAAATGGTGAAACTCAAAATCTTTCATTCATGGTACTACCTGCAGAGCAAGACAAAAAAATAATTTCTGTACCAATGTGTGGAACTGGAACTGAATTAGTAAACGGTATTTGTCAAGTAGTACAAACTGAAGAAAAATCATCTAATGGTGGAGGTTGTTTAATTGCAACAGCAACTTATGGCTCTGAGATGTCCCAACAAGTTCAACAATTACGAGAACTAAGAGATAATCAATTACTACAAACAGAATCTGGAGCTGCATTCATGACAACATTCAATGACATTTACTATTCCTTTAGTCCAACCATTGCTGACATGGAACGTGAAAATCCATTATTCAAAGAAGCAGTAAAGATTGCAATAACTCCGATGTTATCATCATTGTCTCTAATGGAGAATGCAAACTCTGAATCAGAAGTCATATCGCTTGGACTATCTGTAATCGCACTAAACCTTGGAATGTATCTTGGTGTTCCGGCTATTGTTGTAGTTGGAATTAGAAAGAGAATTTAAAAAGACACTCCTCCATAGAGTTCGTTACGAAATAAGAAAAGGCCTTTTTTAAAATCAGAAATAATTTGATCAAAATCTAAAATACCATATATTCTAAGAAAATAAAATGGCAAATTGTTTTGATTGTGGAGAGAAAATAAGTTGGAAAGATGCTAAACGTTCTGGTAAAGATGTGAAGTCATGGGGAAAAGAAATTGGATATACTGATGAACTACAAGAAGATATGGAGGATAAGGATATGATCTGTATCCCTTGTGTATCTAAACTCAATGTTCGACACGCTTTGAGAATCTGTAATTATATGGGCGCAACTATGCAACCAAAAGCATTTGAAAATTGGAAAAAAGAATGGCCTGAAGTCATAAGAGAAGCAGAAAAATTAATTGCAATACACCAAAACAAAGAAAAAGCACGACAAATTAAATCTGTAAAAAAAAGACCTGTTAAAACCGTAGATAACTCCACTAATGAAAGTGATACAACAATATCAACTTCAAATATGACTTCTACAAATCAAAGTAATATGGTAACAATATCTGCTGATCAACTTAGAGCATTAACGTCAAGTAGACATAATGAATTCAAAGCACAATGGGACAAAAATGGAATTATTCAATACAAAAATGATAGAATTGCAATATTGAAAAGAGTAGTAGGACAACAAGTTCAGTTTATTATTGCATATGACAAAGTCACAGAAGAGGGATATCGACTAATGGCAATAGATGAGGGAATGACAGCTCAAGGTTCAGGATTTTCAGGTGGAGCTAGTGCATACTTTTACTTTCAGAAAATGGATTTTGTGAAATGAAACCACAAATTATAGGGATTTCTATTGGAGTTATTGCAGTAATTATTTTTGTAGCTTTAATTGCCACATATGCAAATAATAATTCTGCAGAGTTTGCCAGAATGTCATCATATTACGATGATACTCTGAATGAATTACAAATAGAACTCACATTTGTAAATGCTGATGGAAATGATGTAAGGGCTACAGGGGTTTTTGCATTATGTGTTTATCCCCAATATTCGAGTTCATGCACTATTTATGAAAATTTTTCGTTTTCAGAAGATAATGCAATTCCATACCAAAATAATTTTGGTGTGAAAAATCTATCATATTTTTTCTATGTTGACAGGCATTTGAATAATGGAGATTACGTTGTAGAAGTTCAAAATCTAACATTAGATAACGATAGTACTTGGGACACATTAGATAGTTCATTGTATGTGTATAGATATCCTTGATCAATTGCTAAATACACCAAATACGTAACAAAATACATGAAATACACGCATAATCTAGCGTGTTTGGACTGTATTGTTTTATTAATCTAATAAT
>Ga0209667_1003124_pt1 | contig 10444 bp, 5 predicted proteins | sample SaaInlV_165m_DNA_2_FD_184682 | JGI IMG/M metagenome (GOLD analysis project Ga0209667, IMG submission 184682) | Marine microbial communities from expanding oxygen minimum zones in the Saanich Inlet - Saanich Inlet SI037_S3LV_125m_DNA (SPAdes)... | ecosystem: Environmental > Aquatic > Marine >... | reverse complement strand
ATCTCGATGCCTTGCTTGTTAAGTTCCTCGACCTTGGCATCCAATTGGGTGACCGAATTGTCGATGAAGGCATGCGTCCTGTGAAAATTCGTGATGACCTCAAAGGTGGGAATCTTGACCCGCTGGGACAATTCCTTCGCGAGAGCATCCACCCCGGATGCAATCGTACTTTCCGAATACTGGGGGAACATGGGAATGACCATCAGCTTCGTGGCACCGACGTTGTTCTTCAAATCCTCTTCCCAGCTATCGTAGACTTCGTTGACGTAAGGTGGAGAAAGGAGAAAGGCATGGTTCACCTCGACGTAACCCTCTGGATCGATTTTCTTCAGTTCGTCCCGTACGCTATTCGTGAAATTCTCGGTATTGGTAATCAGAGGAAAACTCTTTCCGTCCCAAATTCTTTCGTAGAGTTTGGCGGATTTCGCGGGCCGAAAAGGCAACACGAAACAGTTGAGAATAATCTTCCACTTCCAAGCAGGAATGTCGATCACCCGCGGATCGCCAAGAAAGTTGCGTAAATACTTCCGTAATGCCTTGGGAGTGGGTGCCTCGGGGGAACCGAGTTGGACGAAGACGACCTTGGTTTTTCTCTTGGGCGGGATGTAATTAGTATGCATTTGTTAGATAAAGGGCTCCAGATGAAGTAAAGGGAAGGAATTTTATCATATCGAAATTATTCAATTTCTCCAATGAGGAAAATCAGAGCGACGACTAACCGGATGAAAGTCTCTGTCCAGCACATGGTAAATATTACCTTGAGCGGAACAACCAACCCGGGCTTTTAAACCCGTTCCAAGGTCCCGGAATATCCGGCGAATGAATCAGTCTCGACTCCAAGCCTTTGGAGAATGCTGACAAAGAGCTTCGCAAGCGGGGGTTCTTCTTCCGCCACTTTACTATTCCACCCGGCATCACTTATGACTCCGGCACCCGGGAGGCTACCATCCTCACGAAGGCCGACGTAATTGAGAAAACGGCCATTGGAAAACCCAAGATTCTTTCCTCCCGCAGAGATAATGGGATAATTTCGGGAAAGGTGAAAGCTACTGGATGCGGAACCATGCATGGCAAAAGTGTTGTCCAAGATATTGCCTTCACCACTAGGCTCACTCGTATTCTTGAGTTTTGAAACGAAGCGCCCGAATTCCTCCGCCTGATAGCGGTTGTAAGTTCCTAGATTTTGCCAACCGTCTTTCTTTTTGACGTCATGAGTAAGGCCATGAGCGGCACTCAAATCCACGGCCTTGGAAAGCAAATCGTGCGAACCTCCCCCGTTCTCCCTTCCCAATTGAAAAGTAGCGACACGGGTGGAGTCGCTCAAAAAGGCAAGATAGATCAGATCATACATGGTCTGAAAATATTGCCTAGCCTCTTTCGGACCCGCTTCGAGATGTAGACTTGAAGAATCAACTTGAGGCAAGGGTGCATCCAACCACTGCTGGGCTTTGACCAGCTTGACCTCCGTATCCCGGACCGAATCAAGATACTGCTGAAGAGTGTCTTGGTCATGTTTGGAAAGTTTTCTCCCCAACGAACGGGTATCATCGATAAGTAAATCCAAAGCACTTTTGCTCCTGGCCAATTTGGCGGAGGCGTCTTTGTCCCCGGCTACAAACAGCTTATCGAAAATTTGCTTGGGCTTGTTCATCGCCGGAATGGCTCTTCCCTCCCGGTTGAAGGACTGGGTCTGGGCGCCTCGCGGACCGCCGATGCCTCCGTTTGTTGACATGACCAACGAGGAATGCCGTGTTTCATCACCGATATATTCGGCGTATACCTGATCGAGCGAGATCGAATTCTTGTACGGACCGTGGCCCTTCGTGTCGGCCCCCGTCAAATACTGGTCGGCATTGGAATGCCCGTGAACGCGCCTGACTGCAGGATGGGAAAGGCCCGCGTACACGGTTACGTCGCTTCGAAGAGGCTCAAGAACATCCAGTACCTTGGTGAATTCAAAATCCTTTTCCCCGCCATGGGGGAACCAACTCCAATCCTTCCAAGCCGGGTCTTCCTTAAGGGGAACACCCACTCCATCCGGATGGTATACGCTTACGAATCGCTTTAGGGTCTTGCCCGAAGCTCGACTTTCGGAGCCAAAGGATTCAAACCACGGCAAGGCGAGAGCAAGGCCGGCGCCACGCAAGAAAGTTCTACGGTCCAAGGCGTTTGGTTTGTCGTAAATACTCATCAGATGCTCCAAATTAATATAAACCAAGAAGGAATTACTTCGAGTTAAAAATTCCGCTTTGGGTAACTAAATAAATGAGGTCTCCCAAGCGATCCCCCTTTTTCCTGAACTTCGCCGCGAGGTCTTCCACCTCAGCATGATCGGAAAAGGAAAGGGGTCGACCGAGGGCATAAGTGGTCATCTTTCGGACCATGGCGCGGGCAAATTGATCCTGTCTTTCCTCAAGCAAATAACGCTTCAGTCCCTTCATCCCTTGCAGGGATTGCTTGTTGAAAAGCAAGGCGGCGGCATCGACCGGTTCGTTCTTTATCTTCGTTCGGTAGGAACCGAGGGCATCATAATTTTCGAAAGCAATTCCCCAAGGGTCGATTCTCGAATGACACGAATAACAGGCCGCATCGCTACGGTGATCAGCTATGCGCTCCTTCAGGGTCATTTTTTGGATTTCGGGATCGGCAAGATCCACTTCCGGAACGTTAGGCGGAGGGGGAGGCGGTGGATCATCCAGGATACTTTCCAGCATCCACACCCCGCGCTTGAGAGGATTAGAATCCTTGCCGTCCGAGTTCATGGCAAGAACGGCGGAACCGGTCAAAAGACCCCCGCGGTTGATATGCGGTTCGATGGACACTTTGCGAAAACGAGAACCAAGCACGTCCCGGATGCCATAGTGCTTCGCCAACCTCTCGTTGACCAAGGCATAGTCGGAATGGATAAAATCGAAAACGCTGCCGTTGCGTTTCAACAGATCATCAAAAAAGGCGACTGGTTCTTTCTGCATCGCTTCCTTCAGGGCAACGTCGGTGACGTGCGTAACGCTCTCCATACCGTCCAGACCAAGCCATTGCTCGACAAAATGCGCGACAAACCGATTGAAACGGGAATCGGCCAACATGCGTTTGACTTCGGCCTCAAGGACAGTCGGTTCCCTGAGTTTTTCTTGCTCAGCCAATTGTTGCAGTCGAGCATCGGGAATACTCGACCATAAAAACACGGCAAGACGTTTGGCCAATTCCCAGTCATCGATCCTCGACAAGCCCCCGTCCTTGTTTTCGGTGATGCGCTGGGTCAGGTACAGAAATTCAGGGTGGGCAAGCACCGTTGCGAGAACTTCCTGCATCGTCTCCTCGAAAGTATCGAAGTCCGGTCTGAAATTATCGAACAAGCTCATGAAACGATCGATCTCCACGGGACTGGCAGGGCGACCCCAGGCACGCTTGATGAAACGGGAAAGGACTTCGCCGCCGTATTTTTTTTCGTTGGTCTTGTCGTTGCTATCGAAGAAAATTCTTTTGTGGGTGGCGGGAGGCCATTGAGCATAAAAGGGCGCGGTGATTTCGATTCGATCCAGGTGAACTTGAAGCGGTTCTTTGCCATGGGCATTGGATATGTTTTTAATATGCAGGAATTCATCCCTCCTGGGGAAGGTCGTGGCAAGTTTGCGGAAGGGGTTGCGTTGAATGTCTTCGAGGTAGACGTCGAAATGAACGAATTGGGGATTTTTCACCGTTCCCGTAACAGGGAGATCCCGTTCGCTGATGACGTTGGAAAAATTGGCATTGTTACTGGTGTGAGCACTTAAACCAAAGCGCAGACCCGCGTCTTCATCCGGGTTGTCGGAAGAACGCCAGGCCCGGATACTGACCCTCATTACTCCATCGTCCGGCAGGAAACGGTCCAGATTCCATTTCAACTCATTCGATCTTGGCAAGGCCATGAAAACCCCCGAACCCAGCGGAGACAGACCGGCAACGGCATCCGGTCGAGGCGTCAGTTTACCTGGCTTGTAAGGAGTGCCCCGTCCCGTCAGGGAATTAAAAAGATGCATTGATTTGCGGATCTTTTCATAACTTTTTTCGCGAGCATCGAACATTTTCGACTTTGGGTTCGAAGCCAACTTTTCAAACTCTTCCTTCATCGAAACAAGATAAGTTACGGGCTTGGGGCGTTCCCCGGTTACCGTAGCCCGCTTCAAGGCCTTCAATCCCATTTCCCGATAGGTCTGGAATTGCATGGGAGACATCTGCAAAAGTTCGGAACTGTTTTTAAAGCCATCTTCCGACGCGGTTTCGGGGGGGAGGGTTTCACCGGCCGTCAACGACACTCCGAGCAAGTCCTGAAGGGCATAGTTGTATTCGTAACGGGTAAGCCGACGGAAAGAAGAGTTTCCCTTTTCACTGCGGGCTATCCTCGAGGCCCTTTGCAGTTCCAAAGCAAGCCAATCGATGGTAGCGGAACGGTTTGCATCGGACAACTTCACTTGGGCATCATCGGGAGGCATCTCGCCATTGCTCAGAACGTCCATTACCTCCAACCACCGGTCCTTATCACCGCCCTTGATCAAGTTCGGGTCAAGAACGTCGATTCGGAATTTGCCTTTCTGTTTTTCAGGCCCGTGACAATGGAGGCAACTTTGTTCCAAGGCGGGCCGGATGGAAGAATGGAAAACGGAGAGGTTCGCCTTGGCCGATTTTTCAGGCAAAAACCCGTCTTTGCTTCCCCCGACCTCATGAGCGGAAAGCAAGGCCGAGTTGGCCCGACCAGCATCTTTTGCCTCCGCCAAGGTAAGAGGAACCACGGGAGTCCCGATGGCGTCAATCTCGAGAAGGGAGGAGTGATGAGTGTTTTTGGGGTTAACGTTGTCTCCCGGATTGCGGAAGACAAACCTAAGATCAGTCACTTTGCTCAAAGAGCAAGGAATGCGGGTCAAGTTACAGGCTCCGTTTTCGGGAGCCAAAATACGCTTGGCCAAGGTAACGAAGGTTTTTCCCCGGTCCATGCTATAGGCAAGATCGAAGTCTTGTTGCGATCGAATATCCCCATTCCAGGAAAACACTCGAATCTCCTTAATTTCCACGATCTTGAGGTTTGAAAAAGTAATCACCCAATCCTCGACGCCTTCCCGGGCAAAGACCCGGAAGGCCTCGTTAGGCTTACTTCCCATTCCGTCGGTCAGTTTGAGTAAATCTCCTGCAGCCAGTCCGAGATTGGACTCGAAAGGAATCCTCGCCAACAAGTCGTCTTTAGCTACCTGCACTTTGAAAGACGAGCCAGACGAAAGAATAAATTCGGACGAGGAAGGAGAAGAAGCCAAAGCGATCAGGCTCAAAAAGGGTATGAGCAAAAAGAATTTCAAACGACCAAGCAAAAGCATCTTTAGTGAATTTAAATAAAACTATGACAATCAATATACGAAGAATCTGCACTTCGGACAAAACAACAAACAAAAGAAATCCCTCGTCGACTGGAGAGGAAACAAAAGGAAACTCCTATGATGTGGTTATTTCTTTTTCTTCCGGAGCTGTTTGGGCGGACCGCCCGCCGGGCGCTTGTTCTTGGCCAAGTCTTCCTTGTGAGCAGAGAGATACTCACCGAGGCGCTTTACGACCTCGGGGTTATCGCCCGCGAGGTTCTTGGTTTCCCCAATATCCTCCTTCAGATCAAACAATTCCCTGCCCTTCAATTTCCATTTTCCACTACGCACGGCCTCCGTGCCGTAGAAGAAAGCCTGGTGCGGGCTCTTCGCTCCTTTGTACCCATCCATCAAAGGCAGCAGGTTCTTCCCGTCGATTATGCGGTCGTCTGGCACCTTGGCGCCGGAGATAGCGGCGCAGGTGGGGAGGAAGTCCATGCTGGCTCCCACTTCGGAGCACTCCTTGCCGGCAGGAATGCGACCCGGCCACCACATCACGGTGGGGACACGCATGCCGCCCTCAAAGCGGGAGAACTTATAGCCTTTGAGAGGATGGGCGAATCCTCCGACCCGGCGGTTCATGTTGCCCTTCACCCATGAGTTGGTAGCCAGTTTCCAGGGTCCGTTGTCGGAGGTGTAGATGACCAAGGTGTTCTGATCGATCTTCAGCTTGCGAAGGGTCTCGAGAATTTGTCCGGTCGACCAGTCGAGTTCCTCGATGGTGTCCCCGTAGAGCCCGATCTCGCTTTTCCCTTCGAAAGGGGGAGTAGCATAAAGGGGAATGTGCGGCATGGTGTGCGGCAGATAAATGAAGAAGGGGTTCTCCTTGTTCTTTTTGATGAAGGCAATGGCTTCCTCGGTGTAGCGCTTGGTCAGGGTGTTTTGGTCGGCAGGGTATTCGATGATCTCGGTATCGCGCATCAGAGGCACCAAGTTTTTCTTCACCCGGCTCTTGATTTTCTCCAGGGTGACCCCTTCCCGTAAAACGACGTCATTGGCCAGAGGCTGAGTCGGGTCGATGGTCATGTCGTTGCTGTAAGGCACCCCGAAGTAAGTGTCGAAACCTTGGCTGGTGGGCAGGAATTCCTTGAGGTGCCCGAGGTGCCATTTCCCTATGCAGGCGGTGGCGTAGCTCTTCGTCTTGAGCAAGTCCGCAATGGTAATCTCATCGGGATTGAGCCCCCGCTTGTCTCGGGGGAAAAGCACGCCCAGGCCCCCTACCCGTTTAGCATAGCAGCCGGTCAGAAGAGCAGCCCGCGAAGGGGTGCAAACCGAAGCGCCTGAATAAAAGTCGGTAAAGCGCATACCTTCCTCGGCCATCCGGTCGATGTGGGGGGTCTTGATCTTGGGCGACCCGAAGCAACCGAGGTCCTGATAGCCCTGATCATCCGCCATGATGATGATGACGTTTGGCGGAGCGGCTTGAGCGGAGACAAAAAACATGATGGCCGAGCAAACGGCGAGAGAAAGAGCGAAGATTCGTTTTACGTTCATTTTTTGGTGGTTAAGTAAAAGGATTGAAGTGAGTTACCGCTTGAGCCAACCGCTTGAGCGCATCCAATCTTCCATACGGGTGGGCCAACTCGACACCGGATTGGGGCTGGGACGAAGGCCGTAGCCGTGTCCGCCCTTGCTGTAGACATGGAGCTCCGCTGAAACGCGGTTTCGCTTGAGCTCGGCATAGTAAAGAGCGGCGAAGATGGCCCGGTCACCATCGTCATGGGTGATGGCAATAAAGGTCGGTGGTGTCTTGACGTCTATCTTGACTAACGAATCGAGCGTGTTTGCATCCTTCCGGGCATTCCCTAGGTAAGCGGGATAGATCAAGCTCACGAAACTGGGCCGGGGGTCAAGTTTGTCGATCGAATCGATCGCCTTGTAGAAGGATTCGCCGTAGTAAGAGGAAGCCATGGCGCAAAGGTGTCCTCCGGCGCTGAACCCCATGACGCCCACGCGGTCGACGTTGATCTTCCATTCAGTCGCCTTCGAGCGTACGATGCGGATGGATCGCTGAAGATCCTGCAGAGGCCAGGGGTGTGGCTTCTCACGATCCCGGCGAGGCACGCGGTATTTGAGAACTACGGCCTCCACGCCCAATCCGTTCAACCAGGTCGCGATCTCGGTGCCTTCCTTATTCCATGCCAACTTGCCATAGCCACCGCCGGGACACACGATAATGCAAGTACCGGTCGTCTTGTCTGGGGGTGCCGGAAAATAGAAAAGTTCGGGGGTGTCGACGTAAGGAATCCGAATAACCCCGTCGGAGCCAGTTACCGCCTTGGCTTTTTTTGCTTCGATTCCGACGGGTTCGTCAGGTGCTTCGCCCGGCCAAACGCGAATAGGATCACCGGCTTGGGCGGACAACCCATTAACCAACAGAATGACAAGTGAAAATATGAGTGGGGTGAAATTGAACATTACTTTTCAGTGCAAAAAAACACAGAGTCAGCAGGGCAAGGATGATCAAAGAGCAACTAATTGAACCTAATCGAACTGCAGGCTGAGTTTAGTAATCTTTCCCGGAAACTGGGTAAGGGTGTACTTACCGACGGGCTTGATTAGGTCATTGCCGACCTGAAGACCATCGCCCGGCTGCGTGAGCTTGCCCTTGGCATCGGCGGTGGCAACTTGCTTGCCGGCCACTGACATCGACATCTTCCCCGTCTGCCCGATCGTTGCCACGACCACTACACTGCCGTCTAGGAGAGAAGAAGAAGAAGAAGAAACAGCTTCGGTCAGTTTCCAATCGCGACGGACGCCAAGGACAAGTTTGCCATCTCGTATATAGAGCGCATAACCCGCCTTGTCGCCGCCATGCGCAAGGATCACTCCGTCTTTGCCATTAACCTCGACGGTGGCTCTAATTGTTACTTTTCGCCCCTCGCAAAAGGGAGCTTCAACCCCAGATAGATTCTCGCCTTGCTTCAAATCGTAGAGTGCTTTTGTGGGTCTCTTCTTTGGCTTGCGGATCATATTGGGACCGTTGTCGGGCGGCAGCGACTTGTGCCAGTCGATGCATACCTTGGTCAGGCGAGCCACCAGTTCGGGATGCTTCGCGGCGAGGTTCTTAGTTTCGCCGCGATCAGCCTCCATGTCGAATAGCTCGGCGTCGCTCCCATCGTACTCGCACAGGAACTTCCACTTGCCTTCGCGGATGGCAAGATCGGGCAGGTCGTTGTCGCCGTAGTAGGCGTCGCGATCCGGTGGACGCCGAAAGAGAAGCGGTTGTTTTCGAGAGGCGTCGCTTTTGCCCAGCAAAACATCGGGTAGGGATTCGCCATCGTACTTGACTCCTTCGGGATGAGGAACGTCAGCCAACTCGAGCAAGGTGGGGACCAAGTCGACCGCAGAGAAGACCGACTTCTCGTTAACTTTACCCATTGACTCGTTATTATTGGAGGGGATCAGCCCAGGTCCCCAGGCAATCAGAGAGGAACGGACTCCACCTTCGTAGAGGTGCGTCTTGTAGCCACGAAACGGACCCGAGACTCCGGCTCCCTGCTCGGGACCGTTATCCGAGCAGATGAGTACGAGGGTATTTTCTCGCAAAGCTTCGTCTTCCCGGATGAAATCGAAGAGCTTTCCAAACTGCCGGTCCATCTCCTTTAAGACCTGAAGATACAATTCGCGCTTGCCGTTGCCCCACTTGTCAACGGGAGGCCAGAACGGACTGTGGACGTCATCGGGCCACAGGTTGACGTAAAACGGTTTGTCCGCCTTGGCCGCATCCGTCATGAAGGGGATGGCCTCGTCCACGAAGCCCTCGGTGATCTTGGAGCGCTGCATCCAGCGGACCCCTTTGCCCAACCGCTCAGCATCACCCCAGATCCGACCTGGCTTATTGGGGTCCTGTCCCGGTTTGAGAGTGAGAGGCAAGAGCTTGGGCCCCATCCCCTCGAAGTTGGTCAGGGAGGCATCGAACCCGTAGTCCGTGATGGGTGGAGCGTCGTCCACGTTGCGCTGTCCGCCCATGTGCCACTTGCCGAAGTGACCAGTGGCATAGCCCGCTTTCTGGAGAGAACGAGCCAGCATGGGAGCCTTCGGGTCGAGCCATTGGGCCATGCCGCGTTGCTGGTTATGGTCACGGTTGCTCAGGTAGGAGGTGATCTTCCATCTTTGCGGGTACTGACCAGTCGAGATGGCGGTACGAGATGGCGAGCATATCGGGGAGTTGACGTAGAATTGCTCGAAACGAACCCCTTCCTTCGCCATGCGATCTACGTTGGGCGTCTGGGCCGCCTCGTTGCCGAAGCAGGAGAAGTCCCCCCACCCCATGTCGTCGATGAAGACCAGAATAAGGTTTGGGCGCGCTTCCAACGAGAAGGTAAAGAAAAGCCCAACAACAAATCCAAAAAGGTTCTTCATGGGGAAAGCAGCATGGGGGCGCTGATGCTAGATTGACAGGATTAGCCTGGCTAGCTCAAGCTCCAACCCTTGCGGTAGGTTCTTCCCAAAAATTTCTCAGCTTCCGGTGCATTGGGGAACTTCATATTCTTTGCATCCCATTCCAGCTTCTTACCTGCCCTGTAGGCAACGTTACCCAAGTGATTGGCCTCCGTCAGGGGGCCCGCATAGGCGAAGTGGCAAAGCGGTTCGGGCCCTTCGCCTTTGCAGGCGCGAATCCACTCAGCCTGCTGACCAGGTGAAGGTTCGATCCATTGCTTGGGACGCTCAAAGTTCTTGAATTTGTCCTCGGGCAAAAGAACGTGCTTGCTGTACTCGGAAAGCACCATGCCCTTTTCACCAATGAAAAGCGTGCCGTTGCCCCATTGCGGTATCTTTTTATCGTGCCAGATCTTGGGTTTTTCGGTTCCTTGGTACCACGTGTGCTCGACAGCGGGATAACCGTCTCCCCGAGCAGCAAACGTATATTTCACGCTCATGGAAGCGGGAGCTATATCGTGGTGCGGTTTGGGACCGGTCAATGGCTCGATGGTAAGCGGAGCGTCAAGCTTCAAGGCCCACCAGGGCAGATCGTTACGATGACTGCCTAGATCCGACATGGTACCGTTGCCGAAGTCCCACCAGCGGTACCATTTCGGTCCGGGGAAATAAACCGA
>Ga0209667_1003103_pt1 | contig 10483 bp, 9 predicted proteins | sample SaaInlV_165m_DNA_2_FD_184682 | JGI IMG/M metagenome (GOLD analysis project Ga0209667, IMG submission 184682) | Marine microbial communities from expanding oxygen minimum zones in the Saanich Inlet - Saanich Inlet SI037_S3LV_125m_DNA (SPAdes)... | ecosystem: Environmental > Aquatic > Marine >... | reverse complement strand
TATGTGGCCGCCGATATTTCGTCCGAGCGTAACGAGCCGGTAACCCTGCCGCTGAATTCCAGGGACTTGTCGTCCCTGACCGGGCTGGGATAAAGCCCGCAATGGCCAGCGATACCGCAACCGGTGATGAGGCGGCTGCGGGCGGACGCGTTAATTTCAATACCGTGGCGGCGGCGGTGTTCATTACCTTGGCCGTGGTCTTGTTCTTTATTATTCCGGGCCAGATCGACAAGCCGCTGATCAATCTCGGCGGCGCCGGCATGTCGAACCTGGAGGCGGAAACCTTTCCGCAGATTATCGCTGGCGCCTTTTTCCTGCTCGGCGTCTGGTACTTGTTCGTCAGTTTCCGGCTTCGCCAGCGTAACCTGCTTCGTGATTTGAACCTGGAAGCGATCACCAATGTGCTGGTGACCTTGGTGATCATGACGGCCTATGTGTGGCTGATCCTGTTTTTGGGCTTCGTTGTCGGCAGCGTCATTATGGTCTTCGTGATGTCCACCTATTTCGGCAATCGCAATTATATTCTGGGCTTCGTGGTCAGCCTGGCGGTGCCGTTGCTGGTATTCGTGCTCTTTACCAAACCCCTGGTCACGTCCCTGCCGCCATTTCCGGTCGATGAGATGATCCCCAATAACTGGGTGATCTATCCACCGCTGAAATATCTCAGCAACAAGTCCATATTCTAACGGAACCGGATCATGTTTGAATCTTTCCTCGGCGGTTTCGCCATCCTGTTCAACCCGGAAACGGTGGTCATGACATTCGTGCTGATGTCCACCGGTCTGTTCTTGGGCATGTTCGTCGGCGCCCTGCCCGGCTTTACCACGCTTATGGCACTCGCCATCCTGTTGCCGATCTCGTTCTTCATCCATCCCTTGCTGGGTATTCCCTTTTTGCTCGGCGTCTATAAGGGCGGCATCTATGGCGGCTCGATCCCGGCCATACTGGTATCCATGCCGGGAACTGGGGCGGCGGTGGCGACCACCTTCGACGGGCCGGCCCTGACCAAAAAGGGCGAGGCGCGAAAGGCCCTAGAGATCGCTTTGTTCTCATCGGTTACCGGCGATCTGACAAGCGATCTGATCACCATTGCACTGATCGGGCCGATCGCCGCCGTGGCATTGTTATTAGGCCCACCGGAATTAGCGGCGATCCTGATGATGGCGCTGATCGTTATCGCCGGCACGTCGTCCGGGGTGTTCGTCAAAGGCTTGTTGATGCTGGCGGTGGGCTTGTTCCTGGGCATGATCGGCCAGGACCCCATCGGCGCCCTGTCGCGCTTTTCCTTTGGCATTACTGAGATCGAGGCCGGCATTCCGATCCTGCCGATGCTGATCGGGCTATTTGCGCTGCCAGAGATTTTCGTCGCCATCGAGAAAAAGGCGACCGAGATTATCGACGCGGCGAGCGTTAAAATTTCTGGCGCGCGGCTGAGCTGGCTTGAGTTCAAGGGCTGCCTCCGCACCATCTTCCGCTCCACCGCCATCGGCACCTCCATCGGCATGATCCCAGGCGTTGGCCAGGTGGTGGCCGCCTTCATGGGCTACGCGGCGGCCAAAAGCGCCTCCAAGACGCCCGAAAAATTCGGCAAGGGCGAGTTGGAAGGCATCGCCGCCGCCGAGGCCGCCAACAACGCCGTCAACGGCCCGACGCTGGTGCCGCTGCTGACACTCGGCATTCCCGGCGACAATTTAACGGTCATTCTGGTCGGCGCCTTCATCGCCCATGGCCTCCGCCCCGGCCCGCAATTGATGGAGGAACAGGGCCCCTTGGTGTTCGCCATCCTGATCGCCATGGTGCTGGCCAATATCTTGTTTATTTTTATCGGCTACATTTGTATTCCGCTGTTCGCCAAGGTAGTGACCATCCGCAAATCGCTGCTCTTGCCGCTGACCTTGGTGTTCGCCTTCGCAGGAACCTGGGTGTTCCGCTCCAACCCCTATGATCTGGCGATCCTGGTTATCTTCGGCGCCTTAGGTTATATGGCCAAGAAGCTGCAGTTTGACGTGACGCCCCTGGCCATGGGCTTCATTCTCGGCCAGCCGCTGGAATATGCGTTCGGCCAGACCGTAATCCTGTCCAGCGGGAATTTGGTCAGTTACATATTTCTGGAGCGCCCAATCACCGCCGCCATTATCGTTTTGACGCCGCTCATCACCTATCTGATGTGGCGGCGCTCCATGCGCCTCAGACGCCAGTTCGGCGCCGAGGAATGAGGCGGGCGGTGGATACCTTTGGGGCTTGACGGAGCGCTGCGGGCTAGTCTTATATAAGACATCGAATTGAGGGCTGTCCGGGGCTTAAGTCCGGCGGCAGGAGTCGTTTAAAAATTTCAATTCAATCAGAGAGGAAATCCCATGCGTTTACATAATCTCATGAAGTTAGCGATCGGCGCCGTACTGGCGGTCGGTTTGGGCGGCATCACGGATGCCCGCGCCGAATATCCTGAAAAACCCATTACGCTCATTCTGCCGCTCGGCGCCGGCGGTTCTCACGACCGCAACGCGCGCGTCTTCACCAGTGTCATTCCCGATATTCTTGGCCAGCCGATCATCGTGAAATTGATGCCCGGCGCGTCGGGCCAGACCGGCACCTCAGCAGCAGCCAAAGCCAAGGCCGACGGCTACACGCTGATCTTCTCGCACAACTATTTTGACCAGCTGCAAAAGCATGTGAAGAAGCTGCCCTACGATACGGACAAAGCGTTCGTGGCCGTCGGATCACTCAATTCCGGCGAGTTCTCGGTCATCGTCCATGCCGACAGCCAGCTTAAAACTTGGCAGGATCTGGTCAAGTTTGCGAAAGCCAATCCCGGCAAGCTGAAGTTCGCCCATTCCGGCAACTGGGGCGCCACCCATTCACCGGCGCTGCAATTGTTCACCGAAGCCGGCATCGCCGACAAGATCGTCATGGTGCCTTATAAGGGCGGCGGACCTTCGATGCGTGGTTTCTTAGCCCGCGAAGCGGACTTCACCTTCCAGTTCATCTCCACCATCAAGGCGCAGGGCCCCAAGGTTCGCGTGTTGATCAGCGCCGGCACCAAGTCCGAGTTCAAGGGTACGCCGACGTTCAAGGATCTAGGCTACACCGCGGATATCGGTAAAATGTACCGCATCATCCTGGCGCCGCGCGGCATCCCCGCCGACCGCCTAGCCAAGCTGCAAGGCGCATTGATCAAGCTGCAAGGCCACAAGACCTACAAGCGTCTGATCAAGGCCATCGGCGAAAAGCTGGAATATATCAACGGCCCGGAATACGAAAAAATTCGCCCCATGCAAAGCGCCGCTTATAAGAAAATGATCGACGGCTTGAAGATGAAGAAATAGCCCCGGATCGAATTGTTTCGGATGATGGCGCTCCCCGCACCGGGGGGCGCCATTTTCTTATCCGTAAATCCGTTTCATGTCGGGTTTTTCTGTGGCGTAGTAATGTACCCAGATATAGGCGTGGCTGAACGCGGCGATCACCATGGCGGCCATCGATTGAAACAAAAACGCCGGTACCCAGAGCATGAAAAACCCGAACACATACATGGCGTTGGGCGAGAAGCGGAAGATGCCGTCCCGCACCATCGGCAGGGACCGGTATCCCGGCTCGAAATGATCGATGCCGAAGGCCCGACGGAAACTGAAATAGCGGCGGATGGAAATCATCAAATAGACTGCGGGCAAGAACAGAACCAGCGCAATACCCCAGCCTGCCCAAGGATGGATATCCAACGTGCCCCGGTTCGACCAGCCGAGGGCAAAGGCCAATATGGGCCGCGCCGCGAACAAAGCTGTGAACAGGACGGCGTAGAGGGTAAACGCCTTAGGTCCGAACCAACGGCTCAAAGTTTGGCCGTGCAGTTCGGCCCGCCAACAAAGCCAGACATAGACCTGATGCAGGACCGCATCACCAACGCTGAGGGCCACCCAGCCCATGGTGGAAAGGCCGAGGAATTCCCCCGCGCCGAAACCCGCCAGCCCGGATAACTCCCAGACGGCGGCCAACAGTATTACCAGCACCGCGAAATGCATCCGCTGGCCCTCGAAGAACAGGCCAAGTTTGCCGTCACTAGCCATCATCTTTCCAGCACCATAAGTTATACATCTGGCGAAAGGCGTCTGGCTGCTTCGCCTCCAGCCGCGCCCAGTTATTGAGATCGGTCATCGCCGCGTCGCCGGGAAACATGGTTCTATATATATCCCGAATACGGTCATCAGGTAAATTCAGGCCGATAAGGCTGAGGCCAAGCTGCTCCAACGCCGCCTTGATCTTAGGCAATGTGAAACATTGCTCGCGCACATGGAATAACAAATCCCTGGTGCCGCTGATTGAATAAAAATCGGCAAACTCGGTCATGCTCCGATGCGCATGATCCGGGGCAAGGCCCAAGATATGGCGGCGTGCCAAGCGGATATCATTTGGGCTTGGGCCCAGGCCTTCGGCCGCGATCCAATCGCGAACCCGGCTCACATGACGCCTGGCGGTTTCGCTGTAGAGCGCGATCTTCATGACGCCGCCCGGCGCCAGCTTAGACATCAGGGCGCGCCATCCGGCCATGGGATCGTCCATATGATGCAGCACGCCGGTGCATTCCACCACATCGAACACTTGATCCATTTCATCCAAGTCCAGAATATCGGCTTCCAGATACTGGATGTTGCCAGCCTCCAACTGCCGCGACTTGCGCAGCCCGTACGCAAGGCTGGCGCGGCTTAAATCGATGGCGGTCACTTCCGATGCCGGATAACGCAGCGCCTCGGCGATCGATTGCTGGCCGGTGCCGCACCCAGCAACCAGGATGGTCGATGGCTCGAACAATTTTTCCGGTACCTTGAAATGAGGAAACAAAAATTCCAGCGTGGCGCCCACGCTGCCCAGTTGGGGCCGGCGCAAATGGGACCAGCGGGGAAACGGATTGCCCTCATATTGCGCTTTGACCGCCCGGCTGGCGCCATCGGTAACCGGCGCCAGGGACGGGATGACAGCGGCTAGTTCCGCCTCCTCCGCCGGTTCCAGAATTTGCTGGCGAACCAAAGGCTCGAGACCGGCGATGCCCTCCGCCCCCTCCACCCAATCATTCAAGGGAGCGTAGGCCGCCAGAATTGCCAGGGTTGGCGCATCAGTTGGGGCTTTGGCAAGCATCAAGGCATTGGCTTCTTCGCCGCTTACCATCCAAGCATATTCAGTCAGATAGGCTTGATGGGCCAACGCCACGCAAAATCCCAAGGGCGCATCCATGTCCGCCAGCAAAAGAGCGCGCCGCATATGAGTTGCCAGGAATTCAAATTCTTCGAGGACAATAATATCGAAATTCAGAACCCGGCACAGCAGCGGATCATTCATGAGAACACCAAACCAGGCCTCGGACACCAGACTTGCCGCGCTGGCGGCGGTGAATGCCGTCATCGCCATTTGGAAATCGGGACCAGCGCGGATGGCGGCGGCGGCCACCGGAATGTGGCGCTTCATGTCGAACCCGGCAGCTTCGAACCCGGCTTGCAGATGGCCAAGGATGCTGGCGCGCTGCCCGGCGCTGCCTGCGGCGTCCCAATCGATGCTGGCCAGCGCATCATACAGGTTGTGGCGCGCCGCCGCGTCGCCGGGCGCGATATCCAGGCACCGGCAGAAATGCGCCGCCGCGACCGAATGCTCCCCGTCCTGCCCGGCGATCAGCCCCAAATTACGATGCGCGTTCTGGTTTTCAGGCTCGGCGGCAACGACAAGTTCGAAGGCGCGCTTAGCCTCGGTCATCGCGCCCAGACCATAGTGAGCGAGGCCGGAGAGATACGCGGTCCCGGCGCCCGCTGCGCCATGAGCCTCAGCCAGCCTTAAGAATTTGAGGGCGCCAGAATAATCGCCCCGGTCCTGACATATGCTGGCCAGCAGCGCGTAGGCGTCGCCGGCGCCGCTATCCCGTTCCAGCACCGCCAGACATTGGACTTCGGCGCCCTCGGCATCGCCCGCGTCATAAAGTTTCCGCGCCAGATACAGATCCGCATGCATATCAGATACTATGGCCGCTACCGGTAATTACGCATCGCGCCAACAAGCTAGCGCCAAAATATTAACAACCCCATGTATGGCTATTATACCGCGCCGAACGATTGCCGTTATGGAAACTTCGGCTAGAATGACCTCAACAACAACCGGCTGCATATACCTCCAGGGGAGGCACATGAGCGATCAATCCGTCCAACGCAGGCTTGCGGCTGTTCTGGCTGCCGACGTGGCCGGTTATACGCGTCTGATGGAGGCAGATTCCGACGGCACTGTGGCCGCCTGGCAAGCAGCCCGCGAAACCGTGATCCGACCTGGGGTTGCCGAATATTTCGGCAAGATCGTCAAGCTCACCGGCGACGGCTTTCTAGTCGAATTCCCCACCGTCCAGGATGCGGTTAACTGCGCCATCGCTATGCAGGAGGGACTTAGCGAAAGCTCGCTCGATTTCCGTATGGGCGTCAATCTTGGCGACATTATCGATGATGGCGAAGATATCCACGGCGAAGGCGTCAATGTGGCGGCCCGCCTGGAAGGGCTGGCGGAGCCCGGTGGCATCTGCATTTCGGGCATGGTGTACGAATCCATCCGCAACCGCATCGAGGCGGATTTCGAAGATATGGGCGACCAGGAGGTCAAAAACGTCTCCGCCCCGGTGCGCGCCTACCGTATTCGCCTTGCGGGTATTGCCGAAGCCGCGCTCGATGACGCCATTTCCTCGCGGCCCTCTATCGCGGTGCTGCCCCTCAACAATCTCTCGAACGACGCGGATCAAGAATATTTCTCCGACGGCATATCCGAAGACATTATCACGGCGCTGTCCCGCTCCCGCTGGCTGCGGGTGGTGGCCCGCAACTCGTCCTTTTCCTATAAGGGCCAGTCCCCAGACATCCGCACCGTCTCCAAGGACCTGGACGCGCGCTACGTGCTCGAAGGCAGCGTCCGCAAATCCGGAGACCAGGTGCGCATTTCGGTGCAGCTCATCGACGGGGCCAGCGGCGATCATATCTGGGCGGAGCGTTACGACCGCGCCCTCAACGATATCTTCGCCGTTCAGGACGAGATCACCGAAACCGTGGCGGCGGCCATGGAGCCGGAGCTGGCAAAGTCCGAAAGGCGGCGGGCGTCCTCGAAAAACCCGGCCAGCCTGGACGCCTGGGACCTCTATCACCAAGGCGTCTCCACCTTCTATCTGCGGGATAAACTGAGCGTCACCAAGTCCATCAGCCTCCTCGAACAAAGCGTCGAACGGGACCCGGATTTCTGCCGTGCCTGGGCGGGGCTCACCGAATCCCTGTTTCTTAGCATCATTTCGAATTTCTCCGATAACAAGGCGCGGGATGTGGATCGCATGGATCAGGCTGCCCGCAACGCGGTCCGCGCCGACAACGACGATCATGTAGCCCACGAGGCGCTGGGCCGCGCCCACCTTTGGCAGAAGAAATATGGCGAGGCTCTGGCCGAATACGAAAAGGCCCTGGAGCTGAACCCGGTTTCGGGCCGGGTGCGCTACGGCTATGGCGTTGCACTCCTGCATTCCGGCGATGCGGCGAGGGCGGAGGCCGAATTCAACGTCGCCATACAACTTTCACCCCGCGACCCATATCGCAGCGCCTATTATTCGCGCATGGCCTACTGCCAAATTGCGCTTCGCAATTACGTCTCGGCGGTGGACTGGGCACGGAAATCCATCTCCGAGCCCTTTACCGAAAACACAGTTCACCTGTTTCTGGTTTCCGCCCTCGGCCACCTGGAGAGGACGGCCGAGATAAAAGACGCTATGAACGTGCTGTCCCAGATTATCCCGGAAGCCAGTCTCGGCTATGTGCGCGAGCAAAACCCGTCGGAGCCGGAAACTCTCGAAACCTTTCTGGAAGGATTGCGCAAAGCGGGATTACCGGAAGGCGCGCCGGCAGCGGCGGAGCTGGCGCCCGATGCGGACAAACCCTCCATCGCGGTCCTACCCTTCGACAATCTCTCCGGCGATGCCGAACAGGAGTATTTCTCCGACGGCATGGCCGAGGATTTGATCACGGACCTCTCGAAAATTTCTGGCCTTTCCGTAGCAGCGCGCAACTCATCGTTCTCGTTCAAGGGCCAGATGCCCGACGTGCGCGAGGTGGCCGAAAAACTGGGTGTCAAATTCGTGCTCGAAGGCAGCGTCCGCAAGATGGGCGAGCGCTTGCGCATCAATGCCCAGCTTATCGCCGCCGCTGACGGCAATCATCTGTGGGCCGAACGCTATGACGGCGACATGGCGGAGATTTTCGATTTTCAGGACCGAATCCGGGGCGAAATTGTCGCTGCGCTGGAAGTGACCTTGACGCCGGACGATGAGGCACGGACGAAACAGTACCGCACGGAAAGCGTCGAAGCCTATGACGCCTACCTTAAGGGGCGGACGGCCTATTTCCAGTACACGCCGAACGACAACATAAAGGCGCGTGAATTTTTCGAACAATCCATCGGGATCGATCCTGGTTTCGGCCAAGCTTATGCCTATTTTGGCAATTGCTACGTCAATGCCTGGCTGTTCATGTGGCCGGGGTTCGATGAAGGCCTGGACCGGGCAGTGGAACTGACGGAAAAAGGTGTGGAGTTGGACCCGGGCTCAGCCACCGCCCATTACCGGCTCGGATTCGCTGAAATTTTCCGTCGCAATCATGACCGCGCCATCGAATGCTTTGGGCGGGCTTTGGAAATGGCGCCCGATGACGCCGAAGTTCACGCCTATTACGGTGAAACGCTCAACTATTGCGGCGACTATGAAAAGGCGAGAGAACATCTTGAACACGCCCAGGCGCTTGACCCGTTGTTCCCGCCAAGCTGGACGTTCATGTTCGGCCATTCCGCCTATGGCCTCGGCGAGTATGATAAGGCCGTCCAGTTCGTTCGGCGCGCGCTCGACCGGGTGCCCGAATTTCAGGTGGCGTATTTCTTTTTAATTTGCAGCCTCGCCGAGTTGGATCGCATGGATGAAGCCCGTTTGGCCGTTGACGAACTGCTCGCTTTGCTCCCCGCCTACACGGTATCCGATGCGGAACGGATTTATCCCTTCCGCTATGACGAAGTCCGGAAGAAATTCATCGATAACCTGCGCAAAGCCGGATTGCCGGAAACGTAAGCCCATGGCGGTTCGCGAAATACTAAAGATGGGGCATCCCACGCTGAAAATGATTTCGGAGCCGGTTTCCGATCCCACGGCGCCGGAGATCGCCGCAATCGCCCGTGATTTAGAGGACACCCTTGATGATATCGAACGCGGCGCTATCGCGGCGCCGCAGATTGGGGAAGCCAAGCGCATCGTCGTCTATCGCCAAGCGCAACGGTTCCTGACTGATCCGTCGGCGTCCCTCACCGGCAAATGGTCCGTTCTGGTGAACCCGGTGATTACACTTTTGACCGAGGACCGCATTATCGGGTGGGAGCTATGCCTTTCCATTCCCGGCCTGCACGGCAAGGTGTCCCGGCATTCCCGGATCAATCTCTCTTATCAGACCCTGGACGGCGGCTCGGTCTCGGAAGATATGGAGGGCGACGGCGCGGTTATGGTGCAGCACGAATGCGACCATCTGGATGGCGTTCTATACCCCATGCAAATGCCCGATATCTCGAAGCTGGAATTCAATGCCGAACCGGGACACCTGGCCCAGGACATTGCCGACGGCGCCAAGGTCTGGCCGGTGCTGCGCGATCTGGTCGATGCCTGGCCCGGCCGCGAACTATGGTTCGAGGGGTAGAGCCAATGTCAGGTGAAGATGATCATGGCTGGCTGAAACAGGGCAGTACGGCGAGCGGGGAGGTTGCGAAAAGCTACGATGACTGGGCCGCGACATATGACGAGACACTGGCCGATTGGGACTACCGCGCACCAAAGGATGCCGCCCGCCTGTTACAGGCGACGGTTCCGCCCGACACGGTTATCCTGGATGCCGGCTGTGGTACCGGCCTGACCGGCGCCGCGCTTAAAGCGGCGGGATTTACCGGCCCCATCGATGGTACGGATATTTCCCAGGCATCACTGGACGAGGCGGCGATGCATGGCGTCTATCGCCACTTGCTCCAGGCCAACATGCAGGATCTGCCCCTCGATATTTCGGACGATACCTACGATGGCCTGATCTGCATTGGTGTCTTGACCTATATTCCCGACAGCGATGGCGTCCTGCGGGAGTTCGCGCGCATTGTCCGTCCAGGCGGCACCGTTGTGATCAGCCAACGCGACGACCTGTTTCACGAGCGCGCCTTCGCGGAGACGTTCAAGACATTGACCGCGGCGGGCATCTACAAAGACGTGACCACAACGGAGCCCCGGCTCTATTTGCCGGGCAATCCGGATTTCGGCACCGAGATCAAGGTGATCTACGCCGCGCTGGTGGTGGCTTGAGAAGATAGAAGGAGAGATATCGATGACGGATTGGAATGGCCGCGCGCTGGTGGATACGGAATGGCTGGCGGCACATCTTGATGATGACGATTTGCGCGTCGTCGATGCCTC
>Ga0209667_1003100_pt1 | contig 10499 bp, 9 predicted proteins | sample SaaInlV_165m_DNA_2_FD_184682 | JGI IMG/M metagenome (GOLD analysis project Ga0209667, IMG submission 184682) | Marine microbial communities from expanding oxygen minimum zones in the Saanich Inlet - Saanich Inlet SI037_S3LV_125m_DNA (SPAdes)... | ecosystem: Environmental > Aquatic > Marine >... | reverse complement strand
GAAGTTCAAGTACACCCAACCCTCCGTCTTGGTACCGGGGCGCCCTGAGGTCATGGAGGAGTAAGCGAAGCCACCGTTTGCTGCCAAACGCTTGATGGGCCAGGTCTTGCCACCGTCGAAACTACCCCAAACCGTGCCCAGTTTGCGCCCACCGGGGCTGTCGCAGTTGCTGTAAAGGAGGATGTCGCGCCCCTCAACGGGCAAGCGCGTAAGGCCGGCCATGCACCCGTACTGGGTATTCTGTGGTCCGTCAGGCAAGACCTCGCAAATCGCAAGGTCTTTCCAAGTGGCTCCACCGTCGTCGCTCCACGCCGTCCAGCGACGCAAAGGATTGGCTCCCTCCTCAGCCCAGTGTCGGCGAGAGTTATAGTAGACACGCCCATCTGACAATTCCGCCACAGTGGCTTCCCCTGTTCCGTTGGCAGGAAAGGGTTCGCTGGTTTGCCAAGTCTTGCCGCCATCGTCGCTGTAAATGGCGTTGGTGTAATGCTGAGGCCACTTACTGCTATGATTTTTACCCGCATAATAGCGGGAAGGACGGAGCAGACGGCCGGCATGCTTACCGTGACGCAAGGTGATGCCGTGGTCGTTCATGTGCATGGACGGGGCGTTCCCTTTGCTGTCTGGTTTGATTTCTACCTCCAACGGCTTCCAGCTCTTGCCGTGATCCTTGCTCTTGTAGACGGTCAAATCGGCAGGGGGGTGATGCGTCTCCACGAAAGCAAAGATCTCGCCATTGAGCTCGTTCACAGTAACGCCTCCGCCCATGAAGCCTTTACCTACGGAGATTTCAGGACCCCAAGTATCGCCACCGTCTTCACTCCGCTTAACGATGACCCCGTTCCAGACGGCGAGGACCGAACCATCGACCGCCACCACCACGTTGGGAAAGCGGTTGCCGTTGATGATCTTCTTCAAGTCGATCTTAGGTTCGCCGATAAATGCTTCGAGCTTTCCCTCGGCAGGATGACTGGCTGCCGTCTCAGTTGACTTGGCTCCAAGGAAAATGATGGAAAGCGCAAAGCACGCAAGGAAGATGGAGAATCTTTTGTAGGTCATGGAATGAATGGGATTTAATTAGAAGTAAGGCAAAAGGAAGACGAGATTTCACGGCAAGCCAATCCTGTATTTGCATTCTGGTTGTAAAACATCATGGCAATTCGTCTTGCGATGATCAGAGGATTTAGTAAATTACATGGAACAAAAAATCCCCAATCGACAGGAATCTCCCCGCTCTATTGTCAGTCATCAAACCCTAATCATTATGAAAAAAGCATACGCATTAATCGGCATTCTGCTTACCTGCATATCCACCACTCTGCTTCTGGCAGAAGAAGAAAGAGAAGGTGACCATAAACATAACCGTGAAGACGGAAATCGTGAAAAAGGAAAGCATATTGATGGAGAACTTCGAGAATGGCTTGATAAGCAACATCGCCAAATCGAGTCACTGAAAAAACGGGGGCGTAGCGAAGAAGCCGAACACCTGATTCGTGAAACGCGTAAAGTAATGGCTGAAAAAATGGGTCACCGCGAAAGAGGAAAACAAGATGAGCACAGAGACCGTCACAACACCGAACGAGGCGACCGGGAGCACGATGGAGATCCTCTCAAGCGATGGTCACAGCAGCGATCTCGCGAAATTCGTGAACTAGCCGAAGCCGGCAAACACGACGAAGCCAGAGAATTGGAGAGAGACACGAAACGCATCGTGGAAGAAAAACTAAGGCGCCGAAGAAACGAGGAAAGAGAACGGCACCACAATGAACATGCCGATCGAGACAATAAAGGGAACGAACTGCAACGCTGGGCTCATGCTCAAGAGCGACGCATCCATGAGTTACACGAAAACAACCGCCATGAGGAAGCCGAACGCCTAGAACGCCAACTGGCCGAGAAAATGGAGCATTTCCATCGTGAGCGCGAACGCGAACATCATGGCGAAGAAGACGAACGATTCGAACGCTGGGTGGTCGAGCAAAAGCGACACATCCACGAATTGCGTGAAAACAACCGCCATGAGGAGGCGCAACGTCATGAAAACGAATTGGCCGAGAAAATAGATCATTTTCACCACCAAAGGGAGCAGCGTCACCATGACGGAGAACGACACGAGGGCGATCGGCGCATGGAAGAACGAGTCAATCATCTAATGGTAGCCATCGAACATCTCCATGCCGCGGGCATGCATGACGTCGCCGAGGAGGTGAAGCGACGAGCCCATGGCAACCACCGTGAACATGGCGATCGCGAACACCATGGGAATGACCACCGCGACGACAGAGGGCACCGAAACGACGAAGTGGGTCAATTGCGCGGCGAAGTGAACGAATTGAGACGCGCCTTGGGTGAAATGCGTGAGTTCATTGGTCGGCAACACGAGGACCGCGACCGGCCTCGCCCCGAATAGGATCCAAGCAACCCAAGTGGTTTTGCGGCAGGCAGGCCCTGCCTACATCAGTCGGCGTAGATAAAGCCCGGGGGCTTGATCTCGAACTCGTGCTCCTTGCCCGACGCGATGGTCGTAATCCCTTTTCGTGGCAGGATGAAGAACGAGACGAACACATGGCCCTTGACGATGCGAAGGGGATTCCGGGGATCGAAGCCATCGAAATCCTTCTTCGGCATAACTCGCAAAGTACCTTCGTCGAGGCGAGCCTTGAGACCTATGACCTGCTCCATGCGACGAACGTTTTTCATCACCACGATCACGTTCTTTGAGAAATCGACCTGCGGCGCAGGAGCTATTTTATCAAACGGTTTGAAGGACTCCCAAAAGGCGGTGAATACCTTGTTGTCACCGAGATAGGCGATTGGGCTCTGGCGTTGATCCTCGGGCAAGAATTCGAGGCTTTTGACTGGCAAGGCTCCGTTCCAGGTCTTGCCGACCTTGTATTCATCGCCCACCTTCCCTTTGGCCGAAAACAGACGACAATCGATCAACCAAAAAACGTCTTTCTCCTTCACGAGCTTGGATGTGGAGGTGACGCGGTACATTTCGTCCGGTTCGGTCTGGGCACCCTTGACCTGCTTGGGGTTGCGCATGGGGCCCGGTTCGGCGGTGTAGAACACGATGAGTCCTGGTTTCAGGGCGTCCTCACCATCCATGACTTCCTTGACCTCGAACTTGAGTAAGTAGCTCCGTTTGCCCTTCTTCCCCTTTTTCCCTTTCTTGTCTTCTTCCTTTTTGTCCTCATCCTTCTTCTCGGGTTCGAGTTTCTCCTTCTCCAACAATTTCCCGATGAAACTGTATTTTTTCTTGGGTTCGACTTGTTTCTCGGGAACCAGTTCGGGCTTCTTTTTTGAACCATCCGCGGAAACGAAGGGCGAAGGCAATAAACACGCCGACAAAACGCAAAAGAGCAGCAGAAGGGATTTCTTCACGATCAGTTCATTTGACCCTTTGTAACCTAGAAGCGCAAGGCAACACTTTTACCGGCACCGATACGCACGCCTGCCAAGTAGAAAATGAGTAAGCATATTTACCAAAAAAAGTGAGCGACGGTAAGCCAACCTCCGCTATTTCGGAATAACGGCCCGAGCTGATCGATCACCAACTTCGAAGTATCCCAAGGAGCGCCCTGCCCCACTCTCGACCTCGGCAATCATCCAGACTGCGCCGGGGCGTGTCCGCTGACGATAATGCCCACTGGGAGAAATCACTGCATAGGGTTTGCGTCCACCGGTGCGATCCATCCACAAGAGCTGCACCTTGCCCTTGCTCCGGTTGACAAAGATCACCTCGAAGGATCCGCCATCCGGTTTCGACGAGGGCGCCTTGGCTCCCTTGGCAAGCGGTTTCCACCGAAGGGCCGGCAAGGAATCGACCTTGGGTTCGACGGGCTTGGCGAAAGTTTTGGGGGCGAGCGAACGCAAACGATCCAAGGTTTTACGATGCTTATCGAGCGGGGCCAAGTTGTTCCATTCGTGGGGGTCGTTCGCCATATCGTAGAGTTCCTCTGCGTCGTCCTTGAAACGAAGGTATCGCCAGCCTTCGACACTGAGGCCGTAGCTGCCCGGGTGATGAAAGTGAGTTAGAGCCACGTGGGACCACTCGGCCTTGGGGTTGGTCAACAGGGGGACAAGGCTTGGCCCATCATGGACTTTGCGGGGCGGCAATCCGCACAACTGGAGCAAGGTCGGGGCGAGGCTACGCAGGTTGACTGGCTTGGCGCATGATGCGGGTTGGGTGCCACTCGCCAAACCGGGAACCCCTTTGGGAACACGCAAGATCAGCGGTACGCGGGAGCAAACCCGCCAAGTGGTGAACTTTTGCCAATGTTCCTTTTCGCCCAAATGCCAACCATGGTCCGACCAAAGAGCTACTATGGTGTTGTCCGCATGGGGGCCTTTCTCCAGAGCATCGAGGACACGGCCCAGCATGGCGTCGGCAAAATAGATTGAGGCCAGGTATCCTTGGATACCCTGCTTCCATTGCTTTTGAGCCCGAATGTGCGGGAAGTAACGATTATTGGCCAAGTTCTTGGCTACCGGAGACAAGTCATCTAAGTCATCCGCTCGGTAGCCGGGGGGCAACTGAATCTTGTCCAACGGAAAGGCATCGAAATACTTTTTGGGGACGAACCACGGCTCGTGCGGACGATAAATGCCGCAAGCCAGGAAGAACGGCTTGTCTTGTTTCTTGGAGAGGCGCTCGCCGACCCATTCAGCGACCGAATAGTCTCCACCGTATTCCTTGTCGGTGGCATCAATCGGCCCCCAATCGGTCTCGTAGTATTGCCAGGGCCCGCCACGAGGCAAACTGACGGGCCGTTTGGGCGGACCCAAGGTATCCGGAAACGGATTCTCGGTTTCCTTTGGCGGGAAGTACTCGTCCCATGATCGGGCGTCGATGAAGTAATGGAGCATTTTCCCCGAACCACTTGAGTGGTATCCTGCTTTGGAAAAAGTCTTGGGCAGCAGCTCGGCGTCGGGCAGGGCCTCGCGCATTTTCTGGCCGTTGCGGTAGAGCCCGGAACGATGAGGTGAAATACCGGTAAATACGGCGGTGCGCGATGGATTGCAAGCAGGGGCGTCGCAATGAGCGTTGGTGAAAAGTGTTCCGGCTGCGGCCAAGCGATCGAGATTTGGAGTCTTGGCCTGAGGGTGACCGCCAAGGCAACCGACCCAGTCATTGAGGTCGTCAATCGCAATAAACAAGACATTGGGACGCTCAGTGGCTTGGCCACAGATGGCAATCCAAAGGAGACAAAAAAGACAAAAGCCGTGCTTCATGAAAGACATGAATAACTTTTAGACAAGACAGATGGGGAGCAACCTGTAAAGACAAACTAGGTCGCCGAAACCAACCAACAGAAATGTTTCAACTAGACCGAAGACAGGGCAGCAAACTCGATCCCGAAGAAAGATTAGGCGAAGACCCCGCTGGCGGGCTTTCCGATTCCGTCCTTGGTCGCGAAGAAGGGCCGTTTCTCGACGTCGTAAGCGGTTTTCGGACTGATGCCCATAGCGGTAAAGATGGTTGCGTGCAGGTCTTCGATGGAAACGGGGTTCTCGATCGCCATTAACGGACGCTCGTCCGCCGTCTTCCCATAAACGAACCCTTTTTTGACTCCCCCGCCGAACATCGCCACGCTTGTGCCCCCGGTAAAGTGACGGTGCAGACCGTAGTGACTGATTTCCTTGAGCTTGTTCACCCTCGCCTGGGACTGATCACGGGCGTTCGATCCGGGTTTTCCCTCGATCATGGCATCCCGGCTGAACTCGCTCGCGATGATGACCAAGGTCCGGTCGAGCTTACCCGTTTTATCCAAGTCGCGTATGAGCTGAGCGATCGGACGGTCGATTTCCTTCTTCATCCGGGCCACCGTGGTGTGCCCGCTTTTATGGGTATCCCAATGCAGGAAGGGAACGTACTCGGTGGTCACCTCGATAAAGCGTGCACCTTCCTCGACCAAGCGTCGGGCCAACAGGCAACCTCTCCCGAAGCGTCCCGTGTCGTAGGCCTCGTAGGATTCCTTGGGCTCGAGGGTCAGATCGAATGCATCCTTCTCCTTGGACTGGAGCAAGCGGTGGGCGGATTCCATGGAGCGCACCATTGATTCGCGTTGGAAGTCGCTCATTTTTCCCCGGTTCGGGTTTTGATCGATCAGCTTTTTGAAATGACGGTAGCGGTTGGAAAAGCGCCCCGGTTCCATGCCCTTGGGCGGTTGGACCGACTTGACCGCATGTTCGGGGTAGGGCAAGTTCATGGGCCCGTATTCGGTCCCGAAAAATCCACCTGTCGTGAACGCCTTCAGCTCCTCCTTTTCTCCCACTCCCTCGAGGCGCTGTCCGATATTAATGAAAGGCGGAACAATCTCGTTCTTCGGACCGAGCACCTTGGCCATCCAGGCGCCCAGGTGCGGAGCCGCCACGGTCAGGGGCGGGACGTATCCGGTATGCCAATGGTATTGGTGGCGGGAATGAAGGATGGAACCGAGGTCCGGTTGGAAGGCCGAGCGGATGAGCGTTCCGCGGTCCATCACCTGAGCGACGTTCTCCAGGCCCTTGGTGATCTTCAGCCCGTCCACGTTGGTGTCGATCGCGGGAAAGGTGCTCAGGATCTTGCTCATGTCCAAGCCCACCTCGAAGGGATGGTAGCGCTTCGGATCAAACGTGTCGGGCGCGGCCATTCCGCCAGCCAACCAGATCAGGATGCAGGAGTCGGCTTTCGCCTCCGGATGCTTGACCGGACCGTTGGCCCAAGCCTTCGTTCCTTCGGTGGCCAGGGCGGCTGCGGAAGCCACGCCCAGTTGCTTGATGAAATCTCTGCGGATTATGGATTCGGGAAAATTCATTGTGCTTAGCGTATAATTTGAAATTCGGGATGCATGAAGACCATCCAAAGAAGATCCTCCATTTCCTGACTGCCTGCTGATTCCGACGCCACGTCAGCCAGAATGGTTTTCTCGGTGGGCGAGGGTAGACGGGCCAAGGCATGGCGGAAGAGCCAGTCGATTCGTTCTTCGGTCGGCTTATTCTGCGCTTCGAGCGCCCGGGCCCCCTTGTACAGGTAATCGGCGAGGATCTGTCCATTGGCCAAGTCGATCGCTTGCAAAGTGGTTAGTTCGGCCGGTCGGGACGTCACGACCTGGTCGCGGTGGGGACGGCCCAAGGAGCGCATCAGAAAGTCGTTCTTCACGAGGGCCGCTCGGATGGGCGGACCGGCTCCGGGGGTGGTCCCGGCTTCGGACTCTCTTGCCTGGTCGAGCACCCGTCCCCACGGACCCTTTCCGTATGGATGAACTTCGGTCGCCGGATTCCATTCCTTGCCCTTGGCCACCTCCCAGGACTTGTCGGTTTCGACGAGCGTCTTGTCCTTCCCGATGATGAACTGGGCCACGAATCCGGATGCGCCTCCGTACATTTCGGCATCCACCTCGATCAGGTTCTCCCCCTTCTTGAAAAAGTAAGCGGTCTTTTGGTAGACCGGCTTGGTCCAATCCTTGGACGAAGTCACCTTTTTACCGTTGATCCAGAGGGAAAAGCCATTGTCGCAAGTGCCGAGAAAAGAAGCGAAATCCGGTTTGGCCGCCAACTTGATCTTCTTTCTCAGCTTGATCTTTTTAGTCTTCGGATTGGACCCCCAAATCCATTTCGCGGTGATCTTCCCTGGCTTGGGCAGGAGGTCGGATTGTGGCTTCCCGGAAGGTTTCTCGAGGCTTATCCGGTTGACTTTGGCCTCGATCTTGGCCGGGTTAGTTCCCGTGACCTGCCAGATCGAATCCATGAACTGCTCGGCCGTCATACGCTTGGGCACGGGTCCGGAATATACGTAGTCCTCACCTGGTTCCTCGCTTAGAAAAACGCTCTTCGACTGGTAGGCTTGGGAAGACATGATAAAGCGTACGAACTTGCGCAAATCGTATCCATCCTCCGCAAAGCGGACCGCTAGGTAATCGAGCAAATCCTCGTTCCATGGCTTGGTATGCATCGCATCGACCGGATGTACGATCCCGCGTCCCATCAAGCGGGCCCATATCCGGTTCGCGATGGTACGGGTGAAGCGTCCGTTTTCCGGATGAGTCATGAGACCGGCCAACTGCTTGAGCCGCTCGCTCTTGGAAGCTTTCGGATCGATTTCGCCCAACTCCGGGAAAATCCATTTTGCCGTCGACATCTTTCCCGTCGGCTTGTCGCAACGGGTCAGTTCGATCGGTTTGTCCGCATAGATCGAGGCTAAATTGTAAGCTTCCTCAAGGGTCCATCGGTCGATGAAACTGTCGTGGCAACTCGCGCATTTCATGTTGATCCCGAGAAAGACTTGGGAAATGTTCTGGGAGAACTGCATGTGAACGGTCTGTCCTGCGCTTACGTTTCCCCGCCACTTGATCCCGTTGATGAAACCCGCCGAATTCCCCTTGGCATCGATCAATTCCTTCACGAACTGATCGTAGGGCTTGTTCTCGCGCAAGGCCGCGTAGAGCCAAGTCGTGATCTGCTTGCGTCCGCCCGTGATGAAGCCCGTACCCGTATAGTCGTTGCGCAAAAGATCGTTCCAGAAAGTCAGCCAATGATCGGCATAAGCGATGTCATCGGCGAGGAGAGCGTCGATCAGTTCCTTGCGCTTGTTTAACGATTTGCTTGTCGAAAACTCATTCAACTGGGCGGGAGAAGGGAGGAGTCCGACTATGTCCATATATGCCCGGCGGACGAATGCGGGATCCTCCGAGTCCTGCGGAATGGCCATCTTGTTCTTGGCCAGGTAGGAATCAAGCAACCGGTCGATCGGATGGTCCCTGTCCTTTTGTGCCTCGGGCAATTTCACGATTCTTGGCTTGAGAGGTGGTTCCCAACCTGACGAACCCAACTGGACACCCTCGTCCCAGGGCATCCCCTCGGTCACCCATGCGATCAGTTTCTTGATCTCCTCGGCCGAAAGCCCGCCCCCCTTGGGGGGCATCCGTTCGTCCGAATCCTCCGATTGGATGAGCTCGAGAAAAAAACTGTCTGCCGGTTTGCTCGGAACCGCGACCTTGCCGTTTTCTCCACCCGCAAGGAAAGACGAGCGGGTATTCATGTCCAACCCTCCCTTTTTCTTTCCACTCGTGTGGCATTCAGCGCAGTGCTTGTTCAGGACCGGCATGATCTCGTGTACGAAATCGACCTTCGACCAAAGGAAGGAAGGCATGATCAACAGAAGGAGAGATATAGCCTTAATTATGGTGGCTTGGTTGCGCATATTTAAGAAATGTCACTTAAATTCGGATTCTTGCGATTGTCGAGATGGGAGTTTCCCATCCGCAACTTTTTGAACGCATGTAGAAACTCTGTTTGATGCACAAATGAGGCTTTATTTTTCACGGTAAAACAACCAAGATTGACAATATGCAAAACCAAACCCGACGCTCCTTCGTCCGCAATGTCACGCTCGGTGGCTTCGCGGTTTCCTTCACGCCCTCGCTTTTCGCTCTCGCCAAGAACGATCCAAATCGCTTCCAGATCGGCATTCAGGAATACACCTTTCACCGTTGGATCGGGCGCAAGCTCGATCACCTCGACTACCCGGCCCTTTGCAAGGACAAGCTTGGTATTACCCACATCGAATACTGGAACCGTCCATTCGGGGGCAAGCACACCGACAAGAAATACGTCGGCGAACTGGTCAAGAGAACAACCGGAGAAGGGATGAAGAACGTCCTCATTTTGGTCGACGCCAAGAACCAACTCGACGCAAAGGACAAGGGCCAACGCGACCGGGCCGTCGACGAACACAAAGGCTGGATCGATTGCGCCGCCCAGCTCGGATGCGACGCCATCCGGGTCAACTGCCGTTCGGGTGGAAACCCCGACGAGAACGTGCAAAACGCCAAAGACGGAGTCGGGCGCCTCTGCGACTACGCGAAGGACAGCAAAGTAAAAGTCGTGATCGAACCCCACGGTGGAAATTCCCAAAACCCCGACTGGCTCCTCAAGGCGATGGATGTGCTCGATCACCCCAATGCAGGCATCCTGCCGGACTTCAACAACTTCGGACGCTATGACCGTTACGAGGGAGTGACAAAAAGTCTACCGTATGCCCCTGCCGTCTGCGCCAAGGCACTCAAGTTCGACGACAAGGGGAACGAGACCCATACCGACTATTTCAAAATGCTGAAGATCGTCTACGATTCCGATTTCTCCGGCGTCATCTCGATCGAATTCGAAGGTGGCGGAATCGACCCGATCGAAGGCGCTCTCATGACCAAGAAACTTATCCTCAAGGCACTCGAAGCTGCCAGATCATAAAGAATACAGAATGATTGGGTTTTTCTCTCAGAAACCGCCCCAGTAACCCATACGATGCAAATTGACAGCCCATACCTAGTACCGTTCGACGGTAAGTTTGTCATAGCTGATGCTTCCATGAAGCCTCCCGAGGGATCTCCTGATAAAAAGTCCTGTCGAAAAGCTTTAAAAAAATCAATCGACGATTTGCGAGAACTTCAGGAAGCTCTTTACGCGGAGGATCGCAGATCACTGCTATTGGTCTTTCAAGCGATGGACGCAGCGGGCAA
>Ga0209667_1003099_pt1 | contig 10500 bp, 16 predicted proteins | sample SaaInlV_165m_DNA_2_FD_184682 | JGI IMG/M metagenome (GOLD analysis project Ga0209667, IMG submission 184682) | Marine microbial communities from expanding oxygen minimum zones in the Saanich Inlet - Saanich Inlet SI037_S3LV_125m_DNA (SPAdes)... | ecosystem: Environmental > Aquatic > Marine >... | reverse complement strand
GCTAAATATTGTACATTGTCACACTTGCCACAAAAGGTACATTTTGTAAAATGTTTCATTCGTTTCTCATCAGTTCCGTACTTTTCATCAGTCATATTTTGAGAACCTCAAGAATAGTAGTCAATGAATCTAATCTATGAATCTTTTTTTAGAGATTTTAGATCTTTTTTAAAATAAATAATCCTTCAGTTTTTTCCCATTATGGATAGAAGAGACATCTTGGTCATGGGTTCAATTATGCTAGGAGCTGGTATTCCTGTAACATTGATGATTCTAGTTGCAAATGGGATTATCAAATTACCACTAAGTAATCTCGGAACAAATTAATCTAGAAATTGTTTAGAATTAATTTCATAATTTACCAATTCAGGGAAAATTTTACTAGTGATTTTTTAGGTCAAAATGTAAATACTGTGAATCAATAAAAAAAATTATGAGTGACATGCGATTCATAATTTTAGGAGTTGCATTAATTTTTGTGGGGGTTATTGTTTTAGGAGCATTCGGTCACGAATACCAAGCAGCAACAATAGAATCAAATGAATTTGGAACATGTTACGAATACTTTGATGACAAACCTCCAGCAAAAATTAACTGTTCATTCAAAATAATGGATCAAACAGTATTCTTTGGATTAGTTATGACATTCATCATATCTGGAATAATTTCACTAATCAAAGGAGTAAAGGGCGACTGGGATAGTAAAATAAAACCAGAAGATGTGGTAGGACCAGGTAAAGAAGAATAGTGCTTCTAAATATCAGAATTCTTTGAATTAAAAATTAAATCAGAATCACCATTAGTTTTCTTGTAAACATCATAATCAGTTTTGGATTTAATCATTTTTTTTCTAACATCATGCATTATTTTTTCATCGTCGCTAAGAGAACCATAATGATGAGCGTCAATATGATGAAAAATATCTAAAACAAGACTGTTATTTTCTTCAAAAACTTTTTCGCAATATTTACACTTCATTTTTAATAAAAATAATTTCAAATATGTAGAATTTATGTTAATATCAAATTATGAACACTCACCATCAGATTCAAGTACCAGTGAAAGAGATATCAATTCTTCCTGATGGTTAGAACTATCATCTTCTAATCTCTGATAACATACTTCGTCATATGGCAATTTGTTTCAATTTTACATCACAAAATTTGCATTTAAGCACAATAATCAACACAGATCCAATTACAAGAAAAAGTCACAAGAATTAAAAATATCAAACATCAGATTCAAGCATATTTTTCATAGAAGTAATAATTTTGTTAATTTTCAATACTCGTTGGTTAAATTGAAAATCAGATAATTGTTCAGGCTTTTTTAAAGTAATTATAACTTCAGAAAAATTACCATTGGGAATTATGCGCATAGGAATATGCCAAGAAGATTCTTCGTCAATATATTGATGATCTAAAATTCCCAGGGATTTATTTTGCTTAAATTTAACTCTAGATTTTCCATAAGGTCCAATAAAAGACCACCAACCATTTGAATCAAATTTTGCATCAGGGATCATTTTAGGAAACAATTCAACAATAGCATCAAACGTATCTCCAGCCATTTTATTTACCACTAAAGAAATAGTTCTAGTCCTAATCACAATAAAAAAGCCAGATTATCGTTAAAAAGGATGTAGTAGCAATCATACGAATTAAAATTTCTTTTAACCGTTAAGGAATTCTTTAATTTTTTTCAAATTCTCAACATTGGATTCATGAAACATGACCATTGATTCAGACAAAGAATTTGGCAATACTGTTTTCAGGTTATCAACTAATTCATCTCCACTTTCAATCATCGTGTCAATGAGTTTATCGATTTCATTTTTGTCTCCAACCATGACATATGATTAAATATCAATCATAATTAAGGATTCAAAAATTACTTATTCAAATTTTTAAAATCTAAACATTTTTGATTAAATTCATCAAGATATGTTTTAGAATTTATTTGAGAATCCACAATATACAACTCACAAGTTTCAGGATCAATTACAGGGGCAGAATTATCATTAGTGACAAATTGCAACAATAAAACTCCAACTAACGCGACAATCAAAATAGCAGGTAGTCTTTTAGAAGATATATCCATAAGAAATCATAAATAATTTTAAACTTAAGCGTATTGAATTAATTATCTTTTTTAATTAATGTGGCAGTTGAGCGAACTTTATCTAATTTTTGAATATTCCAAGAGACTATTTCTCTAATTTTCTCAAAATTTTCACCTTGAAGCTTAACCATCATATCATGAGTGCCAATGGTTTCAAAAACATCAACTACTTGTTCCAATTCTTTTAATTGTTCAATAATTTTTTCTTCTGCACCTAATTCACAATTTAACATTACATATGCATCAGTCATAAAATACAGAAATATTGCTGATTATTTAAAGATGGAGAATTTTAGGCATAGCTACCATACAACATTAACAAGATCTTTGAGATTACGTCTAGATTTTGGAAATTTAGTTTGTTTCGGATAACCAATGCACAATACAGATGATGGGACTAAATCAGTTTGAAGAATATTCATGATTTTTTGTTCATCAAACATTCCAATCCAAATTGAGCTTAATCCCAAAGCCTGTGCAGCAAGTTGAGAATATCCTGCTGCAAGAGTGGCATCCTGAATTGCAAATTTTCGTAGAATGTAAGGAGGAAAATTAAATTTAACTCTAGAAGGATTTTTGCAAAAAACCAAAACTACAGGGGCATCAACATATGATTGATGATTACATGCATCAACAAGTGATCTTCTCTTTTCAGGACTTTTAATGTAAAAGATTTCAAACCCTTGAAAATTTCCAGCAGTAGGAGCAGTATCAGCAGCTGCAATGATTTTATCAATTTTTACAGTTTCAACAGGTTTATCAGAAAATTTTCTAGTGGAACGTCTTTTTTTCATTACTGCAAATAAATCAGTATCAACAACTTCAGTAGGTTCAGTTCTCAAAATGAAATCAAGCATTTGATTAGGAATTCCAGGATCAAATTCCTCAGGAGTTATTTGAGGAGAATATCCCTCAGGAGAAGCTAATTCATCGTCAGGGTGAAAATCCCTCATGAGGAGTATAGTATCTAATGAATATTAAACATTATTAGAAAAATAAATTATTCTGCTTCAAATTTATCACAGCCAGAAGTGCAGGGTTTATTCATTACCCCTTCACATACATCCAATTCATTATGCATGATCCGATGATGGCCACAAATTTTGCATTTTTCCCTAAAATGATTAATTAATTCAGCAACAGAAAGTTCAGATTGTTTGATTTTATTTTGAGTTTCATTCAATATGTAAAATAAGACACCGATTAGTTATTTTAAACATATGGGTATCAGAGATAAAATATCAAATAAAAAAATAATTAAAATAAAAATAAACTAAGAAAGATCTCTACCAGAAAGAACGGATTCTTTCTACGGTTCTATATCTATCATGTAATAGAAATCCAGACATCAAGCCCAATACTGCACCAAACAATACATGCAATAATGCAGAATACCACAAAACGAATTCATTGTTTTCTATCAATGTCATTAAAGCTTCTTTTTCTTCTGGCATAATATTGAGTAAAGATTCAGCTGAATTAAGTTCAGATTCCAGAATTGGCATCATTACCAGAGTATGCAAAGGTAAGAACGCTAAACTAAATACAATTGCACCAGTTATAGCACCAGTTAAAATTCCTTTAGGGACTGTAACTATTCTAAATGTTCTCCAATATGATGCAGCCACATTAAAGCTGATACCAATTAATGCTGCAACTACCATGTGCATCATCAAACCAATCCAAACTGCACCCATACCTTCAACACCCATAGGAATTCCTATTGTTTTGTAAAAAGTTCCATGAGGGATGTTTATTTGTTGATCAATTGAAAGGAATGATGAAAATAATGCGCATCCTGCAACTAACCCAGCTCCAAAACCTACTTTTACAGTACCGAATAGACCTTCTGGATTCTTATTTCCGGAACTCATCATAGAATCTCAGAATTAGGTTATTTATTAAGGAATCACAACAATGCCACACATAGTAAGGATCAAAAGAAATAGAACAAAATCAAAGGTAAACTCTAGATTGCAGTAATTATTCAAATTTTACTATAGATCTCATTTTCAAACCCTAAAACATTCAATTATCATGGGAATGATGAGAATTATTTTTAATTTTTTCAAGGGTTTGGTTAATTTCTTTTAAAGCCCATTCAATATCAGCAACATCATCGGAAGATAGAGATTTTTTCCAATTATCCAAAACAGTGTGACCAATTTCTGAACAATTAGATAATAAATTCCAGTAAGGATGATGTTCTGCAGTAGCATGTGCTAATTCAGTCACATCATTAAGACCATTTTGAGCTCTAGCCAATGAAGTAATTTTTGTACCAAATATTTTGATTATCTCATAGTCAAGATCTTCTTCAATTTTCAGTCCAAGATCAGTTTCATATTTTTTAACTAATTCAGTTAAGTCATGATGAAATTTATCAAAAGTAGTCATAATCCCAATCTCATATGTTCAGCCAACATACATCTGTTAAAGACAACCAGTATTCCAGCTTTTCGAGCTAATTCCTCGGATTCAAAATCATGAATACCTTCTTGAAGCCATATTACTTTGGGTTTTTTTTCAATACAATCACGAATAATAAAAGAAATTTGCTCTGAAGGTCTAAAGACATCAATGATATCAACAGAACCTTCAATTTCAGAGACAGAATCATAACAGGAAATATTCAAAATTTTCTCAGCAGTAGGATTTACAGGAGTGACATCATATCCATTATCAATTAAATATTTTGGAACATAGTGTGCTGCTTTTGATGAGTGTTTAGACATTCCAATTACAGCAACAGTTCGTAATGACAAAATATCAGTAATTTGTTGATCAGAAAAAGAATCCCGGTTCATGACATATTATGAAATGTACAGCATATAATTTTTAAATTATGGCACTAGCGAAAAAAATACAAATACAATAAAAGGCAAGAAGAAAGGGAAAAAGCATGACGAAATCAGTATTAGTTACAGGTGCAACTGGATTTATTGGTTCAAAGTTAGTAGAAGAATTAATCAATAAAGAATATGATGTGACTAGTTTAATTCGTAAAGGAAAGGAAGGTAATTCAAAATCAAAAATTATCTATGGGGATTTAACTGATGAAAAAATAGATTTTGAAAATTTAGAATTTGATTGTGTATTTCATCTTGCATCACATACACCACTAGAAAAAAATGAAAGAATTTTAGAAAAAGTAAATTTAGATGGAACAAAAAAACTATTTGATGAAATTAAATCCAAAACAAAATCAATAATATACATTTCAGGATTAGGAGTGTATGGGGAGACAGGAGAAACAGTTGTTGATGAAAATCAAAAATACAACCCAAATACAAATTTTGTAAAAATTAGATTAGATGCAGAAAAATATCTAAAGGAAAATTCAGATAAGCACGAAATAAATTTTGCAGTCGTCCATTTTGGAGATGTTTATGGACCAGATGGATGGTTTTACGATATGTTGGTAAAACGATTAAAGAAAAAAACGTTTAGGATGCCTAAAGGCGGGAATTATTACAAAGGGTTTGTTCACGTAGAGGATGCAGTGGGAAGTATGATTGCAGTATTAGAGAGTAAATCATTTGGAGAATCATTTATTGTTGCAGATTCAACGCCAACAACGTTTAAAGAATTTTCAAATTTTACAGCAGATCAAATAGATGCAAAACATCCCGGAAGTGTTCCAATATTCTTAGCCAAAGCAGTATTAGGTGGAGATCTGATCAAATTACTAACCACATCAATGAAAGTATCAAATAAAAAAATTTCAAGAATATATCAATTCAAATATCCAAATTACAAAGAGGGCATAAAACAAGTCATAGTACAATTAAAGGAAAAAAATAGACTCTAATTCAAATCAGAGAGTATTTTAATTCTAAGAAATTATAGACAGTATGGAAACAGAACCAAAGGATGTTATTGTTTTAGGTTCAATACGACGAGGTAAGAAAAAATTTTCAAATATTCAAGATGAAACAAAAATTAGTTCAGAAGAATTAAATTCAATTTTAGAGGATCTGGAAAATAAAAAACTCATTGAAGTTGAAGAAAAGAAAGGTTGGTTTGGGAAAAAAATTGAACTAAAAATTACAGAAGAGGGTTCAAATGAGTTGGATAGAAAAATAATAGAAATACAGGATAAATGGAAACAGATGCAGACAATTTATGAAAGCGGAGATAAACAAAAACTTCAACAAAAAATGGAAGAAAATAAATCAATTTTGCCATCGATGATGTTTTTTGGAGTGATGGATATGATGATGTTTTCAATGATGTTTAGTATGATGGGAATTGGAATGTCAGACTATGTATCACAAGAAAACATGTCTGATGGAGGCATGGATGATGGAGGCATGGATGATGGAGGCATGGATGATGGAGGATTTGATTTTGATATCGGATTCTAAAGTATATTTTACACATGAATTAAAAATAATAGGTAAATGATTTACAATTCATTTGAAGAGACAGGTTTACTTAGAGTTTTAAGATTTTTAAAAATTCACAATACAGAATATCTTTCAGGACAGGACCTTAGCGATGTACTAAGAATTAGTAGAGTTGCAGTTTGGAAACATATTAAAAAAATTCAAGCGTTGGGATACACAGTAGAGTCAAAACAAAAAGAAGGATACAAACTTACAAAAAATTCAGATTTACTATTACCATGGGAAATTATCTCAGGATTAGAAACTAAAGTGATAGGTCAAAGAACATATTATTTTGATTCGATAGATTCTACACAAAATCAAGCATTGAAAATGGCAAATGAAGAAGAAAGTAATGGAACGGTGATAATTGCAGAAAAACAAACAGGAGGAAGAGGACGTTCAGGAAGGAAATGGATTTCACCAAAAGGAGGAATATGGTTTTCAATCATTCTACATCCAAAATTTGATATTTCAAATACAACATTATTTCCCATAGCAGCATCACTTGCATTATCATATGCAATAGAAAAAACATGTAAAATAACAACGGAATTAAAATGGCCAAATGACTTAACAATCAAAGGAAAAAAACTTGCAGGAATGTTAGTAGATGCATCATTAGAGTCAAATAAAATAGAAAACTTAGTTTTAGGAGTTGGAATAAATTTTGAAATAAATACTAAAGAGATGGAAAAAATATTAAAAAAGACACCAAATTTCTATGGGGTTACAAGCTTAAGTGAGCAAAAAAATAAAACTAAACCAATACAATTGATTCAATCATTTCTATTAGAATTAGAAAACATTTATGAAGAATTAAACAATAATCAATGCAAAAAAATTATTTCAAAATGGACAGAAAAATCATCAACAATCGGAAAGAAAATACAAGTAGATACACATCAAGGAAAAATAAAGGGAGACGCAATCAAAATAGATGATGATGGAGGGTTAATTGTTAAAGAAAAAGATAAAACTAAAAAAATTTTTGCTGGAGATATCATCCATTTAACAAAATAATCTATTTTCGAGATTTAGGTTTGGATTTAGGTTTGGATTTAGGTTTGGATTTAGGTTTGGATTTAGGTTTGGATTTAGGTTTGGATTTAGGTTTGGATTTAGGTTTGGATGATGAAATCAAAGAAGATTGTTCTTGCAAGATAGTTTTTAATTCATTTTGAATTTCAAATAAAGAAGTCAACAATAAGTCCATAGATTTTGTATATGTTGAATATAAGGATAGAAGTTCTGTCTTTTTTTGATCAGTGCTAACAAGAAATTCATTTTTACGTAGTAGATTTGAAGAATCAATTAATTCAGGGATGTGTTCTGGAGAATCGACAAATCCCTTTAATTCTTGTTCCATTTGAACAATTTTTTGTTTCACATCATACAAATTATTACTAATTTTAACTTCAGTCAACATATAGGAACAGACTAGGAATGAATTAAAGATTTTGATAAATTTTAAAAAGTATTGAATCAATATTGGCAAAAATAACAAAGTATAGAAATAAACAAAAAAACTAAAGATTATGAAAAAAAATGTAAAAATATTATTTTTTTGTTCAATAATGATAGCGTTTGTTTCATATAATGAAGAAAATACAGTATTTGCTCAAGAGCAATCCAGAGAACAATTTAAGACATTATTTAATGAAGCAACTGAACTTTTTCAAAATGGAAATTACAATCAAGCAAATATTATTTATGATCAAATTTTAGAATTAAATCCAAACAACATTTCATCATTAAACATGAAAGGTATCGCATATAGTAATATGGATATGCATACAAAGTCATTAAAACAATTTTACAAAGTATTAGAAAATGATCCTGATAATGTCAAAGCCCTATTAGGAACAGGAATAGGTTTTGGAAATCTTGGGGAATATTCTGAATCATTAGAATATTTAGAAAAAGCAGATAAAATAAATCCAAACAATACAGTAATTCAAAATTATAAGGACATAATTGAAAAAACATTAAAAAAATACCCATACAAACCTACTGAAAAACCAACAAATACCATGAAACAAACAATTGGCAAAATACCAGAATGGGTGAAACATATTTCAAGTTGGTGGTCAACGGGAAACATATCTGATCAGAAATTTACTGACAGTATGCAGTATATGATCAAAAAAGGAATTGTAATGATTCCAGAAAATGAAAAATTTGAAAATACCAATGAATTAAAAATGATTTCGTTTGTTAGAAATAATTTTAGTCAATGGAGTCAAAATGAAATTCCCAATGAGGAGTTTTATAAAAATATGAATTGGTTAATAGAGAATAAATTTATCAAAATAGAGTTAAAAAAGACTACAGAGGAAATTGAATATGAAAAATATCTGTTTGATAGATATTTACAAAAAATTTTAAAAAATAAAGATTCAGAAGTTAGGTACGTTGAATATCCAAATCCAAGTCAAGATGTAATTAAAAAATTTCTTAGAGATGTAGAAAAATGGAATTTTGAAGCAGAGGTTAAAAAGTCATCAGAAAATTTTGCCAGCCCAACATACGAAATTATTGATGAAACATATTTCATAAAATACAAAATTTACATTAATGAACAACCTAAAGCTCTACCATTAGATCATACTAGTACATTAAAGAATAGTTTTGAATTTTGGGAAAAAGTGGAATTAAAAACAAATGATCAAAATGCAAAAATTATTTTTGAAATAACTACATCAAAATCAGATGCAAATGTTTGGGTTACATGGGTTGTTAGAAATATTGGTGAAGGAGTGTTAGGACATGCTCATTTAGGTAAAGGAGTAGTAGAAGTGGCATTAGGAGATTACAATTGTGACGGTAGTTTTCAATTATATGATGTAAAAAGTGTAGAGACAATTATGACACATGAGTTAGGTCATTCCATAGGATTACCACATACCAACGATAAAGAAAATATCATGTATCCATCAATGACCCCATCTTATGCATATTGTATTCTAAGTTAAAATAAATACCAAAGATTATTCTAGAAAATTGGAATGAGAGTCAGATTTACTTTCATACAATTAACCTTAAGAAAACTCGTAAAATAATTAATAACTTATTTTAAAAAAGTAGTATAATTATGTTAAAAAATGCATTTGTGTCAAGACCAAAATGTCCAGCTTGTACAAACACCAAAATCGTTACAGTTCATGATACAGGAGAATTAATTTGTGGTAATTGTGGATTAGTGATTACAGATAAACGAATAGATACCAATGCCGAATGGAGATCATTTTCAAAAGAAGGAGGGGCAGATCCAACTAGAACAGGAGCTCCAACATCATTAACAATACACGACAGAGGACTATCCACAGTCATTGGTGCAATTAACAAAGATGCATCTGGAAAACCACTATCAACTTCAATGAAAAGTACTATTGAACGTCTTAGAACTTGGGATAGCAGAAGTCAAGCACAATCATCATCAGACAAAAATCTCAGACAAGCATTAAATGAAATGAGTAAAATAAAAGACAAACTCGCTTTAACAGATACAGTAATTGAAAAAGCAGCATATATCTACAGAAAAGCTATGGAAAAAAAATTAGTTAGAGGACGTACAATCCAAGGATTAGTGGGAGCATGTCTATATGCAGCATGTAGAAATACTCAAACTCCTAGAACGCTTCAAGACATTTCAAAGGGAATGGATATTAAGAAAAAAGACATTGCAAGATGTTACAGATTAGTTTTTAGAGAATTAGAATTAAAAATGCCAGTAGTAGATCCAGTAAAAGGAGTGTCCAGAATAGCTAGTATTGTAAAATTAAACGAAAAAACCAAGCGAAAAGCAATTCAAATTCTAAATCAAGCAAAAGATACAGGATTGGCTGCAGGGAAAGATCCCATGGGAATTGCAGCAGCAGCACTATATTTAGCATGTATCAGCACAGGAGAAATTAAATCTCAAAAAGAAATATCAATAGCATCAGGAATTACAGAAGTAACAATAAGAAACAGATGTGCAGGTTTAAGA
>Ga0209667_1003077_pt1 | contig 10543 bp, 9 predicted proteins | sample SaaInlV_165m_DNA_2_FD_184682 | JGI IMG/M metagenome (GOLD analysis project Ga0209667, IMG submission 184682) | Marine microbial communities from expanding oxygen minimum zones in the Saanich Inlet - Saanich Inlet SI037_S3LV_125m_DNA (SPAdes)... | ecosystem: Environmental > Aquatic > Marine >... | reverse complement strand
AACTCAAAATCACAATCCACGTATCAGGTTTTTGGGAATCCTAATTTGAATCCGAAAACAACGGTGCAATATGAATTGGGCGTAAAACATAGATTCAGTGAAGACCAGGTTTTGGAACTGAAAGCCTATTGGAAGGATATGTTTGATTATGAAACATCCCAGACCATTCGTCCTTCAAATCCAAAATATGCACACTTGTCCTTTAATATGTATTTTAATGCAGACTATGCCCGCGCACGGGGAGTAGAAGCGATCTTGAAAAGCAGGTTATGGCGAAACTGGTATCTTGACCTGAATTTCAATTACAGTATTGTAACGGGAAAAAGTTCATCACCTTTAGATAACCTTTTGGTCCAGGCAGGACAGTTATCAGAAAAACCATTAGGTGAAAATTTCATGAGTTGGGATCGACCCCTTCATTTTTTTGCAAATGTTTCCTACAATCATCCCAAGAATTGGGGTGCGTCTGCCCGGATCGAATTTGAGTCAGGCAGGCGCTACACCCGCTCAATTCAGGATACTATTATTTATGTAAATGAACAGCCTTACTATGAAGGTCCCAGAGAAGACGATCGCCCCTATGCCTACATCAGTGAAACGCCAAAACAAAATATTGAACTGAAAATTTTTAAAACTTTCAAGTTTAATTGGTTAAGGATCAAATCTTATGTTGAGATTGAGAATGTGTTGAATCAATTAACACCTCGTCGTGTGAATCCTTATACGGGTCGTGGATATGAACCGGGGGAAACTATTGGCTATCATTTAGCAAATAGTCCTAATCCAAATACGGATCCATCAAGATACAATAAACCCAGAACTATGGAAGTTGGTATTCAGGTGAATTTCTGATGAAAAGATTATTACACATCATTTTCATAATTGGGCTGCTTATTTCTTTTGGATTGGGACAAAACCTTTTCCCCATTCTGGGTGGACAGCGGTCCGGTACATCTGTATTTACTTTTTTAAATATTGGTGTGAGTGCCCGTGCAGTGGGAATGGGCGAATCTGTTGTAGCATTGAATCAGGATGCATCCAGCGTCTATTATAATCCCGCTGCCATTGCCCAATTGGATAAAACCGATATTTCCCTTTCCCAGATCCAATGGCCTGCAGATATCAATTATGATTATTTCAGTATGACACGCCAGTTATTGGACCGACATTATATTGGCGTAAGTGCAGGAATTCTTCATATGAAACCTATGATGGAAACAACGGAATATCATCCTGATGGCACAGGGAATTATTTCACATTTCAAAATAGATTTATTGGGTTGACTTATGGTGCAAAAATGACTGACCGATTCAGTTTTGGAATTACATTTAAACATGTGTCAGAAGATATGGCTGATTATGGGATGAATGCCGTGTTAATGGATATGGGAACCTTCTATTGGACAGGATATAAATCGTTGCGATTTTGTGCATCTTTATCCCATTTCGGGAAACAAGTTTCTCCTACCGGTTCCTATCAAAAACGGATTTTGGACAAGAGTTCTGGTCTGGAAATTATTGAACAAACGGATTTTGCGAAATTTTCTCCACCGACACAATTCAGAGTTGGCGGTGCCTTTGATCCTATTGATCAAAAGAACCAGCATTTAACCATATCTCTTCAGTTGAATCACCCGGTGGATAATGCAGAATATATTGTAACGGGGTTGGAATACTCTTTTATGGAAATGTTGTTCCTCCGTTTGGGTTATAAATCTAATAAAAAAGAAGAGAATATGACCTTTGGGGCAGGATTTATTATTCCGGTGGGCGGTATGAAAATCAGGGCAGATTACGGCTATGCCAATTTTGAACATTTATCGGATCCGAAACGATTCAGCATCGGATTTTCATTATGAAACGCCAATATTTTAATCTCATTTTTCTGTCCATGTTGGTCATTTCATGTGTGGATCGATTTAGGATTCCAAATGATATAAATCAAAAAGGTTCCGGTAATTTTGGAGCAGGGGATACGTCTTTTTTACAATTAAATCCTGTGTGGAATTCTGCTCATGGTTTAAGCCAGCCTGTAGAAATTTCCATTGCTCAAGACGGGCGAGTCTATGTGGCCGATGCGGGAGTTAATTCAATTCTAGTCTTTGATCAAAATGGTAATTCCCCAACGGGATTTGATGCATTGAAAGGATTGGTTGATTCAGAAACAAATGGTATTACACCCATTGATGTTGATATTGATAAAAAAATGAATGTGTTCTTTATTGATGGATCACAGCGTGTTTTTTTATGGAACCAAAATTGGAATGATGTAGGGATTAGCAAGGTTTCGGTCAGTGGGTCTTTTCTTCATACTGAGACAGATGTTGTTGTCATTGATACTGTTGGATCTGCTACCTGGCTTTCTTATTTAAATAATCCAGAATATGAATTGATTGATCCAGAATTTTCGAATGACCAGAGTTTAATCGACTCTTTATTATTGCCTCACTTATTTTTTGATGGGCGAGATGAGAAAAATATATTAAAAGATATTCATTATGATTCGGACTCCAGCAAATTCACAGGGTTAACGTCACCATCTGATAATGAAAATATGATTTTTGTTACAGATAATTATGGTGGCATTAATAATCAACATCGAATAATTCAAATTGATTTTCAAAAGTCCATCCTTCTGGAATTATCAACTGGAGATTTGGTTTGGGGATTTACTGGAATTTTTGGGTCAACTGCCATTGGGCATGGAACAGGTGCTGAATTCGTAAATAAGCCTTTAAGCCTTGATGTGGATTATCAAGGAAATCTATATTTCACCCAGACAGGCGAATATTTTCCAGTTCATATGATTATACCCAATACATCCGGCGATTATACAACTTATTCATCAGGATTTAATCCCGTGGCTGATGATATTATGGATTCAACTTTGTTTGTAAGTCCCATGGATGTTGCTGTGGATAAGGATAGAAATATTTATGTAGTAGATTCAGCGAATGGAGATGTTTCTGTATTCTCTGCCAATGGGAAATTTTTTAAAAAAGCAGGATACGCATCAAAAGAAGATACAGTATCAATCATGAAAGAACCGGTTTCCGTCACGGTGGACAAACGAGGAGTGGTTTATGTTTGTGATAAAGAAGATGGAGCCATTTACAGGTTTAAGTTATCTAATACACTGGGTGAAGATATAAAAACAGAAGATTAATGAAATTCATGACTCAGATAATAATTCCCTTAATGCTGCTTTCATTTTTGATTGGGCAATCCGATGATGTGTCTTATGTTCGCTATTTTAAAGATAATCATAATTTTCTTTCTAACCTTTCCATGATGTCTACCAGTCGCCGTGGTGTTTCCCATCTTACTGTCAGTTATAATGATAGAGACCTTCCTGTTAAAATCGAACGAATTACGGCAAAAGGCACCACTGAAAAACAGGAAATACTCAAGTATAATGATACAGGGAAACTTATTGAGCGTGGTGAGTATACAGGAAAATGGAAATATCTGAGCCTGACAGTCATTGGAGACTCTGAACCATGGAGCCAGGAATTTCGCGCATGGCGATTCCCAAGAAATGAACCCTTAACTTTTACGGACCAGCGTACTTATTTTACCATTCAGGATGGTACCCTAATCTCTAAGATTGTGTTTGAAACAGTGGATGGACAGAAATATGGCCAGGTTGAATTAGATTATGATTATCTTGGAAGTTTAAAGGAAGAGCGATGGAGAGATCTTCCATCTGCCCGAATAATTCGACGCTTTAAATATAAATTTGATCTTATGACTGAGTTTATCCAATCTCATGCTGTGGTTCAAATTTGGGAATTTGGGCATGATGGTAAACTGATCTCACACGTTGCCATTGATCAGGCCCCCAGTGACCAACTTTATAAGACACCGCCACCTCGCTCACATAATACACTAGATGAGGTGGATATTATTGCCAGAGAGATAAAAGAAAGCCGTATCATTGTACCCCATGGAGGTATTATTCCCAGGACAACATGGGATCAACTTATCATGGTAACGGGTGACAGGCTTTCGGTGGATTTTGTAAATATGACAGATAATGGTATCAAATTCAGGATGGAAAGCGAGAGAGATATTTTGACAATTCCATTCCACCGTGTCCGTTCTTTGACCTCCCGTGTAGGTGACGTAATTTATCCTAAACCAATTCATATAAAGTCGAAATGAGATATACAAATGCTATTCTAATTTTCCTAATGATGGCTGGAATTTCAGGGCAGGAACTTCCACCACCCACTGATCTGATTACGGTTCCCACAGCTGGGACATTGGCCCGAGGGAGTTTTTCCATGGATATGCGTATCCAGGATGAGGGTGGCATGATTCTGGGCTTAAGTGCGGGCATCACAGATCGATTTCAATTTGGATTGTCATTTGGGTCACCTAATCTCATTGGCGATGACAGCTTAAGATGGTATCCACGTCCAGAAGCAAAAGTGAAATATCTTATCATTGATGAAAATTTGACCATGCCCGGTATTGCATTTGGGATTAATACACAAGGATTTGGGAATTATCATCCGGAAGATTCACTGAACCGGTATGATACGAAAGCCGTTGGAGCCTATCTGGCTGCTTCCAAGAACTGGAAATCACCTTTCGGGAATGTGGGGTTGCATTCAGGGATCAATTATAATTTCACAGAAATCGATGATGGTGATACTGATCCAAATCTGTTTTTTGGATTTGATGTTGAATTGAATCCGGAATTTTCGTTTTTGCTGGAATACAATAGCGCCATGAATGAGAATGGTCTGACAGCAAAAACAATGTCTATCAATAAAGGTGGATATTTGAATGCTGCCGTACGCTGGTCTTTTGTAGAATCACTTCATCTCGAATTACACCTGAATAATCTCTTATTTGATGAGGAAAAAGTGGACTATTTCAAAAGAGAGATTAAAATAACTTACATTGAGTATTTCTAAACAGGTACCAATGGTAAACTAAATTCAAACCACCCATGAAGAATACACTCCTATTATTATTTATTTCAATTTCCTTTTTATTTGGAATTGAGCTATCCTTCCAGGATGGTGTATCTGCCTATAATTCCCGGGCTGAAAATTCCAGTGGTTTGACTGCACAACCCGATCAAATCAATATAGCCATTAATGCGTTCAATAAAGCAAAACAGGACCCCAATCATGAAATAGAAGCAAGTATTTATTTACTCCGTTGCTATTATTATAAGGGGAAATTTGTTTCTCAAAGCGATGATGAGAAAAAGGATATTTTCAATTTAGGAAAAGTATTGGGAGAAAAATTAATTGAACAATATCCTGAGTCAGTTGCAGCCCGATATTGGTACTTAGTTAATTTAGGAAGTTGGTCAGAAGTATATGGACTTTTTGCTGCAGCAAAAGAAGGTGTAGCAGACCTTATGAAAGAACATTCTGAAAAGATCATTGAGATGGACCCGAATTATTCGAATGGTGGAGGATACTTTATGTTGGGAGCTGTTCATTTGAAATCCCCATATATTCCCTTTGTTTTATCCTGGCCCAGTAATGATAAAGCTGTAGAAAACCTCACAGATGCTTACGAGACAGGTAAGCCAACACCGTCACAAACAGTCTATCTTGCCAGGGCATTATATAAGGACGGGCAAAAAGATAAAGCAATAAAATTGCTTTCCAATTTTATCATGCAACCACTATCAGAAGACCAACCGGTTGAAGATCATGAGCAACAAATTGAAGCAAAAGGATTCCTGGCTGACTGGAAATAGATCCATGAGATTTATTCTCCTTATAATTTTATTTTTATTCTCTTCCCTAATCGGGCAAGATGCATCATCTAAAATCTACTGGAACAGCCTCGCAACCGCTGTAAATATCGGTGTACCACTTGAGGATGATGAAACTTTAAAGGGTGGCCGAATCCAAATTCGCGTAAGCTTTGATCAGGGGAAATCATTTTCTGATTTGGGGAACCCTAGGCCAATTGCAAAAGGGGATATTGATGATTTGAAAGATATTTCAATTCCTGGAGATATATTTGAAGCCATGAAGGGATTTAAAGAAGGGGGAGAAGCATATTTTATTGCCGAAATCTGGGATAAAGCAGGGAACAGTATATTAGGGGAAGTAAGTGACAGTGTATTAACCATTGATGAAACCATCCCAACAATAGCCTCTCTTACTGTAACATCAAGTAATTCATTAGATCCAGGTCTTGCTATACCTATCGATTCATTAGTGTTTGATCTGGTCACAAGCGAACCAATTGAATCTCCTTTGTTTGAAATAAATGGGGATGAGTATGAAGCAATTGGGTTTGAAAAATCCTGGAAAACATTTTACGCTGCAGAAGATGCAGATGATGGGCCAATCACTTTTGAAATTAATTTCAATGATATAGCGCAAAACCCTGGTGAGCCAGTAATATCATCATCAGATCAAAAAATAATTACAAAGGATGGCACATTACCGGAATTAGATAACATTAACCTATTTACGTCTAACCAATACGACTCATCCCTGGCTATTAAAGGGGATACGGTTTTTCTTCGCTTTACAGCCACAGAAAACATTCGGGATATTGATGTAAAGTTAGATTCCGTGGTAAGTGATCAATTAGAACAGGATAGTTTGACATTCACCTACTATCATGTATTTACTGAATCTGATTCAGAAGGTGTGATTCCCATTTCAATTGATTTTATGGATTTAGCGGGGAATATTGGAGAAACAATTGACGAAACAACAGATGACAGTGAAATCACGTTTGATATGACACCGCCTGCCTCATTTAAAGTTGAAACAGTTGCCTCAATCCAAGGTAAACAAAAGAAAACGATTAAACCTGCATCTGATTCAACAAAAGTGAGTAATGATGTCAGTTCTGGAATCTCAGGCATTCCACAATTATATCTTATGATAATCGCCGGGGTTCTCGGATTGTTCTGTTTACTGGTGTGGATATCCTGGTATAAGATCTTTTCAAAGGCTGGTCAATCAGGGTGGAAGGCACTGATTCCATTTTTCAATATTTTTGTATTTACCAAAATAGTGCAAAAACCCATATGGTGGTTCGCTATTTATTTAATTATACCTGTTGGATATATTCTTGCGGCACTCCAGATATCAAAAGTATTTGGTAAAAAGATTATTTTTGCCATAGGGCTCATATTTATTCCCTTTGTTTTTTACCCGATCCTGGCATTTGGTAAATCACAGGTAGGAAATGAGCAATCAGCAGTCCCAAAGCCTGCACCTAAGCCTAAAAAGAAGACCAAAAAGAAGAAGAAGAAATAATGTGTAAAATAGCTTTAATAACAGGTATCACCGGACAGGATGGTTCATATTTATTAGAATTATTGCTTGAAAAAGGCTACGAAGTCCATGGTATAATTCGCAGAAGTAGTTCTTTTAATACAGGACGTATCGACCATATCATTACTAACGAGCAATATAAAGATCAATTTTTCTATCATCATGGAGATGTCACAGATGCGAGCAACTTAAACCGTTTATTAGAAACGATTGAACCAGATGAAATCTACAATCTTGCAGCCCAAAGTCACGTGCAGGTTTCATTTGAAATCCCAGACTACACTGCTCAAGTGGATGCATTAGGCACCCTGCGTTTTTTAGATGCGATTCGAGAGACGCACCTAAAAACTAAGTTTTATCAGGCTTCAACCAGTGAACTTTTTGGAAAGGTGCAAGAAGTACCACAAAAAGAAACGACTCCTTTTTATCCAAGGTCACCCTATGGTGTAGCCAAACTATATGGTTACTGGATTATTGTCAATTATCGAGAAGCTTATAATTTATTTGCCTGTAACGGCATATTATTCAACCATGAATCTCCAAGGCGGGGTGAAACATTTGTAACAAGAAAAATCACTCGGGCAGTCGCTAGGATTAAAGAAGGGTTACAAGACACATTATTGCTTGGGAATTTGAATGCAAAACGGGATTGGGGATATGCGCCAGAGTACTGTGAAGGTATGTGGAAAATATTGCAACAGGATAAACCGGAAGATTTTGTTTTAGCCACCGGTGAGCAACATTCTGTTAGGGAATTCACTGAAATATCTTTCAATGAATTAGATATTCAGATTGATTGGCAAGGCGAAGGGGAGAATGAAGTGGGCATGGATGGAGCCACAGGGAAAACAATTGTTGGAATTAACCCCAAATACTATCGTCCTACAGAAGTGGATGCTTTATTGGGTGATGCAACAAAAGCAAAAGAACAATTAGGCTGGGAAGCCAAAACACCCTTTTATGAATTAGTCAAAAAAATGGTTCATTCTGATTGGAAAAAAGTTAAGAAAAGAGGATATTAACGGAAGGTGTCAGGAGAAAGGAGACAGGAAAAAGGATGAATCTTGGGTTTGAAAATTTGCAGGTGTGGAAAAGAAGCGTTGACTTGTCTGTTCAAATTTATAAACATTTCAAGAAATGTAATGATTACTCTTTTACGTCACAAATTACACGTTCATCATTGTCTATTTCATCCAATATTTCTGAACGATACGAACGTGAATCGCTTAAAGATAAAAACCGATTCTACACAATTGCTAGAGGAAGTGCTGGAGAATTACGAACCCAAATTATGAGCGTATTGAAATTGAATATATTGATAAGGAATTGGGCGATAAATGGACAAATGAAACAAGAGAACTTTCTGCAATGCTAGTTGGGCTGATTAAATCGAATGTTAAAAAATTATGACTAAAAGCCTGTCTCCTGATTCCTTACGCCTGACTTCTTCTTCAAAGATTTATATCGCCGGGCACAATGGTATGGTAGGCTCAGCGATTTGGCGTTACCTTCAGGCCAAGGGTTATATAAACCTCATTGGAAAATCATCCAAGGAATTGGACCTCCGAAACCAACTAGCAGTTGCGGAATATTTTGAACAGGAAAAACCTGAGTATGTCTTTCTTGCAGCAGCCAAGGTTGGTGGCATTATGGCTAATGATATCTATCGAGCAGAGTTTATTTATAATAACCTCCAGATTCAGAATAATATCATACACCACTCATATATTTCTGGTGTTAAAAAACTTTTATTTTTGGGGAGTTCCTGTATTTACCCACGCAATTGTCCTCAACCGATGAAAGAAGAATATTTATTGACAGGGGAGTTAGAGCTGACCAATGAGCCCTATGCTATTGCGAAAATAGCGGGTATTAAAATGTGCGAAAATTATTATAATCAGTATAGGTCTAATTTCATTTCGGTTATGCCAACAAACCTTTATGGTCCCAATGATAATTATGATCTAGAAACATCCCATGTTTTACCGGCTTTAATCAGAAAAATATATTTGGGAAAATCATTGGAGAATAATGATTGGGATGCCATTAGATCAGACCTGAATAAAAATCCAATAAAAGGCATCGATGGCAGTGCATCTATTGATGAAATCATCGAAATATTGAATAAAAATGGCTTTTTATTCGAATTTAATAATACATCATTCATTATTGATTCTAGCTCTGTAAGAATTACTCTGTGGGGAACAGGGAAATCGTTGAGAGAATTCCTACATGTAGATGACCTTGCTGGAGCATGTACATTTTTAATGGAAGAACTCGATTCTGATGAATTAATTGATGAAAATATATCTCATTTAAATGTGGGTTCAGGTGAAGAGATTACAATTCGAAATCTTGCTGAGTTAGTACAGGAAACAATTGGATATAAAGGAAAATTGGAGTTTGATGAAGAAAAATCAGATGGAACTCCAAGAAAATTATTGGATTCAACGCGATTAAATGCAAAGGGGTGGGACCGGTCAATATCTCTGGAAGATGGTTTGATTTCTGCTTATAATTGGTTCAAAGAACATCATAATTAACTTTTAGCACCTATTGGTAAATATTCTTTTTGTCTCGCGTAATTATTTTATTTGTCTATGAGCACTTTAATCCACAATAAAAACTTATACATTCCAGATGTACGCAATTGGATCCACCATTAATAATTCAAAACCGTCCCATGCCTGGCCAACATTAGCAAAACTCGAATCTTCCACCAACTTACTATTTTGAAGAAGATACGATTTAAATCATAGGTAGGAAATGAGCAATCAGCAGACCAAAAGCCTGCACCTAAGCCTAAAAAGAAACCCAAAAAGAAGAAATAGTAAATATTCTACCTTATTATATTTTAGGTTTACAATCAACCAACCTGACTTAGAATAGATAGGGTAGTTGTATGGTAGTTGTTTATTGTAAGAGTAATAATATCAGATATATATAAATTATCTATAAACATGATGATTAATTTATTTCTTAGACTATTTACACTATTATTTGAGTATTTATACGGGTAGTTGTATAGTATATATAGTGGTATTCGAAGAAAAAATATAAAATTATATATGCACACTTATAGTACAATAATACTTAATTAATTATCGTGGTAGTTCTAATGTGGCCATAATCTACCCTGATAAGTTATGTCCATAATTTTCTGTACTTTAAAAAAAGGGGTCACAGTTTTTTCTTAAATTTGTTTTGACAAGAAGCAAATAATAAGGAGAAAAGCCATGACCCAAAGAAAAGATACAAACAAAAAGCTA
>Ga0209667_1003056_pt1 | contig 10583 bp, 12 predicted proteins | sample SaaInlV_165m_DNA_2_FD_184682 | JGI IMG/M metagenome (GOLD analysis project Ga0209667, IMG submission 184682) | Marine microbial communities from expanding oxygen minimum zones in the Saanich Inlet - Saanich Inlet SI037_S3LV_125m_DNA (SPAdes)... | ecosystem: Environmental > Aquatic > Marine >... | reverse complement strand
ATTTGTGCCTTGTCGATGATTTGCCCGCAATCTACTAATTAAACTTCCCGCGAATCTTTCACCAATTTTATCGGAATATTCTTCAGTATAATTTGCTGGAGAATCCAAACCAGGATTATATAAACCTAAAGTAAAAAGTTCTTTAACAAACTGTCTAAGTCTACGACCTCGTGGATAAAATGGATACGAACCCAATAAAGCTAAATTATTTTTTTTAGTTAACCATATTGATTCAATCGTCTCTTTCGCCACACTTCGAGATTTAATCAATTGTAACTCATTAGACATCCGATTGCGATCTCTATTTCCTGTTAAATCCATAATCATGCCTGCGCCAGGTTTATCCTGTATTACAACTGTTGTAGTTGCAGTATAAGACGGAGGCAATGTAAGCACTGAATAAAATGCAAATCCTAAACCCAATAGGGTGAATAATATTATTTTTTTATAATGAAATCGAAGAATAAACAAATAATCACGAATGGATAATTCTTGATCCCTACCTGATTGGAGAGTATTGTTAGGTACGTTTGTCTGATTATTATCCGTATTCATTTTACCAATTGGAAATATAGATTTAATAAACTCAAGACAGTATTGAATGTGCCCACTTGTGTAAGGAAATAACTCATGGGGCTCTGGGGAATAATAATAGTATCATTCGGTTTAATTTTAATAAAGTTTTTTCTATCACCATTTTTAAAAAAATCTTCCAAATTTACATAATATACGAGTTGACCATTCTCATCAGGGATTTCCCTGTAAATACGTGTTTTTTTAAGATTTGCACCTTGTTGTGGTCCCCCAACTAAAGATATTAAAGTGGCTAAATCAATACCCTCATAAACCAGATGATGTCCTGAGTTTCCTACATGTCCCCAGACATTTACGTTCATCATTATATTCCCTTTTTCATCTGTTAAATACCGTTCACTTGATATTTGATAATCAGAAAAAGAGACTTCTTCTTTTACATTATTTTGGGCAAGTAGGAAACTTGTAACAAATAAGGTAAGTAATATTTTATATTTTAACATTCGCAATTAACTTAAACCAATTCTATCTTTTATCCGAGAAAAGAAATTCGGTTTTGCTTCTTCCATATAATCAAAATCAACTGAAATTGGTGTGCCGTCAATTATAGAACTCGGATTATCATTTACCCATTCATCAACGTTTGATATTCCCCAACTTCGGATTAAATCAACCGATTCTAATAAACAAAAATTTCTATTTTTATTATCATGGGAATCAGAACCAATTAATTGACACCATCCATTTTTGATAATTTTTTCAGACGCTATTTTAGATTTAGATCCTAAATACCCGAGTGGGCTACCTGCATCCACTTGGATGAGACATCCTGCTTCCAACCAATCCGCAACAATATTTATATTTTCCTGTACTGCTTTGTACCTTTCTGGGTGTGCTATAATAGGTACAACACCTGACATCTTTAAATCAAATAATTGCTGTTTTTGAATGTCAGGAATTTGATGAACCTGAAATTCGATGAGCATATACTTCCCATGAGAAAAAGTTGCGAGCTGATCATCTTTAATAGAAATTAAATTTGGAAGAAAAAATACTTCAGCACCTAAATGAAGTTTAATACGAATATCATTTTGATCTAATTTCTTCTGTAATTCATTTACTTTCCGTTGAATTCTATTTAATGAAATATCTTCAGTTTCAACTTTCGGGTGTTGATAATGAACCGTATTAACCACATCGGTTATTCCCTGGTTTGCCGCATGTGTTAACATTTCTAACGATATGTCCAATGATTTAGATCCATCATCGACATTGGGTAAAATATGGTTATGAAAATCGATCATTTTATTTATGGCTCCGCCCCGTCAGTCACAAGATAACTGTTAGAGCCAACTATTTTTAAGGTTATTTCTAACCAGCAAAATCAGGAAACCTGATTTATGTTAGACGATTTACCGCCCGTGACATTAATACATCCACAACTTTATTAGAATTAATCCAATTAATGTTTATAGAATTATTTTTTTGTTTAGTTTTTCTTACTAACTCGTCTGCAAAAGCTGGCCCAATTAAATCTATATGATTAAAATCAAATTCTATTGATTGCAAATCACTAATATTATTCAATAAGCACTGAGCTTGTTGTCGAGAACTCACTTGTTCTCCAGCGGTCCTAACAAGGCTTACGGGGATTCGAATAAATCTTCTTTCCTTATCAAATAATCGATGAAAAACTTTTTCAAGTTTCCTGGTAGAATTAGTTTTTATCTCTAAATGAATTCTAGTTCCTTTTTGGTGAGAAGAAACATTTGAAGTCCAATCTTTATTTGGATTAAAATAAGATAAACATAATCCAGAAGCGTCTATCGTTACTTTGTCAAACAAGTGTACAACAGTACGTAACTCATCTCCGGCATGATTTTCTGGGTCGGAAGTAACATGTCCCTTTGCGATTTCAATCGCTGCAACATGTAAATCATCTAAATCAAGAGATTGTTTTATATGGTCAAAAATACCTCGTCCATTATCGCTTAAAATAATATGAACATCATAATCGGTTACAAAAAGTTTATAATAAATTCGAGATGCTTTTGCATGATCAATTGTATTTGATAAAACAGCCATAATAGAAAATTCACAAATATCATATACATTTTTAGAAAGGATCTTTAAGTTCGGTAATATTTGATTTTGAAGCATATCTATATGGGAAAACTCATTAGAAATCTTAATAGATTTTGAATAATTCACCCGAGGTTTAAGTTCATAAAACCTATCACGTGTTTTCCCATGGGCTACAACACGATCTTCGCCTATGAGTGTATGCATATGTTTGAGGATTGCTTGCCTAGAAATCCCAAATTTATGGATTGAAGCCTTTATTATATCCTTTTGATGCCTTGTAAGGTTTTCGAGAATGAATTGTTTGATTTGTCCTGTCGAATGCATGGTATGAATATTAATGATTTATTATCAACTAAAACCATATTTATTGTAAACCATATTCAAATAATTATCAACTACTCAATTGCCTTTCTTTTTGTAAAATTGAACTAATAAAGTAAGCACTATTTATTCATTTTAATAAAAAATGAAAAGTACATAACCATTTAATTTTTACAATATAAATATTAATATGAAAGTGGATTCCGAACAAAATTTAAAAAAATGGATCGCGGTTTATACTAAGCCAAGACACGAAAAAACTGTTGAAAATGAACTCCATAAAAAAGGATTCGAAGTTTATTTACCTATCTTAAAAGAAAGACGGAAATGGAGTGATCGGAAAAAATGGGTGGAATTTCCTATGTTTCGTTCATATATTTTTGTGAAAACAGAATTAAAAAATTCTCTTTTTGTTCTTCAGACTATGGGTGTTGTTAAAGTTATTAAGTTTGGTGGAGAAGTTGCAGTAGTCCAAGATAGTAGCATCCAAGCAATTAAACTAATGATAGAGGGTGGATATTCACCCGAAGCGACAGACTTTTTTATAAAAGGAGATCCAGTAGAAGTAAAAGAAGGGCCTCTAAAAGGATTAATTGGAGAAGTAACTCGAATCGATGACCATGATAAACTATTAGTCCGAGTGGATGCGATTCAACATTCTGTATCTATCCATATTGAGCGAGGATATTTGAAACCCGTATAAATTGATGAAGTCCGATTATGAAATTGTAATTATTGGTGCGGGAGTTTGCGGATTAGCAACCGCGCGTGCCCTTTCTGAAAAAGGTTTTCATTCTATTCTTATTATAGAAAAAGAAGAAAATTTTGGTCAGGGGATCTCTAGCCGAAATAGCGAAGTCATCCATTCCGGAATTTATTATCCAAAAAATACCTTAAAATCAAAATATTGCATTCAAGGTCGTGAGCTTCTTTATACTTATTGCGCAGAAAATGATATTTTTTACAATCGATGCGGAAAATTGATTGTAGCAAATGAATCCCAAGAAACATCTCTTCTAAAATTATTTGAATTAGGACTGTCAAAGGGACTAACGGAATTGAAAATTTTATCACGAAAAGAAATAAATCAAATTGAACCTAAAATTAAAGGCTCTCTAGGATTAAAAATCGAATCAACCGGAATAATCAATGCCCACGATCTAATGAATTCTTTTTACCAAAAATCACTTTCTTCTAATCATGATTATTTATTTAAAACTAAAGTATTGGGATGCGAAATAACTCAAAATGGGTACAAAATAGCTATTCAATCTCCTGCTGCTGAAATTGAAAATGTCAGTTGTGATTGGGTCATCAATTCTGGTGGATTAAATAGCGATCTCATTTCAAATATGATTATACCCAAGAAAAAAACACCAAGTTTTATTTTTTCAAAAGGAACTTACTTTTCTTTATCTAGTCGATGGCGAAATCAATTTTCTCATTTGATTTACCCAATGCCTGATAAGGATCATCGTTCTCTCGGTATCCATTTAAGTTTTGATCAAATCGGAAATGTAAAGTTGGGGCCCGATGCCCATTTTTTACAGGAACGAATTGAGAATTATACTATAGATGATTCCTTGATAAATGATTTTTTTCAGGCAGCATCTCGTTATATTGTTGATTTAAAAATTGAGGATCTTTCTCTTAATTTCTCAGGAATTCGCCCCAAAATAAATTCTAAAAATCACACATTTCAGGATTTCTATATTTCCCATGAAATAGAAAAAGGGTTCCCGGGTTGGATTAATATGATTGGGATTGATTCACCTGGATTAACTTCTTCTATCGCGATTGGTGAAGATGTGGCAAAGATGATACAAAATGTTTGAAAATATCATCAACATTACTTGTCCATTTTTAATATCTTTTATTACAAATCCTTAACAAAATGGGTCATTTTATGAATCATAATTTTCTAAAAATCTTACTCTTATTTTCATTATTAAATGGGATACTATTCGCTCATTGCCAAGTTCCCTGTGGAATTTATAATGATGCTGTTCGAATCGTTCAAATTCAGGAAGATTATAAAACAATTCAGAAAGCCATGTTAAAAATTCAAGAATTATCTGGTAGACAAGATGCTAAATCCATGAATCAATTAACACGGTGGGTAATGACCAAGGAGGAGCATGCTACAAAAATCCAAAGGACTGTCTCCGATTACTTCCTAACTCAAAGAATCAAATTAAAATCAGAAGAGTCTGACTATAAAATATATGTGAAACAAACAACCACTTTACATCAAATCTTGGTGGCAGCGATGAAATGTAAACAAACTGTTGAACAAGACCATGCTCACCAAGGTATAGAATTGTTAAATGTATTTGTTGATTTATATTTCGACGAACATGGTAGAGATCACATCAATAAATTGACTCAACAATAAACTGAACTATTAAATAAAAAGCCCCGAGATCTCGAGGCTTTATCAAATGGCGGGAACGCCTGGGAATCGAACCCAGCTCCCCGGGACAACCGGGGACAACGGCTTTGAAGGCCGCGGAGAGCACCAGCCGCACACTCATTCCCAAAATCTATTAATTAACGTATTTACCGCCCAGTTTACTTCCGATAGCTTTTTGGTCGATATAAGACTCTATAATCCGATCCTAATTTTTTCTTAATCACATTCCCTACTCGTTCAGCTTCTGATTTGTTTTTAAATCTTACAACACGAACAGCATGTAATTTTCTACCATTCGTTTCAACCGGTGATATTTCAACAGTATATCCAATTTGTGAAATTTGTAATTTCATTCGCTTTGCATTCCCCACATTCCCAAATGCGCCTATTTGAACTACATAAGGTTTAGGCTCTGATGTTTTAGGCGAAATTTGAATAGGGTTCGATGGCTTTTTCTTAGACGAAACACCATATCCTTCTACATCTAAATTCGGAAACATACTTTGATAAATCCCGACATAATACCGTACAGAATCAACTTCACCAATTGCCTTAAATGAACTAACCATCAAATCAACGACTCTTTGATTATCCGAATACCTGGGATATCGCCTGGGGATTTGACATAATTGTCTTCCTGCTTGAGAATATAATCCACGAGCGAAAAAGTATTCACCAATTTTTACAGAAGCATCAGGCGCATATTTCGATTCAGGATATTTTTCTATGATGGTTCCATAAAATTCTAAAGATTTCATTCCATCGGTTGTTAATAATGCCTGTAAATAAAGTACACCTGGATCATTCGGATATTTTGAAATAAGTTCAGGTAGATTCTCTTTTACGCCGGCTGTTTGCCCTTCATGAAGTAAGGACAAATACATGTCCACATTTTGAGCTGATAAAAAATAAGGAATGAATAAAAAAAATATCCTAAGCATTTTTGGCTTCGGACAACTTTTCCAAAATGGAATCAATTTGGTGCGAAAGTTCAACGGGAGTAGATGTTGTTAAAGATAATTTTAATTTCATGATTTCACCACGTACATCAACACTATCAGGATTAATTACATCTTCTACTAAAGATAATGCAGCACTATCTTCCCCTTTCTCTTCCAATACATTTGCCAATCGAATTATGGCTTCAAAATTAGATTCATCGGCTTCAAGAATTCGTCTATAAAAATTTTCAACTTCACTATATCTTCCTAAATCAAAAAGTGCAGATTCAATTTTACCAAAGACTTGTGACCCCGATTCAATATCTCGAAGTGCAAATGCTTCCCAATTTTCTACTGCTTTGACTAAATCGCGAGTTTGCTCATAGACATCCCCGAGATAACGATAAGGTAAGCCATAATTGTTAGATGATTTAATCGCTTTTTGAAAGAATGATTTCGCCTCATCGGTCAAGCCATTTTTAAGTTTTTCTAATCCTTTATACACTATAAATCTGGCCAAATCATTCTCGCTCAGTTTGCCAGTAATTTTTTGAATTTGTTTGGTCCAAGCAGCAGCTTGATCCCAATTCTCTTCCCGTTCAGAAATAGAAAGTAAAAATTGAAGCGCCCATGTATTTCGTTTCTCAAATTTCAATACTTGTTCAGCTTCAGATTTTGCTTTATCTAAAAGATTAATTTTTTCATAATCCCACGCCAGAGATTGATGAATATCTACTTTCAATTCTACAGAAAGTCCCGGACGGACTGTGAGAGATTGATGAATTTTTATAGCTTGATTCGGATGTTCATCTCGAATAATATTCCCCAATTGGAGATAAGCCATCACATGGTCAGAATCTTGTTTTACAACATCCCGCAATAATCGAATAGCTTTTCGTTTATCATCCTTCACCATAGCGTTTAACGCTTCAGTGAAAATTATATCAGTTTTAGGTTGAGGTTTAGATTTAAACGAATAAAATAAAATAAACAGCCCGGTACCCGCTATCAGTGCCAGAGCAAAATAAGTGAAATTGCTTTCCAAGGTTAATATTCTCCACCTTCAGTATCGTAAATACCCTCGTCGATTGCCACATTTCTTAAATCATTCAGTTCTTCAGTTAATTTACGGTTTTTAATTTGTAAACTACGAATCTCAGATTTTGCAGTTAAAACTGAAAAAACGGCAGATAAATATCCACCCAAAATTCCAATCGTTAACGACCCCAGAATGATCATGGAAACAGGCGCACTCTCATATTGTTTAAATATGAGATCGACAAAGACTTTAGAGTTTTCACCCGCATTTTGTGTAAGAAAATAAACCAATGCTAAAATGAGAAGCATTGACGCTAGAATTTTGGCTAGTTTCATCAGGCTGCCTCTGCTTTTTTTATTAAATGACCATGAAGCGAAATGCATCTAGCCTCATTAATCTTTATAGATACCAACTCTCGAATATTGGCATCTCCTTTATCAAAAATCACCCATTTATTAGAATCGGTTCTTCCCGCCCATTGAAGAGACGATCGTTTCGATTCCTTTTCCACAAGAATAGTTTGGATAGTTCCAATTAAGTCTAAATTTCTATCAAGAGTATGTTTTTTCTGAAGTTCTATAACTCTTACCAAACGATCTTGCTTTATAACTTCGTCAATTTGATCGTCATATTCGGATGCTTTTGTTCCACGTCTCGGTGAATATTTAAAATTGAATGCTGAATCAAATTTTACAATTTCCATCACCTCGAGAGTTTCTTGGAATTCTTCTTCGGTTTCACCAGGGAACCCTACAATAATGTCAGTCGAAATTCCAACATTCGGTAAAATGGAACGTATATCGTTGGCTAATTGAATAAAATGACCTTTCGAATAAGTCCGATTCATACGTTTCAAAATTCGATCACTTCCAGCTTGAAGCGGTAAATGAACGGAATTACAAATCGTTTCATATTGCAACATTGTTTCTAAAAGTTCACGTGTCATATCTTGAGGATGGGGAGACGTATAACGAATCCGTTTTATTCCCGGTATCTGTGCTACCGATGCCAACAAATGATGAAATTCCTGTTTCTCATGACGATAAGAATTAACATTTTGCCCCAAAAGTGTAATTTCGGTAAAACCATCTTCAACCGCTTTAGTTGCTTCTAAAACAATCCCTTCAATACTTCGGCTTCGTTCCCGACCTCTCGTGAAGGGTACGATACAAAAAGTGCAAAATTTATCACAACCGCGCATAATGGAAATCCATGCGTTTATTCCTTCATTCCGACTCGGAAACAAATCGTCGTAAACTTCAAATCTTGATAATGTTGTATCAACAAAACTTTCAGTATCTACAGTTTTGCGATTTAATAATTCGGGGAGTTTTCTATAAGAATCTGGACCTAAAATAATATCCACATAGGGTTTATTTTCCAAAAGGTCATGTTTTAGACTCTGTGCCATACATCCTAAAACGCCAATAATTGTATCGGGTTTTTCTTTTTTAATTAAATCGTACCTACCTAATTGAGAATGAACTTTTTCTTCAGCATGCTCACGGATAGCACACGTATTTACAAAAATCGCATCCGCCTGATCTAGTTGAGTTGCTTGAGAATATCCTTCCTTTTTTAGAAGGGATTCTACCAATTCTGAATCGGCCACATTCATTTGACAGCCATAGGTTTCAATGAAATACGTTTTTGTGTTCGTAGATTTATCCGTAAGTGGTTGATATTGTTGAGTTTGTGTTAATTCCATAAACGACAACAACAGACCACAATATTACCGATGTTATGTATCCGATGTCTCCTAACAATAAATTTGTTTTCTTCTCTGTACCTTAACTTCATAATGTATAATATTAATATTAAAGATGTTGTCGGTTATACCACAACAAATACCACAATTTGATGATTCCTTTTGTTGTTGTCTCTTATCTAAACCTAACTAATAATCCATCAAATTTAGTGATGAAACTTAACAAATATTTATAGGATAATAGTGGTGAGAATATCAAACAATTTGAAGGAGAACTGAAATGTTCCCTTTATATTTTGTCGTATAGTTTCTCGTGAATCCAAAAACATTTTTTATGTAAAATACTTGCCTGACTGATTTTCATATCGGTATAATTTTTAGAATCAATTGAGTTTGATACAGATAAAAAGTATTCGTCCGAATTATTAGAAAAAAATGATATGGGATTGATTAGTGTTGGAAAATCCTATACCATAATAAGAGAGAAATATATTCTAAATGGAAATGGTGGAAGGCCACCAAAAGATTTTAGGACTGAATACAAAGAATTATTAGATAAATACAATCCCACTATTAAAGAATTAGAAGAAGAAATAAACCTATACTACAAAGGGAATCAACCTATCAGTTTTTAATAAAGTAGTTTCAAACGAACCTAAATTAAAATCAGTTTTCCAACGGAAATAATGTATGTCTATTTATCCCTTTGTGAGCGTGGAAGTTTAGTGGGTCGTTGATTATTATTTCTGTTATCATTTCATAAATAATTCGTTCTTCACCATTTCTCGTAGGTCTTTTTGATTCCATCTTCATCCAACTAACCCCATCAAAGAACTCCGTGAAAACGGACTTTGTAGTTCTCTCTCTATAAACCTATACAGATAATTAGTTTTAAGAGCATCAAAATGGGGAAGATTATTGACTTTATTCCCTTCCCCACTCTATCAGTATCAAAACTAATACACAAAATAATCATATAAGAGTTGTCCCCTGGTCTGTGAGTACGAACTCCAAGTCCAAATGATACACCTAACAAGTCATAGTGTTAAAAGGTGATACTTGTATAGGGTGGTTTAACTACGAACCAAAATCTCGTATAATTCTTTGATTAAATCTTTCCCATCTTTGATTGGTATTACTATTCCTTGTTTTGTTGGTTTCCAACCATATTCATCAGTCCAATAGTATTTCCATATTTTTAAGTATTTATGATTTGACGAGCCGTGATTTGTAGAAACTTCAATTAAACACTCATTTCCATAAGGTCTTTCAATAATAGTTTTCTCTAAAATAATTTCATCATCATCTCTAAAATACTTTTCCTTATTCTCATCTTTTAATTCATATAATCTATTGGTGGAGAAATCCACTAATGGTTTGTTCTTCATAATAATCTTTAATTATTTGTTAGAGATAAAGGACAATTCCTATAACCTGAAATAAATAGGATTAAGTTTCTCCAAAAACACTTATTTCTTGTTTATTTAATTAAACACTCATTTCAGTAAGAAATGAGCAGAATTAGACATTTTACTTTCTGTA
>Ga0209667_1003042_pt1 | contig 10606 bp, 8 predicted proteins | sample SaaInlV_165m_DNA_2_FD_184682 | JGI IMG/M metagenome (GOLD analysis project Ga0209667, IMG submission 184682) | Marine microbial communities from expanding oxygen minimum zones in the Saanich Inlet - Saanich Inlet SI037_S3LV_125m_DNA (SPAdes)... | ecosystem: Environmental > Aquatic > Marine >... | reverse complement strand
AGAAAAACCTGATGTTATAATATTTGAAGGTTGGTGCGTAGGGGCTAAAGCAGAAATGAACAAAACTCTTAAAAAATCAATTAATTCACTTGAAAAAGTTAATGATCAAAAACTTATTTGGAGAAAACATGTTAACCAAGAGTTAAAGACAAAATATAAGAAATTATATTCTCAACTAAATTGTATGATTTATTTAAAAGCAAAAAATTTTAGTTTGCTACAAAAATGGAGATTAAAGCAGGAGCACAAACTAAGGCTTAAAACTAAAAAATCATCTGGTCATAAAATAATGAACAAAGGAGATGTAATAAATTTTATGCAAACTTACCAAAGAATTACAGAGAACATGTTCAAAAAAATGCCCAAATATGCGTCTATTATTTTAAATTTAAACAGTAACCATCAAATAAAATCTGCTGTATATAAAGCAAAATGAAAAAAATATTTATACTAACTTGTCTAACATTATTTAACTTTAGCAATGTATCTGCTGTTACTTTGTATGATGCATTGAACCAAGCTTATCAAAATAATATTCAATTAAATGCAGAAAGAGAAAGTTTAAAAGCCTCTGAGCAAGATGTAAATATTTCAAAAGGTAACTACCTCCCGTCTTTGACTTTAAGTGGAACTCAAAGTCAAGAGGATACAAGTAAGCTTACAAATCGAGATGGTTCAAATGCTGCAATAACTGATGTGGATCCTTTTACTACTTCAATAAAATTAGAACAAACAATTTTAGATTTTGGAAGAGGTTTAGAGCTTAAAAAAAGTAAAGCAGGATTAGATTTAGCAAAAGCAAGATTAATTAAAAAAGAACAGGATGTTCTTCATAGTGCAATTGATGCTTATTCAAATTTAATTTTAGCAAGAGAAAAAAATGATATTAACGAAAAGAATTTAAATCTTTTAACCAGACAAGTTGAAAATGATAAAATTAGATTGAACCGTGGGCAAATTACAATTACTGATCTTGCACAGTCAGAGTCCTCATTTGCAGGAGCTCAAGCACAATTTACTCAAGCTAAAAGTGAATTGTTAATTGCTAAGTTAACTTATCAAAATATTATTGGAAAAATATCTGATGTTAATCAGTTAGAAAAAAGCTCAAATTCAATTGTAGGTGTTCCAAATTCTTTAAATGAAGCAATTGATTTATCAAAACAAAATAATCCAGATATTAAAATTGCAAAATTTGATTTAGTACAATCTGAAAAAGATTTATCAATCTCAAAATCAGATTTAGCACCAACTGCAACTTTATCTTTAGAAAAATCTTATGCTGACGATATTAGTTCAACATATGATGAAAGAGAGAAAGAAACTTTAAAAGCTACAGTTAGCTGGCCTTTTTTTTCAGGTGGAAAAAAATTCTCAACTATTAAAAAAAATTCAAATTTAACAACTAGAAAAAGATTATTATTAGATGATGCAGTTAGAACTAATGAAACTCATGTTGCAAGTGCATGGTCTAGCTTAGAGTCTTCAGAAAGTTTTTTAAATTCTGTAAAAGCCCAAGTAAGAGCAGCTCAAATAGCAAATGATGGAATTGCTGCAGAGTATGAAAGGGGATCAAGAACTACTCTTGATGTTATTCAATCAAACGCTTTATTGCTTTCAGCTCAAATCTCTTTAGCAAGTTCTGAAAAAAATTATCTTATGGCTCAGTATAACCTGCTAAAAACAGTGGGACTTTTAAATAGCCAATATCTAAAACTTAAGTAATTATTTGTGTTTTTTGACTAAAAAATAAATATATTGCTAATGAGAACAAAATGTGTACATTTAGAGTGTGATTCGAGAGTTAAAAAAATTAAAAAAAAAGGCTAAAAATGACTAAAAACAACTTAAAAGTAGTTAAAACTACAAAAGCGCAACAAGCAGAAGGCAGCGAAAAAAACAAAGCATTAGATGCAGCAATAGCACAAATTACTGACAATTTTGGAAAAGGCTCTGTAATGAAACTTGGCCAAAGAAAAGCAATGGATGTTGAGTCAATATCGACGGGTTCTTTAAGCTTAGACTTAGCGCTTGGAATAGGAGGCTTACCGAAAGGAAGAGTTGTTGAAGTTTATGGGCCAGAATCTTCAGGAAAAACAACATTAGCATTACAAGTTGTTGCAGAAGCACAAAAAGCTGGTGGAATATGTGCATTTGTTGATGCAGAGCATGCATTAGACCCAGTTTATGCAAAAAAACTTGGTGTAGATACTGAGGAATTATTAATTTCACAACCAGATACGGGTGAACAAGCTTTAGAAATAGCTGACACATTAGTTAAATCAGGATCAGTTTCTGTAATTGTTGTTGATTCAGTTGCTGCATTAACTCCTAGAGCAGAAATTGAAGGAGAAATGGGAGACCATCATGTGGGTTTACAATCAAGATTAATGAGTCAGGCTTTGAGAAAATTAACAGGCTCAATTTCAAGTACAAATACTATGATGATTTTTATTAATCAAATTAGAATGAAAATTGGAGTAATGTTTGGAAGTCCAGAAACTACCTCAGGTGGAAATGCGCTTAAATTTTATTCATCTGTAAGAATGGATATTAGAAGAATTGGTGCAATTAAAAATGGTGATGAGATTATAGGTAACTCTACAAGAGTTAAAGTAGTTAAAAATAAAGTAGCCCCACCATTTAAAGTAGTTGAGTTTGATCTAATGTATGGAAAAGGTATTAGCAAAGTTGGTGAGTTAGTTGACCTTGGAGCAAAAGCTGGAATAGTTGAAAAGTCTGGTGCTTGGTATGCTTATAAAGGCGAAAAGATAGGTCAAGGTAGAGAAAATGCTAAAATTTATTTAGAAGAAAACTCTAATATTGCTGCAGAAATAGAAATGGCAATAAGAGAAAAAGCAGGTGTAATTTCAAAAAAAATTGAAGGAAACCCTTTAGATCCAGAAAAAGCTGCAAAAGATCAAATTGAAGATCCAAAAGCAGCAACTAAAGAAGAAGTAGTTCCTACTAAAAAGAATTAGTTAAAAGGTCATCTTTAATTATTAAAAGGCGCTTAGTTTAAGCGCCTTTTTTCCCTTACTGTTATATAGACATAGAATAAAAAAGCTGTATTTTAAAAATATGGCTGACAAATCTTTAAATGAAATAAGGAATACATTCTTAAAATATTTTGAAAAGAACGATCATAAGATTGTAGAGTCTAGCAATTTAGTTCCAAATAATGATCCAACCTTAATGTTTGCAAACTCAGGGATGGTGCAGTTTAAAAATGTATTTACCGGTTTAGAGAAAAGAGACTATCAAAGGGCAACCACTTCTCAAAAGTGTGTAAGAGCAGGTGGAAAACATAATGATTTAGAAAATGTAGGCTACACACCAAGGCATCACACATTCTTTGAAATGTTGGGAAATTTTTCATTTGGAGATTATTTTAAAGAACAAGCAATTTACTATGCTTGGAATTTAATCACTAAAGATTTTGGTATAGATAAAAACCGACTTTATGTAACAGTTTATCATGAAGATGATGAAGCCTTCAATTTTTGGAAGAAAATAGCTGGTTTTAGTGATGATAAGATTATTAGAATAGCAACATCTGACAATTTTTGGTCAATGGGAGAAACAGGTCCGTGTGGTCCATGCTCTGAAATTTTTTATGATCATGGTGATCATCTAGCTGGTGGTTTACCTGGTTCTAAAGATGAAGATGGAGATCGATTTATTGAGATATGGAACTTAGTTTTCATGCAATATGAACAAGTTACAAAAGATAAAAGAATAAATCTTCCGAAACCATCTGTTGATACTGGTATGGGATTAGAAAGAATTGCAGCTTTGCTGCAAGGTACGCATGATAATTATGAAACAGATCATTTTAAAAAAATTATAAGCTCTGCATCTGACATTATTAAAATTAAACAAGATCAATCTAATCAATCAAGCTTCAGAGTTATAGCTGACCACTTAAGAGCTAGCGCATTTTTAATTGCTGAAGGTGTACTACCTTCAAATGAAGGAAGAGGTTATGTTCTCAGAAGAATAATGAGAAGAGGAATGAGACATTCACATTTACTTGGATCCAAAGAACCAGTTTTTTTCAATTTATTTGAAACACTTAGAGATGAAATGTCAGGCAACTATCCTGAATTAGTAAGAGCAGAGTCTTTAATTAAAGAAACTTTAAGAATGGAAGAAGAAAAATTTTTAGTTCTTTTAGATAGAGGAATTAAAATTTTAAATGATGAGGTATCTAAAATAGATAAAGTTTTACCTGGAGAAGTAGCATTTAAATTATATGACACTTATGGATTTCCATTAGATCTTACAGAAGATATTTTAAGAAATAAATCAATGTCAATTGATACAGAAAAATTCCAATCATTGATGAAAAAAAGTAGAGAACTTGCTAAAAAAAATTGGAAAGGATCAGGTGATGCTGCAGTTGAAAATATTTGGTTTGGAATAAAAGATAAATTAGAGGCCACTGAATTCCTAGGTTATGAAACTAATCAAGCTGAGGGAATAATCTTATCACTTTTAAAAGATAATAAAGAAGTTATAAAATTAAAAGAAAATGACGAAGGAATGATTATTGTAAACCAGACACCATTTTATGGAGAGTCTGGTGGTCAAGTAGGTGATACTGGAGAAATTATTGCAAATGATTTTAAATTTGAGGTAACAGATGTCCAAAAAAAATTAGGAGACTTATTTGTTCATTATGGAAAAGTAATTAGTGGATCAATAAAGATAAAGGATAGTGTTGAATTGAAAATCAATGTTGAAAGAAGAAATAATACTAGAGCATATCACTCGGCAACGCATTTATTACATGAGTCATTAAGGAGAGTATTAGGCGATCATGTTACACAAAAAGGATCTTTGGTTGAATCTAGTCGACTAAGATTTGATTTTAGTCACATGAAACCAATACCAACTGAAGAAATTGATAAAGTAGAAAACTTTGTAAATTCAATGGTTTCAAAAAAATCTGATGTAAAAACTCGATTAATGACACCAGATGAAGCCGTTGAAAACGGGGCTTTAGCATTATTTGGTGAAAAATATGGTGATGAAGTTAGAGTTTTATCAATGGGTGATGAAGGTGATAAGTATTTTTCAACTGAATTATGTGGTGGAACGCACGTTAAAAATACAGGTGATATTGGTAAATTTAAGATAATAAGCCAATCTTCAATTGCTGCAGGGGTTAGAAGAATTGAAGCTTTAAGAGACAAACAATTAGAAGATTATTTAAAGAATAAAGAAAAACTATCTAATATTTCTTCTGAAAAAAATGATGAATCTATTAAAGATTTAAGTGAACAAATATCTAAATTAGGTGGAAAACCTAATTTAGATCAGTCAGATCAAAAAACATTAATAAAGAATTTAACAAAACAATTAGAGACAATTTCAGTAAATTCAATTCTAGAAGATAAATCAAAAAATAAAATTACTGATGATGAAATTAAAGGAATTAAATTAAGACTTCAAAATGTTGATGGACTGCCACCTAAAGAATTAAGAAAACTTGTTGATAAGGGAAAGAAAGAATTAGGCGAAGGTATAATAATAGTCTTTGCTAGCAAAGATGATAAAGTTGGAATTGCAGTTGGTGTGACAGATAAATTAACAGATAAATTTGATGCAGTTCAATTTGTTAAAGTAGGTTCTGAGATTATTGGAGGACAAGGTGGGGGTGGAAGAAAAGACTTTGCGCAAGCTGGAGGTCAAGATCAGTCTAAAATTGAAGAAGCTTTTAAAAAGCTCAAAACTTTAATTTAATTTTTTTTTAAGATTACCATCAATTTCATCTAAAAATTGATTAGTAGTTAAATATTTGCTTGATGGCCCAATAAGAATAGCTAAATCTTTTGTCATTGCGCCATTCTCAACACACTCAATACACACTTTTTCAATTGTTTGAGCAAATTTTATCAGCTCATTATTTACATCTAATTTTCCTCTGTGGGCTAATCCTCTAGTCCAAGCAAATATTGAGGCTATAGGGTTTGTTGAAGTTTCTTTACCTTGTTGGTGCATTCTATAATGTCTTGTAACTGTTCCATGCGCAGCTTCTGCTTCCATTACTTTTCCATCTGGTGTTAATAATGTACTAGTCATTAATCCTAAAGATCCATAACCTTGTGCCATGGTATCAGACTGAACATCTCCATCATAGTTCTTACAAGCCCAAATGTATTTCCCACTCCATTTCATTGCACAAGCAACCATATCATCAATTAATCTATGTTCGTACGTTAGATTATTTTTTTCAAAATCTGTTTTGTATTCTTTTTCAAAAATCTCTTGGAATATGTCTTTAAATCTACCATCGTATTGTTTCAAAATTGTATTTTTTGTAGACATGTAAACAGGCCATTTCTTAATTAACCCATAGCTAAAGCAAGATCTTGCAAAGTCTTCAATTGATTTATCTAAATTGTACATTGAAAGCGCAACACCAGGACCAGTAAAATTAAATACTTCGTATTTTATTTCGTCCTTTCCATCTTCGGATGTCCATTTAACTTCCATCTTTCCTTTTCCAGGTACTTTAAAATCCGTTGCTCTATATTGATCTCCAAAGGCATGTCTTCCAATAACAACAGGATCTTTCCAAGAAGGAACAAGTTTTGGTATATTTTTGCAGATAATTGGTTCTCTAAATACAGTTCCACCAATTATATTTCTTATCGTTCCATTGGGAGATCTCCACATTTTTTTTAAATCAAACTCCTCAACTCTAGCTTCATCAGGAGTAATTGTGGCACATTTAATTCCAACACCGATTTTTTTTATGGCATTAGCAGAGTCTATTGTTATTTGATCATCAGTATTATCTCTGCTTTTCATTCCAAGGTCATAATATTCAATCCCTAGATCTAGATATGGAAGAATTAGTTTATTCTTAATAAACTTCCATATGATACGAGTCATTTCATCACCATCTAGCTCTACAATAGGGTTATTTACCTTGATTTTACTCATTAAAATAAATTTATCTTATTAATTGAATTTGATTGGTTTATATACATATTAATCGAAAATTAGCAAATATAAGAATATGTTTAGTAAGATATTTCCAAAGATTCATACAGAGGGTTACAAATTTTTAGTAATCTCAGTTTTTGTCACAATTATATTATTATCGTTAAGCGGTTTCCTTGGAGTTGTTGGATTGCTGCTAACAATTTGGGTTTATTATTTTTTTAGAGATCCTGAGAGAGTTATAATTGGAGATGACAACTATTTAGTTAGCCCAGCTGATGGTGAGGTAATTAAAGTAGAAGAAGTGGATGGACCTAAAGAAGTAGGTTTAGAAAATAAAAAATTTAAAAAGATAAGTATATTCATGAATGTTTTTGATTGTCACGTAAACAGAACTCCATGCTCAGGAACAGTTGAGGAAATTCTATACAAACCAGGAAAATTTTTAAATGCATCTTTTGACAAGGCAAGTGAAGATAACGAGAGAAATTATTATAAAATAAAAGATAAAAGTGGAAATGATATTATTATAGTTCAAATAGCAGGTTTGATTGCTAGAAGAATTGTGTGTGAGACAAATAATGGTCAAGAACTTAATCAAGGTGATAGAATTGGTATGATTAGATTTGGAAGTCGTGCAGATGTTTATTATGAAAACTATGAACCATTAGTTAAAATTGGTCAAAAAACTATTTCGGGTGAAACTTTATTAGCCAAAAAATAAAAATGGAACAACCAAAAAACAACTTAAAAATCATAGCAGAAAAAAAAAATGCTAGAGTAATTTTACCTAACATGTTGACTTTAATAGGAGTTTGCATTGGTTTAACTTCTATTAGATTTGCGTTAGATGGAAAATTTGAATTTGCAATAATAGCAATAATTTTTGCAGCTTTAATTGATGGTTTGGACGGAAGAATTGCAAGACTAATCAAAGGAACATCAAAAGTAGGTAAAGAATTAGACTCTTTAACTGATATGATTAGCTTTGGCGTAGCCCCAGCATTTGTTATGTTTTTTTGGAAGTTAGATACCCTTGGAAGATTTGGTTGGTTGGTGTGTTTGATTTATGTGATTTGTGTAGCATTAAGATTGGCTAGATTTAATGTTAATTCAAATCAAGAACCATCTTGGAGAGATAATTTTTTTGAGGGAGTTCCATCTCCAGCTGGGGGTATTCTTGTTTTAACTCCTCTAATAATTAGCCTTACAAATTTTAATTACATTGAACTAAATTACGATATTATTGTCCCAGCATTTTTCATAACCACTTCTTTATTACTGATTAGTAAGTTTCCTAGTTATTCATTTAAAAAGATTGTTATTCAAAGAAAGACAACTATTTTTTTATTATTTGGGATAGTATTGTTTTTTGGATTACTTTTAATTTATCCTTTTAGTATAATATCTATTAGTGCAGTTGTTTATTTATTAATGTTACCAATCAGTTTTTTTCATTATCAAAAATTAAAAAAACAAAATCAGGATAAAGATTCAGTTGAAGAAGATGATGATCTTGAAGACGTATTGTAATGAAAAAAAATGTTATAGTATCTTTAGCAGACTCTAACTATTTCCCTTTATTAGACGAATTAATCAATTCAATTATAAGATTTAATGAGAGTAAGAACGTTGCTATATGTATTTTAGATGCTGGACTAACTAATGAACAAAAAAAAATATTATCCCAAAAAGTTGATGAAATAAAATCAGCTGAATGGGATATAGAAGTTCCAGATAGCAAAATAAAAGGAAGAGAGTGGCTTAAGAGTCAAGTTTCAAGAGCCTTTCTTCCAAAATATTTTCCAAGTTATGAAAAATATTTATGGATTGATTGTGATGCATGGGTCAACGATTGGAAGACTATTGAACTTTATTTTAAGGCATGTGATGATGGAAAATTAGGAATAACACAAACTATTGGACCAGGTTATAAAATAACTTCAAAAGTTAATTGGGTAATAGGAAAGTTAGCAATTATCAAATCCCAAAATTTTAAACATGCTGTAAAGTCAAATATAGGTTATGCAAAGGCAAGAAAACTCGCGTTTGCACCTCATATAAATATTGGAGTTTTTTCTTTAGAAAAGAATTCAACTTCATGGAGTTCATGGCAGAAAAATCTTGAACAAACCTTAAAAGGTGGTGATATATTCGGCTCTGAACAGTTAGCAATGAATATGTCTGTCTACATAGATGATATTGAAACTGAATTTTTACCTCTTAATTGTAATTGGATCACAAGTAATCTTTTACCAAAGTTTGATGAAGAAAGTTCTACTTTCGTTGAACCTTATTTGCCCAACTATAAGATTGGTATAATGCATTTAGCTGCTGGTATTTGGAAAGATAAAAAAGACATGAGACTGAATAAAGAAATCACTATAGATATTGAAACACTTCAAGGTAACACTTTAAGTAAAAGCTTAAGGTTTAATAGTTAATTGAAAAAAAATAAAATTTCTAAAAATTGGGTTAATAAACAAAGAAGAGACACTTACGTAAGGCAATCTAAGGTAGATGGCTATAGAGCGAGATCAGCATACAAATTAATTGAGATAGATGAAAAATTTAAAATATTTAAAGGTGGTATTTCAGCAATAGATATAGGAGCTGCTCCTGGAAGTTGGTCCCAATATGCAGCAAAAGTCGCAAAAAGTGGTAGATTAATATCAATTGATTTAAAAGAGATGGAGCCAATTGGTAATACAGTTCAAATCCAGGGTGATTTTACAGAAGATAAAATTCAAGATGAAATTAAAAAACATATAAAAGATAAAATAGACGTTGTGATGTCGGACATGGCTGTGAATACGACAGGTATTAAAAATATAGACTCTATTCAAACAGGTGAACTATGCAAAGAAGCAATGTTTTTTGCAAAAGATCAATTAAAAGATAACGGTTACTTTATTTCAAAAATTTTTATGGGTGGAACATTTAATGAAATAGTTGCTGAGGGAAAAAAATATTTTAAAGAAGTTAAGGTTTTTAAACCAAAATCTAGCAGAAAAGACTCTAAAGAAAGTTTTATAATTTGCAGTAAACTTAGATAGGGACTTTAATTTTTAAAGGAATCGTATATAAAAGATCATGGTTCCTATAAAAGAAGCACTTACCTTTGATGACGTTACATTAGCGCCAAAATATTCAGAAATATTACCTTCAGAAGTTCAAACATCAGTTTCATTAACCAAGAATTTGAAGCTAAAAATTCCTCTTTTATCTTCAGCAATGGACACTGTTACGGAAAGTAAAATGGCTATAGCTATAGCAAAATCAGGTGGAATAGGAGTTATTCATAGAAATCTAAAAATTAAAGATCAAATTCTAGAGATTAAAAAAGTAAAAAAACTAAAATTATTAGTAGGCGCTGCAGTTGGTGCAGGACCAAATGAATTCTTGAGAGCTAAAGCTATAATTAAAGAGGGCGTTGATTTGATAGTAGTTGACACTGCACACGGACATACAAAAAAAGTTGGAGAGATAATTAAATTTATTAAAAAATTTAAAAATAAGAAAATTGCTCTTTGCGCTGGAAATATAGCAACACCAGAAGCTGCTAAGTTTTTGATTAAATTAGGTGTTGATATTATTAAAGTTGGAATTGGTCCAGGATCAATTTGTACGACAAGATTAGTAGCGGGTATTG
>Ga0209667_1003040_pt1 | contig 10615 bp, 10 predicted proteins | sample SaaInlV_165m_DNA_2_FD_184682 | JGI IMG/M metagenome (GOLD analysis project Ga0209667, IMG submission 184682) | Marine microbial communities from expanding oxygen minimum zones in the Saanich Inlet - Saanich Inlet SI037_S3LV_125m_DNA (SPAdes)... | ecosystem: Environmental > Aquatic > Marine >... | reverse complement strand
TCAAACATGGATGGCTCTTGGACAGACGCTGAAGAATATGCAGATGCCAATGGAAACAATAGCTATGATGCAGGATATGCAGCTGATGCGGTCTGGTTCGTTGAGAATTCTGTAAATACCTTTCATGCTTGGTGGGGCGGTGCATCTACTATTGGTGGCACGGATTATCCTGAAGTAGAGCTTCGTTTTGTTGAGATGCAAACCTTTGAAGATTCTAACGGAGATGGTTTATATAGTGCTAAAGAACCGTATACATGGGATACAAGTGATCCAAATTCAGGAAATGCTGATATGTATCGCACTTGGGGAGCAGAGTGGACTGGATTTAACCCTGTGCCGTACACTGCATGGAATATGGACACAGAGCCGGCCACACAGCTGAGTGTTGTTCAACGCGACTTAGATAATAATGGTCAGTGGGATGGTGCTCGTGGTGGTAACTTTAATTACATCTGGATCACTAATGTTCCATATGATGGGACTTCAAAGTTTGATGATGGTGATGATGAAAATGATTTTATGCACCATCTTATTACTACAGGTGAAGGAGTTCCTGCGTATTACACTGCTGATTTAGATATCCCTGGAAGTGCTAATCAGATGGCGAGGAGCGGTATTTTGACAATAACTCCCAAGCGGGATAATCTTCCCAATGCGGATATTTTCAGTTTCTCCACTGCAGGAGCGGTTGTTTCGACCTATGATGCTAAAAAAATCAATGTATGGCCAAATCCATATTTTGGTTATAATCCAGAAGAACGCGATCCCTTGGATCAGCAGTTACATTTCACGAATCTTCCTACATCGGGAGCATGTACGATTAGGATTTTTGATTTAGCAGGTCAACCAGTAAAATCCCTTTACCATACTAATTCAACACAGTACGAAGTTTGGGATTTAACAAATAACTTTGGTTTACCTGTTGCTAGTGGTATGTACATTACCCATATTGAAACGGATGGTGGCAATAAAGTCCTAAAATTGGGCATCGTACAACCAGAGCAAAGAATCGATGTTTATTAAAAACTATTCAGGAGAAACAATAATGAGAAATTCATCTTGTATCAAAATAATTTGTCTGGTTGCGGCCTTAGCTTTCTCTGGTCTGTTCGCTGGTGCAATCAGATCACAAGGATCGGCTGGTGCTTCCCAACTTCTTATCCCGGTTGGAGCACAAAATCTAGCTCTTGGAGGTGCAAATGTGTCTTTGGTTAACGGAGTTAGCGCCTTGTATCTCAATCCAGCTGGTACATCGAGTTTAGAAGGTAGTGGACAAGTAACTGTCTCTGACATGACATATCTTGCTGGTATTGGTATTACATATGCTGGTTTAGTAACCAACTTAGGTTCACTTGGCTCTTTTGGTGTCTCTGTTAAGACATTGGACTTTGGTGATATTCCAGTAACAACTGCAACCGAAACAGAAGGTACTGGTGCATTTTTCTCTCCCAATTTCCTTACATTGACAACAAACTATTCAAGACAGTTTTCTGATAATGCTAGTTTTGGTGTAAACCTGAAATTGATAAGTGAACAAATTATGAGTACTACGGCAAAAGGTATTGCTACTGATTTAGGTGTACAGTACGCGTTTAATGATCTGCCAGTCAGCGTTGGAGTTGCTCTAAAAAATCTAGGTGGTAGAATGACGTATAATGGTTCAGACTTAGAACAGAACCAAGTTCCAGCTGGCTCTGAGTCAGGAACAATTATAGAACGTTTTAGGATTCATGCTCAATCTTTTGAACTACCTGCTTTGTTAGATATAGGATTAACATACCAACCTATAGCTGGTTTAGAACTAATGGGAGCATTTACTAATAATAGCGCTAGCACCAATACACTTAATTTTGCTGGAAAATATTCTTTAAAGGGTATATGGGTTGGCGGAGGTATGTCAACAGCTAGTATAATAGGTGACCAAGGAGAAAATACAGATGCACAGTGGGATGATATGACTAAGTCGCTGTACGGCGCAAGTGTTGGTGCAGGCGTAAGCGTACCCCTTGGAGAGCTTAAACTAGATATATCATATTCATTAAGAACAGTAAATAACTATTTTGAAAACAATAACATTCTTGAAATGACAATTGGTTTTTAATAAAACCTGATCAGATTAAAAAAAAAGGCAGGTTTACCTGCCTTTTTTTTTGATAAAAAATATTCATGAAATATATAATATATAATTAGGTAATCTTTTTTGAAAAATATAAAATTTTACACACTAAATATTTTCCATTGTTGCAGTATGTCCATTTAATTCAGAATAGGATTCTTGATGACTTTGATTCGGAGAATTATACATCAAGAAAGAACGAATACGATAGTTTAGCCTGCGGCGAGCTATCCGAAACTCGCAAAATAGGGGGCCCATATTGTGTGGAGATTAATTCTAAAGATACAGAACTTTTACCGCTTTATGATCATTTGATCAGAAAAACTGCCACTTTTAATTTTAGTCAACTTTTTAACAAAGAGAAACTATTATGAAAAATCCACCTATCATTATAATTGTAGCATCATTCCTTGTTGTAGTCCTACATCATAAAGCACCAGAAGAGTTACGCTACCCGGTAACAGAAAAAGTAGCTACTATAGACACTTATTTTGATACGACAATTGCTGATCCGTATCGGTGGCTTGAAGATGATTATTCAAATTCAACGAAATCCTGGGTGTCTAAACAAAATGCTTTTACAAATTCGTATATGAGAAAAATTCCTTATCGACGAAAAATTGAAAAACGATTAAAGGAGATCTGGAACTATCCATCACAGGGCATGCCATTCAAAAATGGGGATAAATATTATTTTTATAAAAATGACGGACTTCAGAGCCAGTCTGTCCTTTATGTTCAAGATTCGCCCACCAGTGAAGCAAAAGTATTTATGGATCCGAATCAATTATCTAATGATGGCACCATTGCTTTAGGCGGCACGTATTTCTCAAATGATCATAAATATATGGGTTATTCCGTCAGCATTGCCGGTTCTGATTGGCGGGAATTACATGTGAAGAATCTCTCAACGGACGAATTACTGCCCGATCATTTAAAATGGGTCAAATTTAGCGGCATGGCATGGCGTGGAGATGGGTTTTACTATAAACGATATCCAACGCCTGATGAAAATGAAGAACTCTCTGCGTCAAATGAACATGCAAAAGTATATTATCACCGACTAGGTACATCTCAGGAAGCAGATGAATTAATATTTTATGAACTTGATAAACCAAAACTCGCTCCTAGTATAAGTATATCAGATGATGAACGATTTATGTTTCTTTATCGATCTAGCGGAACTTATGGAAATATGTTGGCTTTCAAAGATACTAAATCATCAGAAGAAGAATGGACGCACATCGTAGATGACTTAAATTCGAATTGCTGGATTATGGATAATGTGGGTGACCAACTGATTGCCCAAACTGATCGAAATGCGCCTTTTAAAAAGATTGTCCGTATTGACCCGAAAAACCCACAGGAATCAAACTGGGAAACATTGATAGAAGGGACACAAGATCGAGTTCTATCTTCAGTAAACCTCGTTGGGGGCAAATTCTTTGCTCATTTCACTCAGGATGTTACATCAGTCTGGAGAGTCTATGATCTAGATGGAAATTTCCTTTATGATGTAGACTTGCCTGGAAAAGGAATTGTTGGTGGATTTGGAGGCAAAAAAGACCAGATGATCACCTGGTACACATTTAATAATTCAGTAAATCCATCCACTATTTATCAATATGATATAAAGCAGAATATATCCATAGTTTACAAGGAATCAGAAGCAAAATTCGATCGGGACAGTTTCGTTTTAAAGCAGGATTTTTATCCATCTAAGGATGGAACAATGATTCCCATCTTCATTGCCCATAAAAAAGGGCTTAAAATGGACGGAAAACGCCCAACCTTACTCTATGCCTATGGTGGGTTCAATATATCCATTAAGCCCTATTTTAGCAAGGCTAATTCATTTTTGTATGAAAATGACGGTGTCTATGCTATTGCCAATTTAAGAGGCGGCAGTGAGTACGGACAGGATTGGCATGAAGCGGGCATGCTGCACAATAAACAAAATGTATTTGATGATTTCATAGCCGCAGCGGAATATTTGGAAAAAAGTGGAATTACAACTCCAAACTATCTAGCAATTCGTGGCGGTTCAAATGGAGGATTGCTCATTGGTGCTGTTTTGAATCAGCGGCCTGACATTTGCAAAGTTGCGTTCCCCGAAGTTGGAGTCATGGATATGCTTAGATATGAAAAATTTACAATCGGTCACGCCTGGGCCGTGGAATATGGTTCTGTAGCAATAAAAGAACATTTTACAAATCTGATCGGGTATTCACCCCTTCATACAATTCAAACTGGTAAAAACTATCCTTCTGTTCTTGTTTACACGGCTGACCATGATGATCGGGTAGTACCGGCTCATTCTTTTAAGTATGTGGCTGCGTTACAAAATGGACAGGGAGGGAGCGAACCTATTTTGGTTCGCATTGGCCAAAGCGCCGGTCATGGTGCTGGGAAGCCTACAAAGAAAATTATTAAAGAATATGCCGAAAAATGGGCTTTTATGTTTTACGAAATGGGGTTGGATATTTAAGCAAGGACACGCGCCAGATCATCCCTGATCAAAATTAAAATGGCTGACTGAGACACAATCAAATAATCTTTATTCTCGATTTTGATCTCGATACTGGCCTTGCCGAGAAACAAGGCATAATCTCCGATCTCTGCCTGGGTTGGAATATATTTTACATCTGACCTTTTATCTTTCCAAGGTTCTTCAAAGGATGAATCAGGTGAACCTAATGGGATTCCGGGACCAACTTCAACAACCATCCCGCCACGAACTTCCTGTTTTTCAATCACACTGGGAGGAAGGTATAATCCTGCAGGTGATTTGGTTTCACCTGTATCAGGACGGATCAATACGCGGTCACCTACGACCAATACTTGTTTATTTGTACTTTTCATAATTCAATAGATGGATAAGCACTGAAATGACGATGCTAATCTACAACTGCAATGCCGGTTGAAAGTTGGATAGTACCAAGGAGCTGCAGTCTTATAAATCTGTTTCTAATTCTTTAGGTTTTGGTGGTGACTTTCCCCAGTAAGTTGCGCTGGTATTTAATAAAAAATAGACATTATCGTTGGTGCGATATACTTCCGCAGAATTAAGCTCACGAATATAGTTATGCTGATAATCCTGCCCAGCATTTCCAAAGATATAATGAATTAATTTCTTATCTTTATCATTGAAAGCCTGAAGATGACGGCCCAATGAATCATCTACACCAAATTTTTCCCATTTAGTTTCGTTTCTTGAAATGAGCATTTCCATTTTTACAGCAAGCAAGCGATCAAATAGGTTTTTTATTTGATTTTCTTTGATCAAAAGTGAATCAGCCTGTGTGATACGCCAGGTTGTATCGGATCGTACAAGCTCTAAAGCATTATCTCCTTCACTGATTAAGACACGATGTATATCTTCTGGAATACCGGAAAATATAGACGAATCTGGTACAGTATAAGATCGTTGTACATTTTGGTTATAGAAGTAAATACCAATAAGTACTACAAGGGCACCTAATGTATATTTCAGTGAATCAGTCATAGATTTGCCTCAGAATTTCTGCATGTTTTTTTTCTTTTCTCATTTGAAAAAAACCAAATGTTAAAACGAGTAATGACGGAATTAGCATATTTGCCCATTTCCATTTTTTTCGAGTCGAATCTTCCAACTCTTCAAGTGGACGACTCGTGATTTCCCTTGATCTCAAAGATATCAAATCTTCGTCCCCAGCAAGATAATCAACCGCATTCATCAAGAAAATGAGATTATCATTCACAGACATTCCTGCATCATCCGCTAGAAACTTAGAATCTGAGACAAGCATCAATTCACCACCATTAACCAATTTTGATGTTGCAGCTAAGATTTTCCCTTTCTGTCCCAACATTCGAATAAACGGATTTTGTTGTGGATCCGGGCTTAACATATAATTACTCTCCATTAATCCACTATTAGAAGATGATTTAAACAATTCAACAACACCAGCAACACGATCATTGTTAGTTGTATCAATTTGAATTTCACTTGGGAAGAATGGTAAAACCTGTTCAAGATCAGAAACAACTATTTCATCCTTATTAAAAGATTGAACAATAGGGAAGAAGGGATAATCCATAGGTCGATTCATCATGAAAATTCCACGACGTTCTTGGACCTGAACTTTGCTTGATTTCCCATCCAAGACCAAATTTTGTTTCAATATTATACCATGATTTTTTAGAAAACTAAAAATGTCAGAATTGATTGGATTTGCTTGTTGCGTCTTAATATCAGTCAAAATACCACTTTGCGTCAAGAAAATCTTTTTACCAGAGTCCATAATAGATGCAAGATTATCCATGACCAGTGAATCCAATGAGTCCACAGCTCCCGATACTAAATACACATCGATATCTGTAATAATCGGACTGGATAAATCAACAGTTTGAAAAGAGTAATGCTGACTTAATTGGGAAGATAAATTGTCTGTTTTTAATCCCGTTTCTGAATCTAAATGAGCTAAGCCTATTTTTTTCTTATCAATATCTATTAAGGATTTTATTTTTGTACTAATCAAATACTCTAATCCAGAAGTGGATTGAATGACGGGAATCACTTCCTTTTTATCTTCGAACAATAAGACCATTCCAAGATATACTTTTTTGATTTCTACTTTATCATTTTCAATGACTTGCATTTGAACCGGTTGAATCCCATCTTTTCTGGCCTGTTCTTCCATGTCTTTATCCGATTCCGGGTTATGGAAAAAGAATCGAATATTATTATCAGAATAGGCGCTGAATTCTTCTAAAATATCCTGCAGAAAACGCCGTGTATTTCCCAGCTCATTCGGAAGATCATCAGAAAAATACACTTTCATGGTTAAGAGGTCATCAACCTTGGAAACTATTGATTTGCTTGATGATGACAAAGAATACATTTTATTATCTGTTAGATCAAATCGTTTGAAAATATCTCGAGCAATTAAATTTAATAGGAGAAGTATTACAAGTAGCCCAACTGAATAAAGAATGAATGAATTTTTATTATTTGTTAACATGACTTAACTCCATTTCCGGGATTCAAGTACCCGGGTTGTCATGAAAAGAAAAAATCCAATTACCGATCCAAAATACACAATATTCCTTGTATCAATAACGCCTCGAGACATATTAGATAAATGAAATTCTGTGCTCAAATACTGTATTATACCAGCTAAACCAGGCGGTACAAACACTAATAACTTATCCATGAGAAAAAAAGTAATTACAATTGCAATTCCGACTATAAAGGCAATGACTTGGTTTTCTGTGAGGCTGCTGGAAAAAATACCAACAGATGTATAAACGCCCCCTAAAAGTGCCAACCCAAGGTATCCAGTAAATACAGCGCCATGATCTATAGTTGTACCTACATTAATAAGCGTAATATAATGGACTACAGTTGTTAGAAGGGCAACAAGAATAAGAGAAAGACCAGCCAGGAATTTTCCTATGATAATATCTCTTTCCCTTATAGGAAGCGTAGTGATGATCTCAATCGTTCCCAAACTTTTTTCTCTGGAAATAAGACCCATGGAAACGGCTGGGATAAAAAAGAGATACACTAAGGGAACTATCCCAAACAGTGACCTCATATCCGATTGATTGTAAAGGAAAAATGTGTTGGTGAAGAAATATCCATTTACCAACGCAAAGACCACCAAAAAAATATAGGCCATTGGCGTGGTAAAAAAGGATCGTAGTTCCTTTTTATAAATTGTAAGAATATTATGCATCAGCAGAACCTCCATCTTGAGTCAAGTGTCTGAAAATATCTTCTAGGTTTCGTTTTGAAGTGCTCATCTCCACAAGTGTCCACTCATGATTCACAGCATAATCGAAAACATCTTTTCTGGGATCGGATGTACTGGTGTGTTCCAGAGTAACCTGAATAGAATTACTCATTTTATGAATAGACTCTATGGAGATACTTGGAATAACAGCTTTCATATCCTGGATGCTATTTTCATCTGCATTTTGGATTTCAAGATGAATTTGGGTCATTCCTTTTGAACCAGATATTAGATCATCACTGGTACCATCAGCAACAATTTCACCATTATTAATAATAATGATCCGATCAACGGTTGCTTGAATCTCTTGCAGAATATGAGAAGACATAAGCACAAGTTTCTCTTTTCCTAACTTTTTGATCAGCTGCCGTATATCAACGATCTGGTTTGGATCTAATCCGGAAACAGGTTCATCCAAAATCAATATTTTAGGATCATGAATCATTGCTGCAGCGAGCCCAATGCGTTGTTTATATCCTTTTGAACAATTACCAATAGTTCGATGCACAACTCCTTGAAGTGCACATTCTACCACGACTCGCTCCAATGCTTTCTTATAATCGTGGTCAATGATTCCTCGAATTTCTGCATGAAACTTCAAGTATTCATAAACTTTCATTTCAGCATAGAGTGGATTCAGCTCTGGCAAGTAACCAATTTGTTTTTGAATCTCGAGGCTATGCTCTATAATATTTTTTCCGTCAACGAATACATTTCCAGCTGTTGGAGATAAGTAGCCTGTCATCATTTTAAGAGTTGTGCTCTTTCCTGCACCGTTGGCTCCTAAAAATCCAACAATTTCTTTATCAGATAATGAAAATGAAATCGATTTCACGGCTTGAATATGCCCATAATTCTTGGACAGATTTTCAATGCGAATCAATGGTAGTCTCCTTAAGTTTTGAAATTATGAATGCTAAAAGAATAAAATAGTTCCTAAAATTGTTGGCAATATTATTAAAAAATATGGAGATGCGAAACAGAACAAAATAAATGTTTTGTGACGGATGCCACACGGGGAAAGAATTACTAGGGAATTACCTTGACTCGAATATAGGAATGACCATACCTTCCTAAAGACTAGTCAAAGGATTTTGGCAAGTAATGGTATACCAAAACAAAACAATAAAGGAGAGTATTATGACTCGTATCTTTAAAACAGTCATTTCTACTCTGGTAATCTTATCACTAGTAGCAGTTCTTCCAGCTGAAACAACAGTTAAAGCTGACCAAGTTGAATTTGCCACTGAAAATGACAGCAACGATGCTGTTTTTGCCAGCGCAGAAATCAAGAAGAAAAAGAAAAAAGGAAAGAAAATCAAGAAAAAAGGCAAAAAGAAGAAAAAAGGATTTTTCTCTAAGTTCAAAGGAGTTAAATAGCCTTATTCTTTTTCTAGAATAATATAAAAAAGGGTACGTTAATCGTACCCTTTTTTATTTCCTAAAATGCAATTATAATCACAACATCAAACTAAAGAGAAAATCCATGTTTAATAAATTCCATATCGTAACGCTAGTATTATCACTGGTGACTGCCCCCATTTTTAGTCAAGATATAGACACAACAGACTTTGAAGAAGAAAGTGGGAATGAAATGTTTACCAGCGTGGACCTGAGTTATTCTCAGGATAAAGGGAATACTGACTTTTTGTCTCTGTATTATGGATTTAGCTTTAGCGTACTTGGAGATGTAGGTCCATTAACCGATACTGAATTCAGTATCAATTTTTCTCGAAGTGACGATAAGTTAGACGGCGAATCATTTACTGATGATCAATCCTTTACATCCCAATTTGATCTTTGGGCCAATCAAAGAATATCACCTTTCTTATTTTTTCAAAAATCTTATGATAAAACAATTGGATTAGAAAACAGGATGAACGCTGGTGCTGGTGCAAAAATTGGACTATTAAAAGGCTTTTCAATCAGTTATGCCTTCTTATTTGAAAAAGAATCCTATAAACTTTCTGAGATAAGTGGTATCGATTCTACTTTGATGACATATTACTGTTATGAGGATTTCTATGAGTATGATACTACCTATAGCATTGCTACTACAGATTCTTCATTCTTTCGTCACTCCATACGCCCAAAATATAAAGTAAAATTATTTGATGGAAATGTTGTTTTTGATTATCGATTTTATTTCAAACCCAGAATAGACAATTTTGATGATTATCTCCTGGAGCATGAGCTCAAAATTTCGATCGTAACTTTTTATGAAGCTTTATCTGTAGATTTCAATTATACAAATAAATACAACGCACGTTATGATGATGGTGGTATTATTAACCCCGATACAGGTATGGATTATGCAGATACAGATGAAAATATTTCTGTTGGTCTATCATTTATGTTTTAATTCTTTAGAAAGATATATTTATTCAAGTGGGGCGTGGGACTAATTTCATGCCCCATTTTTTATGCAATACAATCATTTAACAATCGAAGCCAAATGGCAAAAACACTGGGAAGACCAGAAAACCTTTAAGGTAGAAGTTGATCCCGAAAAGGAAAAAGTTTACGTACTGGATATGTTTCCCTATCCATCAGGGACTGGCCTGCATGTGGGGCACCCATTAGGATACACTGCTACGGACATTTATTGCCGCTTTAAGCGCCTGCAGGGATTTAATGTACTCCATCCCATGGGTTGGGACGCTTTTGGCCTTCCTGCAGAACAATACGCCATTAAGACTGGTACGCATCCTAGGAAAACTAC
>Ga0209667_1003023_pt1 | contig 10652 bp, 10 predicted proteins | sample SaaInlV_165m_DNA_2_FD_184682 | JGI IMG/M metagenome (GOLD analysis project Ga0209667, IMG submission 184682) | Marine microbial communities from expanding oxygen minimum zones in the Saanich Inlet - Saanich Inlet SI037_S3LV_125m_DNA (SPAdes)... | ecosystem: Environmental > Aquatic > Marine >... | reverse complement strand
ACGCCTTGGAAAGATCCACAATCTCTTGCATTTTGTATTGCTCAGTAATCCATTTGACTCACACTTTGGCCTGCCGGTGCTTTTACGATGAAGAACCTGTTACTCCTTTTCGCTGCAATCACAATCGCGCTATTGATGGCGGAGGGGGTCGCGCGCCTGGTGCTGACCGTCCCACCTCGACTCGTCTCCGTCGATACCAATACCGGCGAGACACTGGTCAAGATAGCACCGGACAACTTGACGATCTTCACCCCCGCCGGTACGAGGTTGCGTGCGAATATGCGGGTCAAAATCCTCAATGAACGCCTGACGAAACGCGATATCGACATCGAGACCAACTCATTGGGTTATCGCAATCGGGAATTGCAAGAGAAGACGCTTACCAGGGTGTTGTTTTTGGGTGATTCCATTACCTTCGAAGATTACGCCCAGGAAGCTGAGACCTGGGTGCGCCAGGTCGAAACGCGTTCTTGGGGAACCCCCCTTCCCCTCGAAACGATCAATGCGTCGAAGGGGGGCATTAGCATGAGCGACGAACTAGCGATCTTAGAGGAGACGGGGCTTAGCACTCAGCCCGATATTGTGGTGCTCGCATTCTATCTCAACGACCTTCGCGAGTCCTATGGATTTCAGGTCGGACGGCTCCCAGGTTGGTTAGACCGCAGTTACCTGGCGTGGTTATTGAGCAAGAGCTTCAATATCTTCAGCGTCGAAATGGATATCAGGCGCTTTAGAGACGGGGAAATGCAAGCCTTCGCCGATGAGATCGCACAACGCGTGCAGCCCCGCGAAGGAAATCCCTTGCAAGACCGCTCGGCCTTCTACCACGAAGTGCTGGAACAACTGCACGATTGGGGAGGCAGCTTTAGCGATCAACACTGGGACTATATGGCCCCGCTCTTCCATCGCTTCCGGGACCTCGCCGAGCAACACGATTTTCAGCCCCTAATCCTCATTTTTCCCGTCGATTTGCAAATCTATGCCGAGTTTACCGAGGATTACCCGCAACGGAAGGTTGCGGCGATAGCCCGAAGCCTGGACATCCCGGTTCTGGACCTGCTCTCTATATTACGTAAAATAGAACAGCCGCAGCGCCTCTTACATGACCACTGCCACTATACGACATTGGGCGATGACGTGCTCTCACAGGAAATCTTGGCCTTCATCCAGGATAATAGCGTTATTCGCCGCGATGAAGAGGTCCCGCCGCATCTCAAACTTCCCACTGGGCAGGATGAACCCTTTGATCATTTCATTCAGCATTAAACAAAGGCGTGCGTGCGGCCCGGCAGGAACGGAACGATGCCTCGCTGGTAAGCACGTAGCCAATGTACACCTGGAGCTGTGGGTGCCGAGTTTTGGCATACGAGAATGGGGCTAAAACTTTATAACAGGTCTGTAAAAAGTTGCTTTTGCCGTGTTTTCAATTGGTAATTTTCGTGGCTTCTCATCTTGTCGATATCCGCCGCATGTAGGTCCTGCACGATCATCTCGTCCTGAATCTTGTCGATTTGCGTATGAGCAAGGATTTCGGCATCCGGTGCGGTGATCATCGCGCCGCCGGGATGATAGGGTTGGTTCATGTGGTCGACCGGCAAGCTGTCGACGACTCCGGCTTTGCCCACTTGGTCTGTAACTAGGATAAAAGAGTAATTCTCCCACGCCCGGATGGTGTAGCGGGTCAGCAGCTTGTGCAGGTGTCTGCGCGCATGTCGTTCGGATTTCGGGCGTGTTGGGCGTATTGTGCCCATGCACGACCCGTTCCGGGAACAGAATCAGCTCAATGCCCTGTGCCGTGGCTTGGCGGCTGAAGGCTGCAATATTGCTTAAGGCTTTATCAGGCTCACCTAAAAAAACCATTCATACTGACACAGGCGACGCGTATATTTTGCATGCTATTCCCTATTTGGATTTGTTAACCATCGAACTTGAGTATATCAGGTATTTTCGTGCGGGAGTATGCGACGATTGATTTCTTGCAAGACGAACTTATAGGGGAATCATATGCCGATCAAGCAACGGTATAGCGCCGAATATACACTGGACTTTCGCAAGGAAAATATCTAGGCCGACAGACCGTCCTAATGTCTTGCTAATCATGACGGACCAACACCGGCACGTTTTGATGACCTGTGCGGGTGAAAGCATTGTCCGCACGCCGCAATGTAAGCGCATTATATCATAGGGGGCGGCGGCTTGACCATATTCACAAATAAGAATAGAGTTAGCGGCGTCTTTAATTTACTTAAAAAGAAAGCTGGAATAAATGAGCAAGAAAGCCATTCCCCCCATATTTCGCATGGCCCACGAAGACGTCTGGGAATTCCCGAAGCCGGATATGAGCCTGGTCCCGGAATTGATTAAATATTCCGCCGCCACGGTCTCTGTCGTTGCAAGAAATATCGTCGGCACGCCGAGCACGTTTTTCAGTGGCGTCGGCCCGCTATTCCGCGGCAAGGGCCACGATGTGTTGGGACCGGCGGTCACCCTGCAATACGCACCGCAACGCCCCGACCTGATGCCCACGGGCGAATACGCGAAGATCGGTGACCAAAATCACCGGATTGCGGTGAATATTACGCAAGAAGGGTATGTGCTCGTCGTGCAAGCCGATGGCAATACGCGCAGCGGTGTATTGGGCGGCAATATGTTGCTAGCATTGCAAGAAAACCGCAAGGCCGCCGGTCTCGTCGTGCACGGCGTGATCCGCGACTACGCCGAAGCCGCGACGCAGGATTTTCCGATCTGGACCCAGGATTCGAAGACTACGACCGATTACGACGCGCAGCACGATATCGCGCCTTTGGCGGTAAATGGGCGCATCTCGATCGCCGGCAATACCGTGATGCCCGGTGACTGGATTCGCGCCGATGACGACGGCGTGTGTTTTTTTCCGGCGGACAAGATCGAAGAGGTGCTCGAAAATTGCAACAAGCACTGGTGGGAGCCGGCTGCCCGACACTACCTGTCTGAGGGCGGGCACTTGGATGATTGTTATCCTTTGCCGGAGCGTCGTTATACGGAAGCGGCGGCTTGGCAACGCGCGAATGGTCATTATGTGCCGGATGATATTGGATAGGAAGCATTTTTAGGATGCGTGTGGGGTGTGGAGGTGGGCTGCGGGGATGACCGCGCCGCCAGGCGAACATCTGGGTAAGTGGGGTGGGGTAATTGAGAGATGTGCAAGGGGTGGGGTGTCGGAAGGCTTCTAAGGCCGTAGTATTTATAGTCGACCCTATTTGCGTATTGATCATTGCAAATAGGGTCGATTTACGCTGGTGACGGCTCTATTTTTGCGAATATAGACGAACACGGGGAGACTGGGATGGGCATATTGACAGAAGCGCACCGCGAGCATTTTGACGAGTGCGGCTATATGATTATTGAAGATGCGATACCGGTTGATCTTTGTGATGCGGTAGTTGATGCCATCTTTTCTTTTCTGGAAATGGACCCGGAGAAACCAGATGAGTGGTATCGCCCGCCGCATAAACCCGGTGCCGGCATGGTCGAGATGTATCAGCACCAGGCGATGTGGAATGTCTATCAGCACCCGCCGATTCATCAGATCTATAGCGAGGTGTATGGGACTGAGCGCATTTGGGTGCATCCGGATCGGGTCAATATGAAACCGCCCCGGCACGACGATTATCCCGAGTGGGACCACAAGGGTATGTATCATTGGGATGCGGATACGTCGAAGTTGCCGGTGACGTTCGGCACGCAGGGGGTGTTGTATCTCACCGATACCGCCGATGATCAGGGCTCTTTCGTTTGTTGGCCGGGGGCGCATAAGTCGCTGATCGACGAGAAAGAGCCCTGGGTGCCGGAGATCGATCCCGAGCGTTTTGTGCAGGTGCCGGCTAAGGCCGGGTCGTTGCTGATATGGCATCGCGCGTTGCCGCACGGCAATGGCCGCAATACGTCCGACAAACCGCGCCTTGCGCAGTATATGAACTTCTACCCGGTGCCCGAGCCGATGGACGAGGCGCGTCGTAAGGAGCGCATAACGTTGTGGCGCGAGCGCAGGGCATTGGGCCGCGCCGCCTGGCCTGGAGATCCGCGCGGGTGGGAAGCTAAAAATTACGGACCGGCAGAGCTGACGGATATTGGGCGCAAGCTGCTCGGGCTCGACTTGTGGTCATAGGCCCTTCACCGCGACACAACTATGCTAAAGAAATATCATGAACCCAACGGATCTACCCGATCGTCTTTTTGCCGCCGACCCGCATATCCCCACCTCGACCTTTGTTGCTCCTGGCGCTCAGGTGTTGGGCGATGTGCGCTGTGGCGAAGAATCCTCCATCTGGTATAATGCAGTGGCCCGCGGCGATATCAATCATATTGTGATTGGCGCGCGCAGCAATATACAGGACGGCTGTATTTTGCACGTTACCAATGACCTGCCCTGTATCGTTGGCGATGACGTCACGGTAGGGCATGGTGTTAATTTACACGCCTGCACCGTTGAAGAGGGCTGTCTGATCGGCATCGGCGCGATCGTGCTTTCTGGGGCGCATATCGGGCGTGGCAGCATCGTCGGCGCGGGGGCTGTCGTGCGCGAGAATGAAACGATCGACGCTTTTAGTCTGGTGGTCGGTGTGCCTGCGCGTCTGAATCGGGTTTTGCCCGAGGATACTTATGATACGCACTGCAAATGGGCGCAGAAGTATATCGCGCTGGCCGAGGCTCACCGTCGGCGTTTGTTGGGGGATTGAGTCGGGGCACTCGCTACGTTGGGCAATCGTCTATAGTCGTTTATTGAGATGCCTGGCCGTTGATTTCCTGCAACACCGTTTTAACTCCTTCCACAATCGCAAACCGGTCTGAACAACCTATCTTTTGTGATCTACGACATCAATTCGCTCGCAAGTCTCGATGGGCCGCTTCCATTAGCAAGAAGAAAGCTTGGCCTTCGGTGGCGGTGCCCGGCGAGTTGAAATGCGGCGCTCCGCAGACGTCCTGTACAAAACCCAGATCATCGACCTTTTGTTGTGCGGTCTGTCTCATCTTGTCCGCAGCGGATACATAGTCCGTATCGAGCCATCCTGCAGCTATGCCACGATAAATCGCATAGGCCAGCATTTGTGCCAGGTTGGTTTCAATGAAGCTGCTCGGATCGTCGATCACATTGTGAAACAGGCCATCGTCCCGTTGGAAGCGCAGTATGGATTTAACGAGTGATTGCACTATCTCGATCAATTGGTCTCGCTCTCGTTGCATCTCACAGGGCAAGGCCGCGATCACTCTGACCATACCAGCCGCGGCCCAACCATTGCCCACGCCCCAGGCGGCTTTGCGGATAAATTCCTGTTTGTCCTCGTCCCACATATGGCTATAAAGCTGCTTGTCCGCATCCCAGAGCCGTCTGTGCATGCCTTTGATCTGTGTTACGGCGAGCGCGGGGTGGCCCGCTACGGCGAGAAAGGGCGGCACCATATACATCGAATCAATCCATAGCTGCTTGCCTTGCACGACGTGGGATAGTGTACCGTCTTCGGTTTTGGGCGCTTTGTGCAATAGATAGTCCAGCATTTTTTGCGATGCGTCTATTAATTGCTGATCGCCGGTCCACTCGGCTGCGGTAAACACGGCTTCCCCGGCCGCCGCCGGGTCGGTCACGCCCTGATCTGTATAGAGCACGCTGAGCCGTCCGTCTACATCTTGGCGCAGGACGGATTCTTTGGCCATCAAAACGACGAGTTCGCGATCGCCTAGTTCCAATAGTGCTTGTGCGGCGACCCCCTGTTCCCACGAGGCGCGCTGCATCGAGAGCATGGCTCTTTTTACATTCTCGATCGTTTTATGCATAGCATATTCCTTTTATTGGCTAATCTATTGGTCTTGTGTATTTTTCGGTGCTTGCAAAGCAGACGAGTAGCAACAGATCGCGGTATACGTTGTCTGAGCAACTCTTGCACATTCACTCTGAACGACCATGGGAGCCGTCCATGCCATCGCAAACCGTATATATTGGAACCTACACCGAAAAACTGCCTTTTGTCGACGGCAAAGCCGAGGGCATTTATGTCTACAGGCTCGACACCGATTCGGGTGAACTTACCCATCTCAGCACAGCTACTGGCCCTCGCAATCCCTCGTATCTCGCGATCGATCGGCAAAAACGGTTTATCTACGCCGAGCAGGAAACGGAAGTTGACGACGATCCACGGGTACATGCCTTTGCCATTGTCGGCGACGAACTTCAGCCGCTCAACAGCCAACCAGCACACGGCGGTTTGCCCTGTCATATCATCGTCGACGCGACGGGCAAATGCGTCTTGAGCGCAAATTACGAGACCGGCAGCGTCGCCGTCTATCCAATCCAGGAAGATGGATCGCTCGGCGAAGCCTCCACTGTGATTCAGCATACCGGCTCGGGCAGCAGCCACGAACGCCAACTCGGCCCGCACGCCCATGCCGTGGCGTTGAACGCCGATAATAATCGACTATTTGTGCCGGACCTTGGCCTGGATCAAGTGCGCATATACAAATTCGATCCCAATACGGGTAATCTGACGGCTAGCGATCCGGCTTTCGTTAAATTGCATACCGGTGCGGGCCCGCGCCACTTCATCTTTGACCCGACGGAACGGTACGCCTTCGTCCTAGGGGAGATGGATGCGACGATCACGGTATGCGCCCATCGTGATGGCTTGCTCAATCCACTACAAACGATCTCGACCTTACCGCCTGACAGTGCTGTTGGGCCTTCATGTGCCGAAATTGCAATCACCGCTGACGGGCGTTTCGTCTACGCTTCCAATCGAGGCGATGATAGCATCGCCCGGTTCTCATTTGTCGACGGCCTGCTTACGGCTCTTGGCCATACAGACACGCAGGGCAAGACGCCGCGCGATTTTGCCATTGACCCGACGGGTGCGTTCTTAATAGTTGGCAACCAGGACTCAGACACGGTGGTTAGTTTCCGCATAAATGGCGAATCGGGAGATCTGGAACCAACGGGGCACATCGCTAGTGTGCCGAATCCAGTGTGTATTTTACCAGTGGAATTCTAAGCAATATTTTTCAAATTCCTATCAACATAATCTGCCTCAGGTTTGGCCAAGCGGTTAGCTCCGCTGCCCTACCGACTGATTAGCAGATGGTTAATGAACACTTTCTACATAAGAAATATTCAATAGAGAATGACAGAAGAATACGAAATTTGGAGCTATAGATGAGCATCGCCGTCGAAGATCGGCGCGAACGACGCTGCGACGTGCTGGTCGTCGGCGCCGGGGCCGCAGGACTGTTCGCGGCATTGGCCGCGCGCGGCGCACTCGACCCGGACGCCGGAGAGGGGTTGCCAACGGGCCATGCTCCCGATGTAGTACTGCTCAACAACGAGGCGCGTCTTGGGCTCAAAATCCTGGTATCGGGCGGGGGGCGCTGTAATCTGACGAACGTCCAGGTCGATGAAAAAGATTACGAAAGCGATGCGCCGAGGGCGGTGAAGGGCCTGTTGCGCGGTTTTCCCGCTGCGGCGGTGCGCACTTTCTTTCGCGCGCGCGGTTGCCCCACCTACACCGAGCCTATGGGTAAAGTCTTTCCGCAGAGCGATAGCGCGGCGGACGTGCTCGGCACGCTATTGGGTGCGGTTGAGGCGGCGGGGATTCCGCTCATCGCTCCCGCCGAGGTCACTCGATTGGATCCGCCGGTTTTGGCGGGTGAACGCTGGCTGGTTCGCTTGGGGGATGGTTCGCAATGGCAACCTCAATGCGTAGTTATAGCCACGGGCGGCAAGAGTTTGCCGAAGACGGGCTCGCGCGGTTTCGGGTTGCAAGAATTAGAACGACTCGGTCATAGGATCATCGCTCCGTTGCCGGCGCTCACGCCCCTGCTATTGCGCCGCGATGGGCCATTGGCCGGCCTCTCGGGTTTGACGGTGCCGGCTGTGCTGACGCTGGCACCGCGCGGGATGAAGCCCGAACAATTGGCCGGTACCCGTTTCCGCTCATTGGCCCGCGCCGCCGGTGGTTTGCTCGTTACCCACAAAGGCGCCACCGGGCCTGCGCCTTTCGATGTGAGTGGGGCTTGTGGTCGCGCTCAATTGGCCGGTGAAGATGTGGTGCTCTACGCCGACTTCTGGAGTCTTGTCGTTGACGATGGGCCTTGGCTCCCATATCGCGATCGCGATAAACAGCCCGGTGCGGCGCTAACACCGCTCTTGGCGCCACGCCCGCCGACAAGAGAGGCCTTCGAGCATCAGATACGGGGGTTATTCGAACAGCGCGAGCGTATTCTCGGCACCGTGTTGGCGACGCGTCTGCCGCGCTCGTTGGTCGAGGCGCTGCTGCATGCGGCCAGAATCGACTCCAACTACAAGGTCAAGCAGTTGGATGACCGCGACCGGGCGCGCTTGTATCTGGCGCTGACGCAAGTTGATCTTGGGCTCGCCGGCACTGAAGGATATACCAAGGCGGAGGTCACCTCCGGGGGGGTGCCGCTCGGCGAATTTGACCGCCGGACACTGGAGAGCAAGCTCCTGCCGGGGTTGTATTGTTGCGGGGAAGTCGTTAATGTCACGGGGCGTTTGGGCGGTTTTAATTTTCAGTGGGCTTGGTCGAGCGGTTATGCTGCGGGTATCGCCGCTGCCAAGGCGAGGTTGGAAAGTTAATCACCGTGTTGCTAACGGCCCTGCGTTCTACCCTCCCGTACCTTACATTCTAACGTCTTATGAAGAAACTTATACTTTCACCTGAACTACGTGCGAGTTGCCGGCCATTGCGATTGCCGGACGGCCTGGCCGATCGGGAGAATGTCAAGCAAAGGAGAACGATTAAGTGGCGATCAATATCGGAATAGTCGGCCTGCCGAATGTGGGAAAATCTACGCTGTTCAACGCGCTTTCCGCGGCCGGAGCCGAGAGTGCCAATTTTCCTTTCTGTACCATCGAACCTAATGTCGGTGTCGTAGCGGTACCGGACGGGCGGCTGGACCAACTGGCCAAGATATTCACCTCGGAAAAGATCATCCCTACCAGTCTTGAGTTTGTCGATATCGCCGGCTTAGTCAAAGGCGCGTCAGAAGGTGAAGGTTTGGGCAATCAGTTTCTCGGTAATATCCGCGAATGCAATGCCATTGCCCATGTCGTGCGCTGTTTTGATGACGACAATATCGTGCATGTCGACGGGTCGGTGGACCCTTTGCGAGATAGCGAAGTTATTGATACCGAACTCGGTCTGGCGGATCTGGCCAGCGTCGAAAAACGCATGAACCGCACGAGCAAGATGGCGCGGTCCGGCGATAAGGACGCGCGTGCGGATATGGAGATTTTAGAGCCACTCCTCGCGCATCTCAACGAGGGCAAGCCCGTGCGATCGATGGAACTAGCTGACGACCAGCGTTTGCGCATCAGCGATATGCACCTGCTGACAGACAAGCCGGTCATGTATCTGGCGAATATTTCCGAGGCGGACGCCGTCAATCCAGATGCCAACCCGCACGTGCAAAAGCTCAAAGAGGCGGTGGCCGGGGCTCCGGTCATCTGTATGAGCGCGGCGATCGAAGCCGAGATCTCACAGCTCGAAGAAGAGGAACAGCGAGAATATCTCGAATCTCTGGGCTTGAGTGAGTCGGGTTTGGACAAGGTCATCCGCGAAGGGTATAAGCTGCTCGACCTGATCACTTATCTTACGGCCGGTCCCAAAGAAACCAGGGCCTGGACCGTCAAGCGCGGCTCTAGTGCGCCCGAAGCTGCAGGGGTCATCCACACGGATTTCCAGCGGGGGTTTATCAAAGCCGAGGTCATTAAATTCGATGACTTCGTTTCGTTGGGTAGTGAGGTCGCGGTAAAAGCCGCCGGTAAATTGCGGATTGAAGGTAAGGAGTACACGGTCGTAGACGGAGACGTGATGCACTTTCGTTTCAATGTTTAGATAAGGGAGTAATCGCATGAAACTTTGGATGGATATACAGCGAGATCTTGAAGGCGTGATGTACGATCACGAACGGATCCTTGACGCGTGGCATGCGGGCGGCGTTGACGGCGTTGTCTTTGGGCCGCTAGTCTTCGGCCAAGCGAAGTTGTCACAAAATGCGCAGTCGCTGCCTTCTGACGGGCTGGTGGCGCCGACCTATGATCCCAATCCGGCGGTTTACAAGCGCCTCGGCGTCGAAGCGCCAGCTTCGCCAGAACACAAGTTGCCGGAAAAACGGGCTCTGCTCGAAAAGACCATGAACGCCACAAAAGACCGCGGCATGCAAGTCTATATCATGTATGCCGACGGCGGTTCCGGCCCAGGTGGCCCCGGCCACCATTTACACGATCCACAGACGACGGCGTCGCGCGTCGCCCGCATGGTCGACACGCTCGAGCATTATCCGATGGCCGACGGTGTGGTGATGGACGGTCCCGAATGGGGCTATGAGATGGCACCGCACCATATGAACCACCGCTCCTATTTCTTCAACGACTTGCCAGAATCGGTGGCGCCGATGGCTAAAGACCTCGGTTACGACTATGCCGCGATGGTCGCCGCCAAAGATCGCTTATTGGCGTTGTTTCACAATCTGGACCCGAAACGCATCCGCTCCAACGCACGCGGCGGTCTGATGGGTGCCTATCACATGCTCGGTGCCGATGCCGATCTGATGTCGTGGTTGTCGTTCCGCACGGAAAGTCTGACGCGCAACTTTCGCCAGATGCG
>Ga0209667_1003013_pt1 | contig 10674 bp, 8 predicted proteins | sample SaaInlV_165m_DNA_2_FD_184682 | JGI IMG/M metagenome (GOLD analysis project Ga0209667, IMG submission 184682) | Marine microbial communities from expanding oxygen minimum zones in the Saanich Inlet - Saanich Inlet SI037_S3LV_125m_DNA (SPAdes)... | ecosystem: Environmental > Aquatic > Marine >... | reverse complement strand
CGAGCCATAAAAGGGATAACCTCCATCGATGGAGCTTCCGATGCTCAGCTTGGAATAGGAGCGGCTCGGGATCTTTGCGGTTATGGTGCTCGAGGCCACCTTTGTCCCCAGCAGGGAACCGTTCAAGTAGAGGGCCAAGTTACCGCTTGGGTCGATCGACCCGGTCACTTTGCATAATTCCGTCTTGCAGAGGGCAATCAGGCTCTTGTCGACGATCAGGCGGTGATCGGTTCCATCTACCTTCATATTGAAGGAGAATTCATTATGATAAAGGGTCATGGTGACATTGTTGTTCCAGTCGTCGGAACCGTTCCCTTGCTTGCCTATCATAAGGAAAACCCACAGGTGAACGTCGCTACGGTCGAAATCATTGGAATCGAACTGAATGTCTAGGGAAAAGGAAAAACCCTCAGGAAAGGAACTCATGTTAAAGTCTTCGTTCACTATCTCCACGCGGCCGGAACCGCTGGAGGTGGTGGTCTGGAAGACGCCACCGGAAAATGCGCCGTTTCCTTGCAGCGAACCATGATTCGCGTGATTTCCCGAATCCTGGGCGTTGGTCTGTAAGGCCCATTTGTATTCCGGAAGCGACTCGCGGTTCCATTGGTAAGTGATTGCTCCGAGCCCGTCCGCATCGGCAAGGGTGTTCGCGGTCGTTAGAGTTTGGTTCTGCGTGGCCGTACCAGTTATGGTGACCGTGCCGGTGGGTGGGGCAGCCCTGACGGAGGAAACCGAGACCCAAGTCCCTAAGATTGCAAGGAAAGCAATCCAGCCTGAGTGGCGGTATAAATTAAATAAGTTCATAGAGAGGAAATGGGCGAGTAATACTTACTAATTAATTTTACTATTAGTCCAATAAATTAAAGTAATATGCTTTGTGCGAATAAAAGCGATTTTTTTATTCCGAACCAACCAGCTATGTCCGCGCTGTCGAAGTCGGTTTGCAGGGAGTTTTCACTGTCGGTTCCAGAGAATCCGTCGAAGAGCGAGGCCCCGATTCGTCCACGAGGACTTGTAGAAGGCGTTGGTCGTCTCAGTGTGATGTTCTTGGGTGAAACCGACATTAAATTGGTTGGTGAGCCCTATGCCTAGTCTGAGAGAAAGTGTTCCCACGATCGTGTTTGCAGGGTGGTTCGCGACGGTGGCGGAGGAAATTGATCCTCGTGTGCAGGTGACTGTGCACATTTGTTAGAAAATATTATATATAAAAACAGAGAAATTATCTAGCCGGTACCATTCGGAATGTCACATTTCTCTTTCTGTTTGACAGTGAAAATATTTGTATATCTTTGATGTTATAAATCTTAGGTAAGTAAATTCCTTAAGTAAGTTAGAGTTTGCAGCCTTGAAAAGACAATGCTCAGGATAAGCCCTAGCCAAACCATTTCTTCATAACTGGCCAGCAGCAGCCAAGCCCGAGAAGTAAGAAAACAAAACCACCACCAACTGAACCGCCGCTACATGTCGCCAAGCTGACAAGCAAGAATAAGCTCCCTAGAATTATTCTGCAACCGGAACAGCCTTTGTTTTCCTCGGTAGGTTTCTTCACTAACCGTTCTTCTTCTGCTTTTTCCCCCTTATTTCGAATCCAATCCAAGTCTTTTTGCAACCGGTTGGATTTTAATGAGTGAGTCGTTTTTTGTTCCGACTCCTTGTGTTCGGGCCAACCGCAGGTCCAGCAAATCATTTTTCCGGCCATCGGTTCCAGTGGACCATGTCCTTTGGGGCAGGTTTCCACCTTGTGGTTTTCTTCAGGAATATTGTCCGCCGTGGAAGGACTTGGCGGAGGAGGGGGAGGCGACTCGACGGGGGAGGAAATCTCGATGTCTGCCTCTTGCGATGGTTCATCATGCTCCGAGGTGTCCGTGGGGTGGAGCGGTGCTTCCTCAGGTTCGGGCAGGAGGATTTCATCAGGCTTAGAAATAGAAGGGAATTCGCTCACGACAAATGTCGCGGAAGGCGGTTCAGGTTGCTCCGAGATTTCGATTTGAGGTTCCTCTGTGACTTCCTCCTGCTCTTCGGAAGCAGAATCCGCGCGCAGCAACTGCCCGAAGATGACTCGTTGATAAAGGGCGTCGAAGTCGAGCACGGTGAGTTTCGCCTCGAAGGTCTCATCGGAGTCGAGGCTATCGACTCGGTCGTTTTTTTCGGCTCCGAGGAGAACGGTGACTTCGATTTCCTCGCCTTCGAGTCTGCAGATGAGAGTACGACCATCGTCGTAAGCAGGATCGAAAGGATTGCCGAAGGTGCGGGAAGCGGAAACGAATGCGAGGGGGAGTGTGGCAGTTTTTCCGATAAAGGGAGCGAGGGCGGACTTGGCCTCGCCGGAGAGGAAACGGTTGTTCTTTAGGTTGGTGAGAGTCGCAAGTAGGGCGGGGGAGATCATTGGGAATAGTTTCTCACGTCTAGGTAACTTTTCGCCATTATAATTTTCACCTGATTTTCGAACAGGGTTCAGGTCGAGCCAAGGAATCAGTAGTAATAGTACATCATAAAAATGGCCAATCCTGCCAGAAGTCCGGCCCAGAATCGGTCTTCGGTGAAGAGCCCAATGGGTTTACCTTCGACATGAGAGCGAATAACCGCAACTAAGGCGAACTCGGCAAAGACAAACCATGTCCAGATTGCCGCCACTGCACCCGCTACTATGGGAGCAGTCCAGCCTCCTACCATGGCTAGAGCAAGAACGAGATAGAGTCCCAAGGTGAGCGAAAGCTTGATTCCTGCTTTTTTGAGGACCGAGGGGTCGTGTCCGCCTAGTTCCGTCCAAGTGAACTTTCCTTTCTCCTTGTCGGGCTGTGTGTTGAGACTAACCACGATATGAAGAACAAAGGCTATTGCGGATGCAAGGAATGCGGCGTGAAAGAAATTCAGTTTCGGGCCAAACATTTCGACTATAGTCGTATTTTGAGCAAAAGTGAGTTCGTAGAGGGAAGGCCAAGGCGCTCCTTGGGGCGGAGCGAAGGCAAAGGAGAAGAATAGCCCACTGAGGATCGCCGTAATGCCGCCTGCACCGGTAGCCCGTTTCCAGAACATTCCGACTAAAAATGCCACGACCAAGCCGGATACCAGCTTCATCTGATTGGCCGCCACATAGATAAAGAAAGGCGACTTGGAGTTCGGGTCCATGATCAGAATGGAGACGAGTCCGGCAATGACGATAAAGATGGCAATCCATATGCGCCCGACCCAAACGAGTTTCCTTTCGTCGGCGTCGGGATTGATATATTTCTTGTAGACGTCAAAAGTTATGATTGTCGCGGCGGAATTGAGCATCGAGTCGACGGTGGAGAGGATTGCCCCGATCAACCCGGCGGCCACCAGCCCCAATACACCGAAGCCAATGGGCTTAACGTATTGGGTGAGCAAAGTGATGAATACGTCGTCGGACGCCACATTCATCTCCTGCTTCTTGAACAAGTAGTAGGCCGCGATGCCGACCCCGATGGAAAAGAAAGGGATCAGCAACTTGAAGAACCCGGCGGTTATAATCCCGATGCGGGCTTCCTTGTCGGTGCGAGCAGACAAGGCTCGTTGCACGATGAATTGATTGGTGCCCCAATAGAAGAAATGGAGAACCATTAGACCGCTCAGCATGCCGGTCCAAGGTAGGCTAGGGTGGTCACTCGGTTCATAGAGATGCATCTTTTGGGCATCCGCAGCGGCGGCGGCATCCATGGCTCGCATACCCGACCAACCTCCGACCTCGGGCAAACCGAATACGATGAAAGCAACGGTTAGCCCTCCGATCAGCATAAGGATGGACTGAATGACATCGGTCACGATTACTGCCCGTAGTCCTCCAAAGATGACGTAGGCGCCGGTAACCAGCGCCATGATGATGATCCCTAGCTTGTAGTATTCGGGATCAACGTCGCCGGGCGAGATGTTCGGATTGTTAGCATTACCTCCCTTAATGAAAATGGTGGGCGGATTGGTCGCGTTGTACTCGGACCCATTTGCCGAAAGAGTAATGGAGCCAATCGAACCATCCTCGGATATGACAGCAGTGGCCTCGGCATCAATTCCCTTGTGATCATCGGGGCTCTGAATGCTAATCTTTGGTGTCGATGAGTACTTTCTGCCGGGGGAAGTGATCTTTATCTCGGAGAGGGATCCATTCGCATCGATGATCGCCTCCGCTACAGCCTTGCGGCCCGTGTCGCCCTGAAGGAGTCGGTTGACCGAACGAGAACCGAAGTAAAAGCCTGGCACCATCTGGACGACCACCATGATCACTATCATTACGATTGCAAAAGCCATGCGACTGCGGTCGTCGTAACGCCTCCCCAAGTATTCGCTCAGGGTGTAGACGTTCATTTTGCGATAAACGGGAAGAAAACCGTAACAAAGCAGGAGCAGACCAGCGATGGCCGTGATCTCGAATTGACTTTGTGCAAAGCCAACGAGGTAACCCACACCCATCATTCCGGCGATGTGGTTGGCGGATACGTTGGATCCGAATATGGACCCTGCCACTCCCCACCATCGCGTAGTTCGGCCCGCGAGGAAATAATCCTCGGAGCTTTCACCCCGTCGACTGGCCCATAGCCCAAAGCCCATAACGGCAGCGAGTGAACCAAAGAAAATGATTAGATCGGCGGTTGATAAAAAACTTTCCATAATCTGCAGTGTAAACGCTGTAATCCCTACAAGGGAAACGCAAAATTCACCTTTGTTAAGAAGTGATTCACCCGACTTTAAGCCTTTTCGGCAAGCGGGAGACGACCACTGGCCTTGGCTTGCTCCCTAAGATAGGTCGCGGTTTCTCCAGACAGGGCAGTCAGTTGCTCACCGGTCATTCTCCAAGACCAGTTGCCGAATGCGTGGCCTGGGCGATTCAAGCGAGCTTCCGAACCTAGGGAGAGTGTATCCTGCACCGGGATCACTACCAGATTAGATACCGTGCGATAGGCCGCTCGCAAAAGATCCCATGGAGCGTCTTCTCCGGAGACACTAAAATAGCTCCTGAAATTCCCTCGTACCTCTTCGTCTGATGATTCGTACCAACCACGCGAAGTGTCGTTGTCGTGCGTTCCCGTGTAGAGAACCAAGTCCTTGGAGAGGTTGTGAGGCAGATAAAGGTTGTCTGGGTCACCATCGAAAGCGAACTGAAGCACGGCCATACCTGGAAGATTCGTTGCCTTGCGGAGAGCATGAACGCCCTCATTCAACAATCCCAGATCTTCAGCGAGGAAAGGAAGGGTGGGGAAGTGTTCGCGAACGGCATTGAAGAAATGGACGCCCGGACCCGACTCCCAAACGCCGTTGCAGGCATCCTCGTGATCCGCGGGAATACTCCAGTAATCGTGAAATCCACGAAAATGGTCGATCCTAGTCACGTCGAACAAATCGTTTTGAGCCGCCAACCGTTCCATCCACCATGTATAGTCTTCGGCTTTGTGTGCAGCCCAATCATAGAGCGGGTTCCCCCATAGTTGTCCGGCGGGATTGAAATAATCGGGAGGAACCCCGGCGACGGCAGTGGGTAATCCCGTGGTTATGTCTAATTGGAATAGATCCGCCCGTTGCCAAACATCTGCGCAATCGGGTGCTACGTATATGGGAAGATCTCCAAGAATTGATATTTTTCGAGAAGAGGCGTAGGAACGCAGGGCTTTCCACTGGCTGAAGAAAAGGTATTGTAAAAAATAATGCAGGTTTAACTCCTCTGCAAGTTCGGGGTCGGTCAAGCGGTGATGAGCTTTTTCAAAGGTACGGAGCTCTTCGGGCCAAAGCCACCATGGCTTTTTCTCATTTTCGGCCTTAAGGGCGCAAAAAAGGGCATAAGATTCGATCCAAGAGCTCTTTTCGGCAATAAATTCCTCGTATGAACCGTATATTGACTCAAGTTCCTGTCGTCTGCTTTCGAAACGAAGGGCGGCTTTTCTGGCAACAATCCAAAATCTTTCGTATAAATCACCGTAAGCAACGGCATCGGAAGGAAGAGAGTACAGAGGAGTTAGGTCGTTTTCATCCACCAAACCTATGTCCAAAAGAGGATTCCAGTCCAGAAAGTATGGATTTCCCGCAAAGGACGAGAACGATTGATAAGGCGAGTCGCCAAAACTGGTTGGTCCTACAGGGCATATTTGCCAATGGCGAAATCCCGCTTTCGATAAAAAGTCGATCAATTCGCGGGAAGGCTTTCCCATATTTCCAATCCCGAATTCTCCGGGGAGCGACGACAAGTGGAGGAGAAGTCCCGCCGAACGCTCCTTTAGCCAATTTGGGAGGGGAATGCCCGGTGAAACTTCAGTAGTCAAAGTCTCTGCTGTCATGAATAGTCGGGATTGGACATAATGCATATTGTGCGAACCAAGGAAGTCTTAAGCGGCTACAGTACAATGACTTGCATGCTGGCAAAATATTGTACGCTAGATAGCGTAAAGTCTTATTCCTGAATTTCAAGAAGTCCTTGGCTGTGCCTACTTCGACAGTCCCCAATGCTTGGTGAAGGGATAATAGACGAATAACGCACGCCCTACGATCTGTTGTTCAGGTACGAACCCCCACATCCTGCCATCCAGACTATTTGGCGAATTGTCTCCCATTGCCAAGTAGAAGTTTTGACCGGTTGGATTTGTTAGATCTGTTTTCTTCGGCACACGAAGTGGCGATTTATTGGAAAGCAAACCGTCAGCTCTATATCCTGGATATTTGGTGATATTTTCCGCCTGTGGGTCTTGTCCCAATTTTTCCACGCGTTCTCGATTCATTTTGAATGCGTCCACGCCCTCGATTGGTTTTCCGTTTCTGTAAAGAATTCCGGGAGTGCCGCCACGAAGATCGGTTCCATTGGTAAATATTGGATCCGGAACGCGAATTTCCATTTCATCGCCTGGTTCGCCTACGAGTCTTTTGATGTAGTATTTGTCTTCACCAATTGAAGATCGAGTCGGAATGTTTAGCTGTCTGTTCACCTCGTCTATTCCCTTGGTTTTGAATACGGCGGGATCTCCGGACTTGGGGCGAATGAAGTTGTAACTCATGCGGTCAACGAAAAGTGCATCGCCGAGGAGGATGTCAAAAGCAAGCACGACGTCCCCGGCCTGAAAGGAATCATCACTCAATCTCAACCTTCCGGAGTTATACAAGCCCGGAGGTTGAGGAATAATTTGCGGAAGTCCCCTCAAATCGTCGATCCCTGCAAATTTCTGGGCCAGAATGGTATCCAGATCAAATTCCGAGGGAACGTTCAGCACATGCTTCTTTCCGCCGATTTCAAAAACGTATTCTCGGACTGGACTTGGAAATACGAAAAATTTTCCATTTGGAAAGTTTTCCGTGGAAAAGCGAAAACTGCCGTTGTCTTGAAGAACCAGAAACAACTCTCCATTCGATTCCGCCTCCAGACGATGATGGGATGCCCCAAGAGTCAGCTTGTCGAGGATTCGTCCGCCGATGCCGGGTAGTTCGTCTTCGCCTTCGTACAGGTGAGGTTGCATCCCGTTGTAGGTGGGATACATCGAGTTCGTGGGGATGATGAACGGTTGAATGAAGAAACTGCGGATTCCAATCACCACGATGGCCGCGACGAGCAGCATCTCGATGTTTTCCACCCAACTTTTCTTGTGGTAATAGTCTCCTCCGCATTTGTCCAAGATCTCGTCGACGTCTTTTGCTTTTTCCTCCAATTCCGCAGTCGTGATGGTCTTTTCGCGTATCGCTTTGTCGAGTGCGGTCAATCGCTCGTCGAACTTTTCAACATCCTCGGCGGGCAAGAGATCTCGTCTGTACGAAAGAGCTTTCTGGCCCAAACGGAGTATTTCCTTGGCACCCTTTCGCATGGATCTGGTAACGGGTTTGTTTTCGTTATTAGAAAGTTTTGTCATGTATTAAAAGTGGTCTTTTCGGAAGTAGTTCTCAGCTTCCGCTCTTGAGAATTTGCACAAAGGCTTCTTGCGGAATGCTTACGCTCCCTATCTGTTTCATTCGTTTCTTCCCTTTCTTTTGCTTTTCCAGTAGCTTTTTCTTGCGTGAGATGTCTCCGCCATAGCATTTTGCGGTAACGTCTTTACGCATGGCCGAGATGGTTTCTCTAGCAATGATTTTTCCACCCACCGCGGCTTGCAAGGCAACTTTAAACATTTGCCTAGGTAAGATTTCCTTTAATTTTTCGCAAAGCACGCGTCCACGAGTTTCGGCTTTTTCTACGTGAACGATTGTTGAAAAAGCGTCCACGGTTTCCGCGTTTACCATGATTTCCATCCGTTGCAGGCTCGCAGTCTGGTATTCCGCCATGTCGTAATCCATTGAACCGTAACCATGAGTGATGCTTTTCAGGCGGTCGTTGAAGTCCACCAGAATTTCGTTCAAGGGCAAGGAACAGGTGAGCATGACGCGGGTTTCGTCGATGGTTTCCGTATTGTTGCAAATGCCGCGCTTTTCGCTCACGAGAGCAAGCATGTCCCCGATACTATCATTGGGAGCATGAATCCGAGCAAGGATGGTGGGCTCCTCGATATGATCGATCTCGGTAACGTCGGGAAGTTCCAGTGGATTGTCTATTTCTTTGAATGTCCCGTCAGTGAGGCAAACTTTGTACACGACGCTGGGATAGGTCGAAATCAAGTCCAGATCGTATTCTCGACGTAAACGTTCTTGAATGATTTCCATGTGAAGGAGACCGAGGAAACCACACCGAAAACCAAAACCCAGAGCCGCTGAAGTTTCCGATTGGTAAGTAAACGCGGCATCGTTCAGTCGTAGCTTACCAACGCTTTTTTTCAGTTTTTCGTAGTCGTTGGTATCGAGTGGGTAAAGACCACTGAACACCATGGGGCGAACCTCCTTGTAGCCCGGCAACATTTCGGAGGCAGGGTCTTGAGAGGAAGTAATGGTGTCGCCGATCTTGATGTCGGCAACGTCGCGGATGCCGGTTACGATGTAGCCCACCTCCCCTTCAGTCAACTGTTCGGTTGGAACGGGATGGGGGCAAAATCGTCCGATGTCCTTTACTTCGGTCTTCCTTCCGTCGCTCATGAGAACAATGGAGGAATGTCGAGAGATGCTGCCCGAGAATACGCGAACATAGCATATAACTCCCTTGTAGGAATCGTACTGGCTATCGAAAACAAGTGCCCTGCTCTTCTTGTTTTCCGTCCAACGAGGTTCCGGCAAGCGCTGTACCACGGCTTCCAGAATGTCCTCGACCCCCAAACCGCTCTTGCCACTTGCGAGCAAGGCATCCTCGGCAGGAATCGCTAAGACATCTTCAATTTGCTTGGAAACGCGTGTCACGTCGGCACTCGGCAAATCCACCTTGTTGATGACGGGGATGACTTTCAGGCCTTGGTTATCCGCCAATTGGGCGTTGGCCAAGGTCTGAGCTTCCACTCCCTGCGACGCGTCGACCAAGAGCAAGGCACCTTCACAGGCAGCCAGACTGCGCGACACCTCGTATGAGAAATCAACGTGACCAGGGGTGTCGATGAGGTTGAAGAGATATTCGTCTCCCTTCGCATCCAGGTAGGTCATGGAGACGGGATGACTCTTTATCGTAATACCCCGCTCGCGTTCCAAATCCATTGAATCGAGCAGCTGTTCCTTCATCTCTCTCTTCACCACAGTGCGGGTGCTTTCGAGCAGTCGATCGGACAAAGTTGTCTTGCCGTGATCGACGTGAGCGATGATGCAAAAATTTCGAATCCTTTTGACGTCCACCATAAAAGAGTTGACCACGCAAAATTTCCTGCAGAAAAGAGCAAGTCAATTGCGGGTATTAAAAAAAACTATTTTTCAGATTTATTGAGAATGGACAAGAATCGACTTAAGGGAACACACACTGCTCTCATCACGCCGATGGTGGATGGGAATGTTAGCTTTGCTGATCTCGAGCGTCATGTCGAACGGCAAATCGCTTCGGGCGTAAACGGACTGGTGCCATGTGGCACCACGGGAGAATCCCCAACCCTGTCTCCGGAGGAACACCTGCGGGTGGTGGAGGCAACCGTCAAGGCATCGGCTGGACGAACGCCAATCATTGCCGGGACCGGTGCAAACTCGACCTCCGAGGCAATGCATCTGACGAAGGCTGCAGACGAGGCTGGGGCAGACGCCTTTCTTTTAGTGGCGCCCTACTACAACAAGCCGAGTCAGGAAGGTCTTCTCGCTCATTTCGGCGCCATCGCAGAAATAACCGAAAAGCCAATCGTGCTTTACTCCATCCCATCCCGGTGTGGCATCGAGATATCCACGTCCACCGTTGCTCGTCTCTATGAAAAGCATCCGCACATCTGCGCTATCAAGGAAGCGGGCGGACGATCCGCCAAGGTTTCGGACACCGCCGTTGCTCTCGGCTCGGACTACGTCATCCTGTCCGGCGACGATGGCCTTACCCTGCCCTTCATGGCCTGCGGAGCATCGGGCGTAATCAGCGTCGCCTCGAACGTCTACCCGGCCCCGATCGTTAAAATGGTCGATCTAGCCCGAGCCAATGACTTCAAGTCGGCTCGCAAATTACATCTCGAATACCTTCGCGTTTTCGGCGAGCTCTTCATCGAACCGAATCCCGTGCCCGCCAAGTTCGTGATGAAGACCCTTGGTATGATTGAGTCCGACGAAGTTCGCTTACCCCTTTGTGGCCTCCAACCGGAAAATAGCGAACGACTCTCCCGGCTCGCCAAGGATTTCCCCTTGCACTAGGAACTTCTCGAATTTTCACTTATCTTT
>Ga0209667_1003000_pt1 | contig 10701 bp, 10 predicted proteins | sample SaaInlV_165m_DNA_2_FD_184682 | JGI IMG/M metagenome (GOLD analysis project Ga0209667, IMG submission 184682) | Marine microbial communities from expanding oxygen minimum zones in the Saanich Inlet - Saanich Inlet SI037_S3LV_125m_DNA (SPAdes)... | ecosystem: Environmental > Aquatic > Marine >... | reverse complement strand
GGAAATTAGTCCTATGGGAAAGCCCTTGCGCTGCGGCGCACCTATTTAGCTGGCGGCGCCGGCAACATGCACAGGCACATATTGTTCAGCAGTGCGCCCTACTTCTTCGGAACCGCGCCGTTGACCATAGGTTGGCCACGCGGAAACACCATCGAGCTCCGGCATTAATTCGATGAGCTGGTTAACGAGCGTATCGGCAAAAGCTTGCATGCTCTCGCAATCAGCGTTTTCTTGGATTGATACCGCGCTTTTCATAACGCGAATTAACTCGGCTCGTTGCTTAATGGGACTGGCAAGTCCTTGCCCAGGGGCGTCAATCAGATCTTTGACTGGTACACCCAACGCATCGGCCCAATTGGTTAGTTCGATTAGAGTTAGATTTGCCGTTGGTTTTTCTTGCTTACGTAATGTGCGCACATCGATTCCGGTATGGCGAGCGACACTACGGAGTGACATTTCTTGTTGTTGTCGCACAAGTGCGATGCGGTTAACCGTTTGATCTGCTTGGTCTACGTCTTTCGAAAAACGCTTTGGTTTAGCCGCGGTATTTGCTTTAACTCGCTTCGCTACCATTGCAGAACGCAATGCAGCAGGTGCGATGGCTTCTAGTAAGTGGAAGTTGATGTCGGCGGTCGCCATAGGTAAAGTCCTTTATAGTTTTGAATGCGAAATTTGCCCAGCTCGCGATTCTTCTATTGCTATTTGTGTTTGTTGGATGCTCTTGCTGCTCCGCGCGTTCCCTATAAAACGGATAATTTGCCAAAAAACTTTTAAAATATCTAAAAAGGAGGCTTCGGTTTTCTGGTAGACAGCCTCGATAGAAAACCACATACTTACTTGTGTTAGCCGCAGAATAGTGAAAACACAATATTTAAGGGAAAACACGTGGAATCTGAATGTGAAAGCTCTGCAAAGGGCCCCGATTTCAATAAAAACGGTGGTTTGCTACCCGTAATTGCACAGGACTCAAAAACGCATCAAATATTGATGATGGCGTATATGAACGAAGAGGCATACCGCGAGACCTGCGATACGGGTACCGCTGTTTATTACAGCCGTAGCCGTGAAAAACTGTGGCGCAAAGGCGAAGAAAGTGGCCATGTGCAAAAAGTAGAGAAGATCTACGTTGACTGTGACCGCGATACGATTTTATTAAGCGTCGAACAACAAGGGGTCGCTTGTCACGAAGGCTATCGGAGTTGTTTTTTTCGAGAAGTGACGACGGCTGGCCTCCGAGTGATTGCTGAGCGAGTCGTTGATCCGGCAGACGTCTATAAATAAAACAGCCACCCGGTCTTTCATCGTGCGCCGGAGTACCGATAATAGAGTTCCAGTATTACAACAATCAAAAGCAAACTAATATATAGAGAGACCAGAAGATGAGCGCAGAAGCCCGTGTAGAAGAACTCGGCCTAGAATTACCAACCGCTCCAAAGCCTGGCGGTGTATACAAACCTGTCTTAATCACCGGCAATATGTGCTACGTGTCTGGTCACGGTCCTCTTAAAGCGGACGACACGATGATGACAGGAAAAGTTGGCTCTGAAGTGGATGAACAATACGGCTATGATTCAGCTCGGCAAGTTGGCCTTGCGATTTTAGCAACGCTGCGAGCAAATCTTGGTAGCCTCGACCGAGTGCGTTGTGTCGTTAAAACTCTCGGCATGGTGAACTGTACGGCAGATTTTTCCACACACCCCCAAGTCATCAATGGGTTCAGCGATTTAATGGCTGAGGTTTTTGGTCCCGACAACGGCGTTGGTGCGCGCAGTGCCGTCGGCATGGGCTCGTTACCTGGAAATATTACCACGGAAGTGGAAGTCATCTTTGAATTGAATGCCCGCGAGTAAGACCACAAATTTATTCGAATTCACACAAACATTGCGTGCGGGCATTACACGCCTAGTAGTTTGCCGTTGTGGTTGGCAGCGATCGCTTGGACAATTGTGTCGCGTATAGCGTCTGCTTCTTCCCCAGTCATGGTGGCGTCCGCGCGGCGGAATTTTATGTTGAACAAAACCCGCTTCGTATTTGCTCCGTCTTGGTCAGGAGCGCGATATGTTTCTTGATAGCCGACGACTTCCAAGGCTTCCCCAGCGGCTTGTTTGACAGTCGCTTGTAGTTGGTCCCAGCGGATAGACTCTGGTAGCACAACATTCAGGTCCCGCGATATTGCAGGGAACGCGCTAAGATCTTCATGTTGCGGAATCAAAGCAGCTAAATCGACCAACAGATCCATTTTTAATTCAGCGACCATCGCAGCGGTCTTCAGTGAAAATGCTTTGAGTCCCGGTTTGGATATTTGGCCTAAGAATCCCAGGGGTTTGTCACCGAGTAACAAAGTGCAGCGTTGTTGGTTGTCCAGCAACCCATCAAATTGTTCTCCAGCATCTGCTACGGATAAAGGCGTGGTGATTTTAAGTTTAGCCAGTAAGGCTTCAATGACACCTTTGAGATGATAAAAATCTCCACTGCTGGTAAGCCCGACCGTCTTCTGTTCTTCGGGCAAACCTTCAGCTTGAGGTAGATAGACTTTTGCAGTTTCGAATAACTCGATGGCTGGATTTGCCAACGATTGATTGATTCGTCGCACTTCTAATAAGCTCGGCGTCAAACTTGTACGTAAGGCATCCGCTCCTTGTAGCATTGGTGAAATGGTACGTAGTGGAGTCGTCGTTGCCCACGGGGTGAATTGATTCGTCCAAGCGAGTGGTACAACAGACCCAGTAAGTGACTCATCAAAGCCGGTTGCTGTTAGCGTTGTGCGAATAACTTCAGCCACTCGATCCTCATCGCTGCGAAACGATGCGGCCATCGGCACTCCCACATCTTCGGGTATTCTTTCGTAGCCGTGGATGCGGGCGATTTCCTCAAGCAGATCGCATTCACGCGTGAGGTCCCGCCGCCAACTTGGTGGGATAACGGTGATGGATTCCGCTGTACTAGCGGATTCGGAGTTCCCCAGTGCGATTAGGATAGCGCGAATTTCGGCAGTGTCAATTTTGATGCCGAGGATTCTCTCAATCTGAGATAACCGCAATACAACGGGTTCTGTGTGCCAGGTTGATTTGCCCGCTTCAATCACGCCAGCGTCTAGTGTGCCACCACAGTGTTCGAGGATTAATTCGCAGCAGCGCTGGCTGGCCCAATCAACTCCGGCAGGATCCAAGGCACGTTCAAAGCGATACGAAGACGGGCTATGTAAATTTAACGCGCGTGATGTCGCCCGAATTGACAGCGCTGTAAAATCAGCGGATTCGATAAGTACGTCAACAGTTTGTTCACCGACTTCGGTTTCAGCCCCTCCCATCACTCCGGCAATGGCGAGGGATTTGTCCCCATCCGCGATAACGCACATCTCGGACTGTAATTCATATTCTCGATGATCGATCGCTGTAAATTTTTCACCCTGCTCTGCCGCTCGTACGATGATTTGTGCGCCGGCGAGTTTGCCCAGATCAAAGGCATGTAGTGGTTGACCGGCTTCCATTAAAACATAGTTGGTAATGTCAGCGACGTTGTTGATTGGTTTCCAATCTCGATTGCTTGGCAAGAAAACGGTTCGCAACTGATCCTGTATCCACGTTGGACTGTCTTTAATGGTGACGCCGCGGATGATTCTTGCAGTGTAACGAGGACACAACTCGGGGGCTGTAATGGAAACACTAAAATCGGTATTTACATCAGGGCCGCTGGCAGCCGGCTGCGGGTTTGGCAGTTTCAGCGTTTGGTTGTAAAGGACGGCGATTTCACGAGCTACGCCGATGTGTCCCAAACAGTCGGGTCGATTGCTTGTTACTTCTAGATCAATGGCAATGTCACTGCCTACGGGTTCCGAACCTTCGTGGTTAAGGCCGGACATAGCGAGTCGGTTTTCCAACTCTTCCCGATCCATATCGAGAGCAACATATTGTTTAAGCCAGTCCCAGGAAACGAGCATGATTCAGGATCACTTTGTAATAAAAGGCAATAAAAGTGTATTGAAAATGAAATTAGAATTGTGCGAGGAAGCGTACATCATTTTTGTAAAATTCGCGAATGTCGGTAACACCATGCCGCCGCATACAGAGGCGTTCGACTCCTAGCCCAAAGGCAAACCCAGTAACTTCTTCGGGGTCATAGCCCACGGCTTTGAGTACATTGGGGTCTACCATCCCTGCTCCGCCAAACTCAACCCACTGACCATTCCAGTAATAATCAGCTTCCACACTAGGTTCAGTGAAAGGAAAAAAGGAAGGTCTAAAGCGAATAGTAACATCATCGCCGAGGTAGCTTGTTGCAAACAATCGCAGAACGCTTTTTAAGTCTGCCATCGAAACGTCGGTGTCAATCATCAAACCTTCGATTTGATGGAACATTGGATAATGTGTTGCATCAGCGGTATCTGGGCGATAGACTCGGCCGAGCGAAATAATACGTATTGGCGGCGCCGTTTTTTCCATGACGCGAATTTGAACGGTGCTCGTCTGACTACGCAGCAACAATCCGACAGGGTTTTTATCGCCACTGATGGCATCCGCCGTTGCTAGATAGAAGTTTTCCAACGGATCTCGAGCGGGATGGTCGTCGGGGATATTTAGCGCAACAAAATTGTGCCAGTCATCTTCAATTTCGGGGCCATCGACAATGGAGAACCCAAGTCGACCCATGATGTCTTTTAATTCTTCGATGGTTTGTGTAATTGGATGGACATTGCCACAGCGAAATGTGGTGCCGGGCAACGATGCATCAAATTGGATGCTCGCGGTACTGTCGCTGTCTGTGTTGTTGCTGCGCTGTTGAGCGGCTTCAAAGGCAGTTTCGATACGACCCTTGGTCGCGTTAAATGCCTTGCCCGCCGTAGGTTTATCTGCACGCTCAATGGAGCCCATTTGTTGTTGAATGGATTTGAGTTGGCCTTTTTTCGCACCTAAAAAGGTAACGCGAGCCGCTTCTAATGCTACAGTGTCGGCAGCGTCGCCAAAAGCGGTTTCCGCTGCGGTGCCCAGTTCGTCGAGCTGATCAAGGAAATCTTGCAGTGCCATAATGGTGGTTGTTGAAAGGAAACGTATTTATATAGATAAATGATATAAGAACAGGAGAGAAAAGTCTTGCGACTTGCCTCTCCTGTTCGAGTGCGGTACTTATTGTGCGAAATCTAAGTGTTATGCGGCAAGAGCAGCTTTGGCAAGTTCGACAACGGCTTCAAATGCTGCTGGGTCATGAATAGCCATTTCGCTAAGTGATTTACGGTCTAATTCAATTTCGGCTTTATTCAAACCGTTAATGAATTGACTGTAGCGCAGGTCATGAGCGCGACAGGCGGCATTGATTCGAGTGATCCACAAGCGGCGGAAATCTCGGGCTCGGACCTTACGGTCACGGAAGGAATATGCACCGGAGCGGACGAGTGTTTCTTTTACAGTCCGAATCAGGTGGTTACGACCCCCTGTGTTTCCTTTGGCTCGTTTGAATAGACGTCTTTTGGCTTTGGTGCGCGCGGCACCTTTACGAGTTCTCATTTTCTAATTCCTTGCTTTCGCAGTGGGTTACGTCAGGCCTTCTCCATATACAAAGTGTGTTTATGCACTTTAGGAAAACGTTCTACTGCCCACGCAACGGAGTAAATTATTTTTGGTTGTCAAATTGTCTTGTTTGAATATCAATTTAGATATTCGGGAAACACAAGCGTGTTTTTCCCGCAGCGGTGAAGCTGCAGGATTTGCGAAAATTAGTTGCTGTAGCCGTTGAGAGCACGAGCAATCTTCTTTTCGTCAACAGTGGCTTGAACCGTCGTTCCACGTAGATTACGTCTACGTTTTTTGGAAACGGCTCCAGCTAAGTGGCTTGTACCAGCACTACGGTGCTTCGCTTTGCCTTTAGCAGATAGTCGAAAACGCTTTTTGGTTCCCTTATGGGTCTTTTGTTTAGGCATTGTTTTTCTATCTAGTTACGGTTTACTTAAAATAATCCAAGGGGGAAGCTTACTATTGTAGACGCGTGCTAAAAATTCGAAAAGGGGTAAAACAACTCAGAATAGTGATGAAAACATCGAAATTGTGTATAGGACATCTATTACACTGCTCTATTTCTCATCCACGCCATTAGCAAGGTCTTGTAGCCCCTGATCACGTGATTTGATTTGGTCGAGTGTGCCTTGCACGTTCGATTTGATGTTCTTGATCGATGCCGCTGGGTCTACTGACGCAGCAGGTTTAGTTTCCGTTGGGACGTTTGTTTCCACCGCTTGGTTGTTACATCCAGTGATGGAGACGATGGTAGTTAGCGTTGCGATTGCAATAAGCTTGTTTATAAATGGTTTCATTGTAAATACCTTCAAATGTATTGAGAAACATGGACGATGTTTTTGATGTTCAAGACGTTCATACAGTAGTTTTCTGTGGTAAAGAGCAAAGCGACCTTACCCAAATTACTACCTAATACTATACTCCACCAGTAACGCTGAGCAACAACGCTTAAACGGTAAGTTCATTTTTTGTAGCGATGAACGCGTTTGTTCAACAAACATTTAAAAGAAGGCTTGCGCCATGCTTACGGTATCCTTACCTGACGGTTCCACTCGAGAATATTCTGAATCAATTACCCCTGGCCAAATAGCCGCAGAAATTGGTCCTGGCCTAGCAAAAGCAGCCTTGGCAGCTGCAGTCGACGATACGATTGTTGGCTTAGACTTCGTTATCGACGATGGTCAAAGTGTCGCACTACGAATTCTGACAAAAAAAGACCCAGAAGCATTGGGTGTGATGCGCCATTCGGCTGCACATATAATGGCTCGAGCCATTATGAAGTTATTTCCAGGTGTGCAACTTGCGTTTGGTCCGACGATCGAAAATGGTTTTTACTACGATTTTGATCTTGAGCATGCATTAAGCGAAGAAGATTTCGCAGCGATCGAAGCTGAGATGAAAACGATTATTAAAGCGAATGAGGTTTTTGAACGGATTGAGACGACACGCACAGAAGCGATTGATATCGTGGAAGATCTTGCTCAAGAATATAAAGTCGAGCATATCAGTGAGGGCCTAGCGGACCACGATCAATTGTCGTTTTATCGGCAAGGTGAATTTATTGACCTTTGTCGCGGCCCTCACATCCCCTCCGCAGGCGCTGTGGGTGCCTACAAATTGTTAAGCGTTGCCGGCGCCTACTGGAAAGGCGACTCAAGTAACAAACAGCTGCAACGGGTATATGCGACGGCATTTTTCAACAAGGAAGATCTAGCAGAACATTTGGTTCTTATCGAAGAGGCCAAACGCCGTGACCACCGCACATTGGGTAAACAACTCAATCTGTTTACGATCAGCCCCCTCGTTGGTGCCGGCTTGATTTTGTGGCAACCCAAAGGAGCGATTATTCGCAGCACTTTGGAAAACTTCATTCGCGATGAACTTCAGAACCGGGGTTACCAACCAGTTTATACACCGAACATTGGCAAAATAGATTTGTATGAAAAGTCGGGACATTATCCATACTACAAAGACAGCATGTTCGCGCCAATAAAAATGGAAGATGGCAACGAGTACTTACTTAAGCCAATGAATTGCCCGCATCACATTATGATTTATAAAGCTAACCCGCGTAGTTATCGTGAGTTACCTTTACGGTTGGCGGAATTCGGAACGGTTTACAGAAATGAACAGTCAGGTGAATTAAACGGGATGACGCGAGTTCGCGGCTTCACGCAGGACGACGCGCATATTTTTTGCACAGCCGATCAAGTTCCAGCGGAGTTTATGGGCTGCATCGAGATGACGCAGTTTGTACTTAAGAGCCTAGGGCTGGATAACTACCGTGTGCGTTTAGGATTTCGTGATCCACAAAGTGACAAATATGTTGGTTCACCTAAGTTGTGGGACCATGCTGAAAAATCACTGATTGAAGTTTGTCAAACATTAGGAATTGAAGCTGAGTGTGAAGAAGGCGAAGCAGCTTTCTATGGCCCGAAAGCAGATTTTGTACTGACGGATTGCTTAGGACGGGAATGGCAACTTGGTACGGTTCAACTGGACTACAATTTACCAAGTGATGAACGCTTCGCTTTGGAGTATGTTGGCACAGATAACATGTCCCATATTCCAGTGATGATTCATCGCGCACCGTTGGGGTCGATGGAACGGTTCATTGGAATGTTGATTGAGCATTTTGCTGGCGCCTTCCCGTTATGGTTAGCACCAGAACAAGTGCGAGTTTTGATAGTTAGTGAAAAATTTGAAGAGTACGGGCGACAGGTCGAGCAACAATTGAAAGCGGTTGGGTTACGTGTGGGCACGGATTATCGAGCAGAGAAGATTGGCGCGAAAATTCGAGATGCGCAGCTTGAATTAATACCCTACATGCTCATTCTTGGTGGACGAGAAATGGAATCGGGGCAAGTGGCTATTCGTGATCGTATTGAAGGCGATTTGGGAGCGGTGCCAATTGTCGAGGCGATTGCCAAACTGCAGACCGAGATAAAGGATCGGGTTGTTCGCCAGTCGTTTAGTGGCAGTGCAGGTTTCGTGGCCAAAGGTTCGCAAAACGAGTACTAAATTAGTACCAATGGCGTAAAAAGGCTCCAAAAAACGTTAGTGAGAATGGATGTTTTTTGTTTTGCCGCTTCCCCATTTAAACAAATTATCGATAGAATAAAGTAATAGGTGGAATCGTTTGTTCCACGAAGCTATTCCATGTTTTATAAAAAGGACACCCGTCATCGATCGCAACGCACCTCGTGTTAATGACTATATTCGAATTTCACCCATCCGCGTCATCGACCATGATGGGGAGCAACTAGGAGTTATTGAGACTGACCGAGCTAAAGAAATTGCCATTGAAGCTGGCCTAGATTTAGTCGAAGTCGCTCCGAATGAAAATCCACCGGTTTGTCGGATTATGGACTACGGTAAATACAAATACGAGAAAAAGAAAAAAGCGAATAAGAATACCGCACATAGCTCGAAAACAAAAGAAGTACGCCTGCGGCCAAAGACGGGAAAACATGATATTGATTTCAAAGTAAATCAAGCTAAGAAGTTTCTTGATAACAAAGACAAAGTCCAGATCACCGTGCAGTTTCGCGGCCGCGAGATGGCTCACATTGACGAAGGTCGTAAAGTGATGGACGACGTTGTCAAGGACTTGTCTGAACACGGCAAGATCGAACAGACGCCGGTACAACATGGGCGTCGCATGACTTGCATGATTGTGCCCCACAGATAGTTTGCACAGCCTCAGCGACATGCGGATTAATGTAGCAGTTTGTAAATAGCAGCGATTGTATTGCTAGCCATGGTGTTTGCATCACGGCGGGCGGAAACGTTTCTGCGTCCCAGATTGCCATACTCAGCCAAACTTATTTGGTTTTCAAGTAGCCCATGCAACAATTGTGCTAACGCGGTGATATTACCAGGCTCAAACAAGATGCCACCTTCAAGGTCGGCCAACATTTCGGGGAATGCACCATGTTCCGGCACAACAACGGGTACACCCGCGGCCATCGCTTCGAGTGCAAACAAACCTTTGGGTTCTTGATAAACCGTTGGTACACAAAGTAGATCGATGTTGTTAAGCAATTGTTGTTTCTGAGTGTGATCCACCGTACCCAAATCGTTGTAGTCGTTTCCTAATCCAGCGGCATCTAATTTGCCGAGTTCGGCAGCAGCATATTCTTGATTTGTTGTTCCTCGCCAACCGGCTAACCGTAATTGGATGTCCTCGGTATCTGGAAGCCGCTTTAACTGAATGAATGCATCGATGAGAATATGTAATCCCTTTTCCTTTGACATCCGTGCTAAATAACCGATGGCTCGGGGGTTGGATGTGCTGCGTGCTTGAGGATCAGGTAATGCTTCGAGGTCTAGACCGAGCGGGACTACTTTTATTTTAGATTTGGGAATTTCAAACAAGTCACTCATCACATTTTGGTAGAACTTGCTTTGGACAATGAACCCATCGGCTTCCTTGGCCAAGTTCCGCATAAGTTTCAGCGATCGACTTTTATGGGGTTCCATTAAGTCTTGCAAGAAGATGTCGTCGCCTTGCAGTGTGACAATCACGGGTATGTCGTGCTGTCGGATAGATGTGATGCAGCCGCCGATTAAAAGGTTGCTCAGGATGACAACGCTCGGTTTGATATCATTGACGAGCCATTTTGTTAGTCGCTTTACTTCTTTGCGTTGGTTTCCATCTGCCCCTTTCAACATGGAAACCGTTAAAGCCCCCAGGACTTGAGGGCGAATTGAAATTCCCCGATCGGTGGCTCGTCGTATCAACCAGGGGGCGTCAAGTACGCGGTCAATGAATTTAGGAATGTGGCGAAACAGCGGTATTTTTTGTTGCAGAAAAACATTTATGCCCCCAAAAAATACTTGGTCAATGCTGACGTCTTCCTCATCAGTTCGAATTGGCGTATACGTTGGCACCAAGAGTGTCTCCACCCCCGTGGCGTTCAAAGCACGCGCTAAGGTGTTATCGTGCAAACAACTGCCGCAGTACATACTGGCAGCGCCGCTGGTAAGATAGACAATTCGATCGAGGCTGTTGTGTTCTAGAGGTGTCATCGGCAGTAATTCATGTTCGGGTACTCAGCTATCGTTGACGGTGTCAGGCCTGCTCCATTTTGGTAACAGATAGCACACGATCATACCGACGGCTAAGTTGACAGACAAAGCAAAAGGACCAATCCACTGAAACGAAACGGGGTCGGTGCAATACTCAAACGGT
>Ga0209667_1002984_pt1 | contig 10750 bp, 14 predicted proteins | sample SaaInlV_165m_DNA_2_FD_184682 | JGI IMG/M metagenome (GOLD analysis project Ga0209667, IMG submission 184682) | Marine microbial communities from expanding oxygen minimum zones in the Saanich Inlet - Saanich Inlet SI037_S3LV_125m_DNA (SPAdes)... | ecosystem: Environmental > Aquatic > Marine >... | reverse complement strand
CAATAATTGGAATGGAATTCGTTGGATCACCCACTCTTCCAATCAAAATGCAAAGAAATTATACGATAAAATAGCTAATAATACTGGATTTGAACTATATGAACTTAAAGGGAACTAAGTTTCAGCTAAAAGTCTGGAATTACTTGAAGAAAATACCTAAAGGCAAGGTTAAAACTTACCTAGAAGTTGCTAAAGCCATTGGCAAACCTAAGGCTTTCAGGGCAGTTGCTAATGCTGTGGGTAAAAACCCCTATCCTCCCAGAATACCATGTCATAGGGTGATAAGATCTGATGGAAGGCTCGGTGGTTACTCGGGAAAAGGTGGTATTCAGCAAAAAAGACGATTATTGAGGCTGGAAAAGGTCTTCATAAAATAAGGTTTTTTAGATACCTAAACCCTTAAAAAACCCTTTAAATAAACACTTTTAAGCTTATTTAGCCTACTTACCCACAAATTGCATTATACACCCTTTAGTTGTACTGTATATCGGTTTTTACTTAAATTAAGGTGCTCTATGGCCGTTTAAACCGTATATTCTTATAGTGCATTGCTCTAGTTTTTAATAATAACAATACTTTTAGAAGACATTAAATATGATGTTTTTTGCTTCAATTTTCATTCCTCCTCTACAGTCTAATACTATTTGATAATATCAAATTATATGTAATCATCAAAAAGTGCTGATATTAAACAATTTTAATCGATCCTAAGATTTTAAGTCTAATGTTCCTATATTTATATTTAGATATTTGAATGTAGTAATGTTTTTTTGCTAAATTATTATTATTTTCTATTTAATTTAATTAATTAACAATTACAGTAGTTTAATTTAATTACTTAATGTAATACATTAGCATATAGTAAATAAATTATTACTATTAATTTATCTTATTTAAGTAGTACTCTCTTCTAGAAATATAAAGACCACTTAACACTATAACGAAAAGCCCTAAATAAGTCCAATTATCAGGAAGTTCATGGAAGAAATAATAGCTTATAATGATATTAGTGATAATCTCTGTATAGCCTAAAGGAGCCAATTTAGAAGCATCAGCATATTTTAGTGATAAAATGATGAAAAGATGCGCTACAGAGGCTATAAGACCGATTATAGCCATCATAATCCACTCATTTAGAGTTGGATTAATCCAAACTGAAGGTATAAATACACTGATTATTGCTAACCCTACTACACCAGTAAATAATAGTGTTAAAAGCGAATTATCTGATGTACTAAGCTTTCGAGTAATCACCAAATAAAACCCATAACAAATACCGCAGGCTAAGGCTGCTAAAGTAGCTAAATTAACTTCTATAAAACCAGGTCTAATAACTATTAAAGTACCTAAAAAGCCTACTAGAACAGCTGACCACCTTCTAATACCGACTTTTTCACCTAGAAAAAATGGCGATAAAGCTGTGCATGTTATTGGCGCAACAAATGCAAGAGTTAAGGCCTTAGGAAGTGAAATAACTGATATTGAATAAAAAAAGCATAAAGTCGAAAAAGCAAGAATTATACCTCTGATAAGCTGAAGTTTAGGTCTTTTACTCCATACAAGTGTTTCTCTATAAAATAAAACCATTAAAGAAAATGTAAAAACAACAGTAAAGAAATATCTAGCCCAAGTAATCTGAAAAACATCCATTGATTGGCTTAAGTGCTTTGCAAGCGCATCCATTACAGGAACAATCATCCATGCAGATGCATTTAAAATTATTGCCTTCATTAAAGAAGAATACTGCTTAATAGAAGTATTTTAAAGCAAAGAATAATACAATTGGTATTGTTATTAGAGACATAATTGTTGATACAACAATGGTGCTTGAAATATTATCAACTATTTCTTTTGGTGAATACATAGAAGCAACTAGATAACACAATATTGCACTAGGCATTGAAGACTGTAACAACACAACACCTGCTGCTACACCAGTTAAATCGAATATCTTTATAACTACAAAACCAATAAAAGGACCAATAATTACTCTTCCAGTTGAAGTAATCAGGGCATCTTTAAAAGAAAATACCTTCATTTGAGTAAGTGCTATACCCAAAGACATTAAAATCATAACAATCATACCATAAGCTAATAACATTACAGTATTCATAACAAACTGAGGTATAGGTTGTTCAAAATATAACAATAAAACTGTGAATACAATTGCGTAAAATGCTGGACTTTTGAAAATTGTTTGAAAGTCAAATGCTCTCTTGGCTAAAAAAATATTTAAAGTAAAGTGAAGTAATACTACAAGAGATGAAATTGCTGCAGCAATACCCATACCCATTTCACCATAAGCAAATAAACAGATTGGAATACCCATGTTACCAGTGTTAGGTAAAATGAATGTTGGTAATTCTCTAATATAATCTTTTCTCATAATAATTAAAAAGATTAAACCAACAATTCCGAATGTAGTTAAAAGTATTATTGCATAAATAAAAAATTCTTTAAAAACATCAAAAGTTACACCTCCAGCAGTTAAAGCAAAAATTACTAGTGCCGGTGTACCAAAGTTGCCAGAATAAGTAGTTATAAATGAGGTATCAAAATTTGGATTTTTTTTTCCTAAAAAAAAACCAATACCCACGATAAAAAATACTGGAAATAAAACCTCAAAGAGCTTTAAATAAATATCCATTAACCTAGCAATCTTATTAGTGCAGGTCGTTTTAGGATATTTTTATTGTTCTTAAATATGGATAAACAATTACCACAATTAAGTTCAGACGTTTTGTGAGTAATAATAACAATTGTTGCTTTATTATTCTTTTTATCAGGTGTTTGAATAAGTCTTTTTACTGATATCTTATATTTAGCTAATCGATTGGTAATTTGAGATAAAACACCTGGTTTATCTTTGACTTCAAATCTTAAATATAGAGAATTTACATAATTATTAATATTATAGTTTTTTAATAATTTAAGTTTAGATACAGAAACTCCTAAAGGATTTTTAATATTTCCCCTTAAAATAGATAACAAATCAGATAATAAAGCAGATGAAGTTGGACCTGGACCCGCCCCTTCTCCTTGTAAAATACTTTCGCCCATAGGTTTTCCTTCAGTAATAACAGCATTCATAACGCCAGCTACATTACCAATATAAGATTTCTTGCTTACAAGGCATGGATGAACAGTTTCAAAAAGTTGATTATTCTTTAATTCTGAGATTCCTAATAATTTAATTCTTAAATCCAACTGGTTAGCAATTTTGATATCTTTTAGTTCAATTTTTTCAATACCTTCCATTAAACATTTGTGTTTAGAAATTTTACTATTGAAAGCCAATGCAGATAAAATTCTTACTTTTGCAAAAGCATCAAAACCGTTTAAATCAAATTTAGAATTACCTGGTTCAGCGTAACCAAGTTTTTGTGCTTTTTTTAGAACATCTTTAAAACTTTGATTGGAATTTTCCATTTCAGAAAGTATATAATTGGTAGTTCCGTTTAATATCCCGTATACTTTTGATATCTTATTTGTAGCAAGCCCTTCTTTGATAGTTCTTAATATTGGTATTCCTCCTGCAACAGAAGCTTCAAATTCTAAATTTACATTATTTAATTCAGCAATTTTAGCCAGGTAATTACCGTGTTTAGAGATTAAGGCTTTATTTGGAGTTATTACATGAATTTTCTTTTTTAAAGCTGTTTCAACAACCTTTTTTGAAATCCCATCTGCCAATCCAATGGCTTCAAATAAAATATCAACTTTTTTTTTGTTAAAAATTTCTAAAGGATTTTTAAAAAAAATTTTATCATCAACCTTAAACTGTCTTTCTTTTTTTATATTTTTAGCTGAAACAGCAACAACATTAATTTTTTTTCCAGTTTTAAGTTCAATATCTTTTTTTTTAGTATTTAATTCATTGAGCAAATAAATACCAACTTGACCAAGTCCTATTACAGCAATATTTATTATATTTTTCATTTGCTTATATCTGGATATTTACTTTTTTTTGTATAGCCATCTATATAAATATAATATTCCTCAACTGTCATAGTTGTTATATCTTCAGACTTTTTTAATATTTTTGAATAATTTTTTTCAACTTCTTTTCTTTTAACGGCATCATCTGTCCAATATTTAGAATCTTTGTTTATTGAACAATTACCAAATAATAAAAATAAACAAATAATTAAAACATATCTCATAACAAACCACTTTTAATTGGAAAGTTAAATTTAATATTTAAATTTTGTACAGCTTGGCCTGCCCCGCCTTTAATTAAGTTATCTATTGCTGAAAGAATAATAATTTTGTTTTTATATTTTGATTTACACACTGATATAAAGCAATTATTTGTGTTAATAACATCATTTGTGCTTATTAAACTGTCAGCTTTTAAAATTTTAATAAAATGATTTTTTTTATAAAAATTATAAAGTGTCTTTATTATTTTTGATTGTGTTACATCTTTTTCTAAATCAACATAAATAGTGCTGAGAATTCCTCTAAACATAGGTGTCAAGTGTGGGGTAAAATTAAAATCTAAATTCTTTTTAGTAAATTTTTTTAACATTTGTTCAATTTCTGAGTTGTGACGGTGATATCCAACACCGTATGCACTCAATGACTCATAGAGATTTTTATCTTTAAATTTAATATGAACGCCTCTACCAGCTCCAGAATATCCAGATTTTGAATCCATAACTATATTTTTAACCTTTATTAGATTATTTTTAAACAAAGGTATTAAGGGTAATAATATAGAAGTTGGATAACAACCTGGACATGAAATAATTTGATAATTATTTATATCTTTTCCATTAATTTCAGGAAGAGAGTATAAACTTTTTTTAATTAAATTCTTTGCTCTATGTTTTTGTTTGTACCATTTTAGATAATCAGATGATTTTTCTAGTCTAAAATCAGCAGCTAAATCTATTAGCGTGGTATTTTTATTTAAATGTTTTGATATATCTTGAGCCTCACCATTAGGAAGGGCTGTAAAAACAACATCAATATTTTTTAAAAGATTTTTATTAAAATTAATGATTTTTGGTAATTTTTTATTCAAAAAAGATTTATCATAATTAGAAATCTTCTTTCCCACAGAACTATTTCCACATAAATATTTAATGTTAATATATTTGTGTTTAACTAATAACTTAATTAATTGAACTCCAATATATCCAGTCGATCCAACAACTATCGCATTAAGCTTAGGCATGATTTATTATAACAGTTTAAAATTAAAAAAAAATTATCTTTTAGAGAATTGAAAGCTTCTTCTAGCTTTTCTTCTACCTGGTTTTTTTCTCTCTACAGCCCTAGAGTCCCTAGTAGTAAGCTTTTCTGTCTTTAAGGTAGCTTTTAGATTTTCATCAAACATTACTAGAGCTTTTGAAATACCATGAACCATAGCGCCAGCTTGTCCAGTTGGACCACCCCCACTTACGCTACATCTAACATCGTAATCTGTTGATTGATTTATGATATCAAAAGGTCTTGTTATTTGAAGATGGTGAAATTCACTTGAAAAGTATTCGTTAAATAATTTTCCATTAACATAAATTTTACCAGTACCCTTTTTTAGCCAAACTTTAGCTATTGAAGTTTTTCTTCTACCTGTAGCATATTTGCTATCTTTAAAATCTAATTTAAGTTTTGGTGTTTTTGCTACAGTTTGAGTATTTTCCATATTAATTTCTTACTAAGTTTTTACTATTTAATTTTCCTAATTCAATTATTTGAGGATTTTGTGCTGAATGTGGATGGTCACTTCCAGAATAAATTTTTAATTTAGTTAGTTGTTTTCTGCCCAACACACCCCCTGGCAACATTCTTTTTACAGCTAGTTTTAAAGTCTCACCTGGTTTTTTTTCATGTAATTTTTCAGGAGTAGTTTCTTTAATTCCACCTGGGTGACCAGTATGTCTATAATAAATTTTATCTTGAAATTTTTTTCCAGTAAATTTTGCTTGCTCAATATTTTTAACAACTACAAAATCACCATGGTCCATATGAGGAGTATAATTAGATTTGTTTTTACCTCTAATTATTTTAGATATAACTGTTGCAAGTCTACCAACTACAGCGTTAGTAGCATCAATTTCAAACCAAGAAGAAGTTATTTGGTCTTTTTTTATGAATTTTGTCATTGTGCCAGGATTAATACTATTATTAATTGCAAAGTCAATTTGATATTTAACTTGCAATATAATGCTTATCTGCTAAAAGATTATTGCCGATTTGATCCTATTGCGGGCATAAAACTGCTAAACAGGAATTTACACAACATTATCGGTATGCATTTGAACTGTATTGTGCGCCTTACATTAAGTTAAAGCACTAAAAAAGGAGTGAAAATGAGTACAAAAAGAAATAATCCAGAAACTATAGCAATTCATGGTGGTGACTATAGAAGTGATACCGCAACAAATGCTGTAGCAGTTCCAATCTATAGAACTACATCATATCAATTCAATAGTACGGAACATGCTGCCAACCTATTTGCTTTAAAAGAGTTTGGTAACATCTACACAAGAATCATGAATCCTACCAATGATGTATTGGAAAAAAGACTTGCAGCTCTTGATGGTGGTTTAGCTAGTTTAACTGTTTCATCTGGTCAAACAGCTTCAACGTTTGCTATATTAAATGTTGCTCAAGCTGGAGATAATATAGTTAGTTCAACAGATCTTTATGGTGGTACTGTATCTTTGTTTACACATACTTTAAGTAAACTTGGTATTGAAGTGAGGTACGCTGACCCTTCTGATCCAAAAAACTTTGAGAAAGCTGTAGATGATAAAACAAGAGCCTTTTATGGAGAAACTTTACCAAATCCATATTTAAGGGTTTTTCCTATCAAAGAAGTTTCGGATATTGGAAGAAAATACAATATACCACTAATAGTTGATAACACAGCTGCACCAGTAATTTGTAAACCATTAGAACATGGAGCTGCTGTAGTAGTTTATTCACTTACTAAATATATAGCAGGACATGGGACTGTTGTTGGTGGAGCTTTAGTTGATGGTGGTAATTTTGATTGGACAGCAGATCCAAAAAGGCAACCTCTTTTTAATGAACCTGATGCTAGTTACGGTGGTGTAGTTTGGGGTAAAGCTGTTCCGGAACTTACTGGAGCCAATGTTTCTTTTGCAGTAAGAGCAAGAGTGACAATTTTAAGAGATCTTGGCTCGGCATTATCACCCGATAATGCTTTTGGTGTAATTCAAGGCTTGGAAACAGTAGCTTTAAGAATGAAACAACATTGTGAAAATGCTTCTAAAGTAGTTGATTATTTAAAGAAACATAAAGCAGTAGAAAAAGTGATTTATGCTACTGAACATAATGATGAAATAAATAGTCGAGCTAAAAAATATCTTAAAGGTGGTAATGGTGCGCTAGTTGGCATTGAGCTAGCTGGAGGTGTTGAAGCAGGAAAAACATTTATAGAGTCTTTAAAAATGTTCTACCATGTTGCAAACATTGGGGATGCTAGAAGCTTAGCAATTCATCCAGCCACAACAACACATAGTCAGCTAACTGAAGATGAGCTAACTGCTGCTGGAGTAACACCTGGTTATGTTAGATTAAGTATTGGTTTAGAGCACATTGATGACATCATTGATGATTTGGATCAAGCTTTAGAAAATTCTTCTAAAGGTAAATTAAAAGCTGTTAGTTAATTTGAGATTTATATGTCAACAAATAGAAACTAATTAGTTTTTTCTTCATATTTAGATATGTGAAGAAAATACAAAGTCGATAATATTATCAAAATAGAATTTATCTGGTGTAAAGATGCATAAAAAATTTTTACTCCAGATAAAATTGTTAATACTCCTAATATTACCTGTAAAAATAAACTTATTCCAATTATCAGAATTGGTTTTCGAAATATTTTATTAGAACCATTAAAAACAAAAATTAATATATAAATATAAACTAAGATAATTAAATAAGCTAAATTTCTATGTATAAATTGCACTATAGAAGGATTCTCGAAAACAGTGATGTCTAATAATTCAATAAAATTACTATCGTCAGGAAAATAAGAAGAACCCATTAAAGGCCATGTGTTGTAAACTGTTCCAGCATCCATACCAGATACAAATGCACCTATAACTAATTGTAAAAATAATAAAAAAAGAAATAATTTAATTGAATATAATTTTATGGAAATTTGGTTAATCTTTAGATTGGTTAACTGAAGAAAGTTCCAAAAAACTATAGATAAAATTATAAAAGCTGTAACTAAATGTATAGATAATCTATAATGACTTACATCAACTCTATTAACTAATCCGCTAGATACCATATACCAACCAAAAAACCCTTGTAGGCAAACTAAAAAAAAGATAATTCCATATTTTTTTAATATCCAAAAACCATGCTTAGCTGTGAAATAAATTAGAGGCAACAACACAGATAAACCAACTAATCTACCTAGTTGGCGATGAAACCATTCCCACCAAAAAATAACTTTGAATTCATTTAAATTCATATCAGAATTTTGTTCACTATATTCTGGTATTGTTTTGTAAAGATTGAAATAAGTTAGCCATTTTTCATCAGTTAAAGGAGGAAGAAAACCTACAAATAACTCCCATGTAGTTATAGATAAACCTGAATCAGTTAATCTTGTTAGACCTCCTACCAGAATAATAAGAGTAATCAGTAACAATAATATAATTAACCAAATTTTTAATTGATAATTTAAACTATTATTCGGACTGTACATGTATGTATAAATATAATAATTATTAATTAATCCAATAAATTAAATGTCGCCTAAAAATAAAAAAAAATTAGATTTAATAAGAGTAAAACTCGATAAATTAGATAATAAACTTCTTTCTCTGATCAAATATCGTACTGGCTTAGTAGATGAAGTCCTCAAATTAAAAGAATTTCAAAAAGAAATAGTTGATAAGAAAAGGATTAATTTTATTTTAAATAAGATTAAGAAGAAATCTAACAAACTTAATATTGATCCAAAAATTACAAACCGTATTTGGAAAAATATGATTTGGTCTTACATAGACTATGAAAGAAGAAACTTTAAAAAAAAATAACTATTTACTGTGTGGTGGAAGTTTCTTTTCCACAAACATTTCGTGTTTTCTAGTATCAGGATTATATTTTTTAGCAGAAAGTTTCACTTTTGCTTTTTCACCACCAGCAGGTTTCTTTACATAATAAAAAAATGAACTATCTGGTTTAGCTTCTGGAACAAGTCTTACTTTTACGTGTGTTTTTTTTGCCATATTATTTTAAATATTTTAAATTTTTAACAATTTTAGAAATTTTAACTAACTTATTTCTTAAATTATCAGCTTTTATAGAATTATTTGCCATTTCGTCAAGTTCTAAAGACTCCTCACTATTTAGTATCTTTTTTACACCATTAATCGTCATACCTTGTTCCTTAAGAAGAAACTTAACTTTCTTAAGAAGGTTTATGCAATCTTCATTATAATACCTTCTATTTGAATTTAAAATTTTAGGTTTAATTTGCTTAAATTGTGTTTCCCAATATCTAATTGTATGTGTGGATAAAATACCTTTTTTATTGGATTTTAGATTTAGTATTTTAGCAACCTCACCTATCGTTTTGTAAGCATTATCAGATTTATCCATTGTCTTTTAAATTTACAAATTCTTTAAATTCTTTAGACGGTTTAAATAAAACAACTTCCCTACTGGATATTGTCTTAGTTTCTTTCGTTTTTGGATTTCTTCCTATGCGAGATTTTTTTTCTCTTATTGTGAATGTTCCAAATTTAGATAATTTAAGTTTTTTTTCTGATTTAATATTATTTACAATAGTTGATAAAAAATCTTCAATAAGATTTTCTGAGACTTGTTTTGAAAAACCTAGTTGCATATAAACTAAATTAACTAAGTCTTTTTTAGTTAAGTTTATTCTCATTTTTTTAAATATTCTGTTTTATTTTTTCTATCAAATTACCTTTTACAATTCTATGACAAACATCCAAGGAATTAGAAAACCCTATAAAATCTGTGCCTCCATGGCTTTTAACAACAGGTGAGTCTAAACCTATAAAAATAGCCCCATTATATAACCTTGGATCCAATCTCTTTTTAAATTTATTAAGACTCGATATATTTAAAAGCGATGAAATTTTTCCAATTAAAGATCCTGTCATTGCTTTTTTAAGTTCTTCTGTAATAAAATTTGCAGTTCCTTCAGCAGTTTTTAAAGCAACATTACCAGTAAAACCATCCGATACAATGACATTTACATTTCCATCCATTAAATGATTGCCTTCAATATAACCATCAAAATTATAGTTATCAGATTTCTTATTATTCAAAATTTTATAAGTTTCTTTTATGATTTCATTTCCTTTTAGTTCTTCAGAACCAATATTTAATAATCCGACATTTGGTTTGTTATCAGGATATAAAGATGTGTAAAGAGAAGCTCCCATTATTGAAAAATCTAATAAATTTTTAGAACTACATTCAATATTTGCACCTAAGTCTAACACAACACTCATGTTTTTTTTATTTGGCCACAATGCAGAAAGTGCTGGTTTGTCAATATTTTTAATCATTTTAAGATTTAATTTTGAAATAACTAATAGAGCTCCAGTGTTACCTGCCGAAACAACAATATCTGCTTCTTTATTTTTTACACTATTGATTGCCAGCCACATACTTGTGGCTTTTCCTCTTTTGGCGCCTTCTAAAGGACTATCCGTACTTTTAACAACATTTTTTGTATGAATAATTTCATAGAAATTTTTACTAATTTTTTTTT